>OGZX01003168.1_pt1 | contig 11709 bp, 9 predicted proteins | sample 1576881 | NCBI WGS metagenome assembly OGZX01 (sample SAMEA3541542, study PRJEB24748) | human gut metagenome | biome: human gut; feature: human-associated habitat; material: faeces | place: China | collected 2012
AAAGCCGATCCAAATATGGTACTACAGTTCACTCGTAGCTTCCTGGGAGCAGATTTCGCGCTTGCGGGAAAATCTGCTCCCAGGAAACTACGAAGGGAGCGCCATTTCATGAGCAAAAGGAGCTGCGAAGCAGCGGAAAGCATCGAAGATGCGCTTTTGCGAATGAAATGGCGCGATGAACTGTTAGAATATTACGCCTGGATTTCCCGCACCAGACAATATTGTTTCAGGGAAAAATGCTTTTCCACGACTCCGTACACCTTAAACCCGAACTGCTGATAAAACGCAACGTTACGCGGGTTGTGCGTTTCCAGCGAAATCATCAGATCGTTGCGTTCCGCGTATGCAACCGCCTCTTCCACCAGCGTCGCCGCGATTCCGTGATGCTGCATTTCCGGATCAACCGCCAGATAAATGATATGCAGTCTCCGATCCTGATGCAGCTGATCCGTCCAGCTTGAATTCAGGTAATCCCTGCCGAGCACGAAATTAAAAAATGTTTTCAGGCTGTGATCCTCCCGGATCAGATAGCCCTCCGTGCGCAGCGTCGCCTGCACCTCCGTAAAATAACGATGCAGCAGATGGTACGGCTCCGTTTCATCCGAAACGACCAATATGCCGTTTAAATCCTTACTGTCTGCAAAAATTTCACACGTCTCATAAAATTCCGTCAGGTCGCATTGAAACAGCTCCGGCATCAGCCGTTTTCGCACCTCTTCATCCGGAATCAGCTCCACATACAGCGGGTCCGCCGCAAACGAACGGCACAACAGCTCCTCAAGCTTTGACAAATCCTCTTCCTGTACCCGATACAGTTTTTCACTGTCCATAAAATTCCACTCCGGCTTCTCTCAAAAGCCGCTCCATCCTTTCCGTCTGTACGCACAGCGTATCGATTTCTTTCCGGTACAAATCGCTCTGGCGCTCATATGCAGCCTCCAGCTGTGCAATTTCTTCCGTAAAATCACTGCAGCCCATCTTTTCTTTTTCCAGAAGTCCGGTCACAACCGGGAAAAAGTTTTCAAACCCGATAATTCTTCCGGTTCCCCATTTCAGCCGATCTGCGCTCTGATCCAATGCATACGATGTAAAATGTCGATAAACCTCTTCTTCAAACAAAAATGCGTACCGGTTGCTGTCGATCTCATACAGCTTGCGCAGTGCCGCCGAGAGCCTTCCCTCTTTCAGATTGCGCACAGCACCTTCCAGAAGCTGCAAACGATCCTGCAAAATTCCATGGGGGAACAACACGTTTCCATACCAGTCGATCCGCACATAGGTGTCCTGCTCCTGCTGAAAAACCTGTAAAAGCGATCGTTCCAGCTTCCGGGTGTCTGCCGCAGGTACTTCTGCAGCAGTGTCCGTTCCCTGCACACATGTGGTAAAATCTCCGTTCACCGCCCCGGCATCGCCAGTCTCCGCCGTGCACAGTCCAGATGCATTTTCCACACCAGCCGCCGATGCGTCAGCGTGCCTCGCGTTCCGGTTCGTTTTCTCTACCTTTGCATACAACTGTTGCGCCGTCGCCGTTGCCTGCTCCAACACCCGCAAAAGCCGCTGTCCATCCGCGCCGGTTTTTTCACACCATTCGCTGTCCAGCCGCTCCCTTGCTTTTCGGAATACTCTGGAAAAATCCAGCGGAACAACAACCGTACGGTCAATCGCCATCAGCAAAAGTCCAAACAGCTCATGGTGCATCCGATAAACATCCTCATCGTAAAAGCCGTCGTTGTCGAACTGTGAATGATAGTTCGTTTCCATAAAGCTTCCGCCCGTAAAATCATTTACCATCGACGGAATTCCGGCAATCGCAATGGAAAAATCGTCCGACCAGGTTTCAATCGGCGCGGTAATCCTCGTTTCCTCCGGATATGCGCCGGTCAGGCTCGGCAGCTCTTCCAGAAATTCTTCCAGAAAAGAAACGTATTCGAAGGTGCTCCGAATCCTCGCCCGCGTCCCGTGTGCCAGCGCAGGGAGCTCAAAATTCAGGTCGGCAATCACGCTTCCCCGCCACTCCGGATGCACCGTAAATACCTGTTCATACGCGCCCGTCGACCAGTCGAACTGCGAGTCCGCCACACCCCATTCCTCGGACGCCATGCAGCAGAACATCAGCGTATTTTCGGGCTGATATCCAATTTCCAGCAGCGTTTTTCCCATCGAAAGCATCATCGAAATCGCGGTGTTATCATCCTGAAAACCATCAAAATAGGAATCGTAATGTGCGGAAAGCATAATTCTGCGCTCCGGGTGCGTTTTTCCGGGAATCTCCCCGACGATGTTATAGGTCGTCTGCGCCGGAATCACCTTTGTCGAAGCGTCAAACAGCACCTTTACCTCGCTGCGGCCCTGCAGCATTTTTTTCAATTGATCTGCATCGTGCCGGGCAATCGAAAATGCCGGTGCATTCGACGGTCCCGCGATATCCTGTGCGTTCAGTGCGCGTTCGTCTACCTCTCCGTAGCCGCCCGTCTGTGCAGCAATGACAGCTGCCGCGCCTTTTAAATGCGCCTGATAAACCGGATAATTGATCCACCACTCATCCCGCTGATTGATATCCACTAATACGAGCTTTCCGGTCACATCCATTCCTTCATAATCCTGCAGAGTTCCTCTGCCTGCATACACAACCGAGTAGCACTCCGGTCCGTCCGTCACAAAATTCGTCTGATACGCGCCAAGCTGTATCGTTTCCTCTTCGCCTTTTTCGTTTAAAAAAGTCATTTTCGCGCGTTCAAATTCCCACGCATCTACTGTAATCGCATCCTTATGGATAATCGGAAAACCGATTGTGTGCATCTCCTGCTCCAGCATTTCCCCGGTTGCAAGCTCTGCCTTCGACCCCGCCGTCCGATAACCGAGTTCTTCGTTGGTGCGGTGTTTTTCCATCCGTTTCGCCAGATGATAGGAATAGGAAATATCCAACTGCTGTCTGTATTTCTCCTGCATGTCCATCGTATACCACTCCTGTCTGTCATCGCTTTTATGCCTGATCCGGTATCATAGGAGACAAAAGACCTTTTTGATCCCGACATCATTTCAGTCCCAGTATATCATTTCTGTGGCAAAAGACAAGAATGTTTCCGCCGTGCAGAGGCGACTGGTTACCCGATTACAAGCTCCCTGCCGCCCATTTTTTCATACAAACGGTGGGAAATGGAAACCACCGTCCGGTTTTCTCCGGCGCGCCTGAGCGCATACAAAACCTCCTGCTCTGTGCCTACATCGAGGTTCGCCGTGATTTCATCCAGCAGCAGAATCGACGGCTTCGCTGCAACCGCCCGGGCAATGGACAAAAGCTGCCACTGTCCCTGTGAAAACAGTGCATCCGTGCAGGGCGTATCATACCCCTGCTCCATTCCGGCAATCACTTCATGCAGTCCTGCCAGCTTCGCCGCTTCGACCGCATCCTCTCTGGAAATCGTCGGATCAGAAAGCGTAATCTGCTCCAGAACGGTTCCGGGAACCTGCTTAAAGCTCTGCTCCACGCAGCCAAACAGACGCCGTCTGATACTGTCCGGAAGCAGATAAGCGTCCTGTCCATATATTTTTACGCAGCCCTTTTGCGGACGATACAGCCCCAAAAGCAATTTAAAAATTGTGCTCTTTCCTGCGCCGGTGCGCCCGGTCATCGTTACCTGCTCGCCGGTTTTTATCTCGAAGCTCAAATGCTCCAGAACCATCTTTTCCTCTTCATAGCCGAAGCTGACGTCTTCCAGAGAAATGCATGCGACCGGCGAATCCGTGCCTGCGCTGGCTTTGCCAAGCTCTGTCATCACTTTTTCTCCCGCCTCCCCGGAGGTTTCCAGCCGCGTCGGCAGCTCCAGAAATTCTCCGACACGCTTCGCACCTGCCAGCGCCTCCTGGATCGTCTGGATTTCCATGCCAATGCTTTCGATTGGGGAAAAGATTCTCGAAATATAGGAAATTACCGCAACCGCCGTACCGACTGACATGCCGAAAAACATTCTGACTTCCGGGCCGGACGAAGCCGACAGCAGCATGACAACGCCCGTCACCAGCGCATCTGTAATCAAAATAACCGGAGAATACAGTGCATCGTAAAAATTTGTACGCTCCATCGCAGCATATCCCTCCTGCAGCGCGCGGTCATAGCGTTTGCGCATAAAGCCTTCTTTTCCAAAAACATGGATCATCCGAATGCAATGAATCGTCTCCGGCACAAGCCCCGACATCCGCGCGGCAGCCTTTCTGCTGTCCATCTGCGCAGCCAGCATTTTTTTCTGAACATGTCTTGTAAATAGTGCGATCAGCGGCAGAATCGCCAGCAGAGTAATCGCAAGTCCGCGGTTTTTCTGCCAGAGCACTGCGTAAATACCGATCATCGTGCAAGCGTCTGCAAACATGCTGATGATACCGGAGGTAAACAGCGTTTCCAGCGTATCAACATCTCCGACAAACCGGGATGCGATCGTTCCCGAGTCCATTTTACTCAACGTATCTGCGGACAGCTGCGACAGCTTTTCGCACATCTGACTGCGCAGACCGTGGGTCAGTTTCTGTCCGAATACGATCAAAAGGCTCTCCCGCGTAGATTCCAGCAATCCCGCCAGTGCTACCACGCCGAAATAGGAAAACGCCTGTACAATCGGCATCGGGTTTCCCGCAGTCAGCTCGTCCACGATTTTTTCCAGAATCAGCGGCGGCACAAGTGCAGTGACGACTGCGCCGACTACGGTGATGACCAATGCAATCGGAAGCAGAAGATTCTGTGTGCAGATTGATCCCACCGCAGTGAGAATTTCATGATGCGCCTTTGACGGCATCGTTTTTTTCAAACGCTCACGCATGGTCTGCTCCCTCCTTCCATACCTTGCACAAATTTGCATATTCCGGAACTATCTGCAGCATTTTTTCGTGCGTTCCTGTCTGCGTCTGTCCGTTTTCCATCCAGATGACCTGATCCGTCTGATCAAACAGATACAGGCGGTGCGAAATCAGCAGGATAATCCGATCCTTTGACATCGCTTTTAATTCCCGGAAAATCTCCTCCTCCGTATTCCGATCCAGCGCCGCAAATGGGTCATCCAGAACGATCAGCGGCTTTGCATGGGACAGCGTCCGTGCAAGCGCCGTTCTCGCCTGCTGCCCGCCGGAAAGCCGCACGCCGCGGCTGCCGACCAGTGTATCGATGCCGTTTTCCATTTCGGACACTTCCCGGTCCAGACAGACGCGCGAAAGCTCCCTGCCGACGTCGATCTGCTCCTCTCCGAGCGCGACATTGTTTCGGACACTGTCTGTCAAAAGCTCCGGATCGTGTCCCTGCCATCCGACCATGCTCCTGCGTTCTTTATCTGAATATTCAGATAATTCTTTCCCGTTTAACAAAACATGCCCGGTATAAGGCACTTCTCCCAGAAAAATTTTACCAAGTGTCGATTTGCCGCACGCAACAGGACCCGTGATCCCGATGATCTGTCCAGGCTTTACACTTATCGTCAATCCGTCAAAAATCTGCTTTCCGCCCGGATATGCGCCGCCCGCCTGATCCAGCTTCAGGCTGACCGCCCCGGCTGTCTTTTCTTCTGTTTCTTCCGGAGGCTCTGTCAGCAGCGGACGGATTCTTTTCCACGAAACGTTCGCTTTCTGTACGGAGTTAAACAGCTTCGCCGCCTTCGAGGACTTGACCGCAAGCTTTCCATAGCAGGATAAAAATGTCGTAAACGCTGCGATGTTCCAAACCGTCCATCCGCTGTTTAACACATTTTTCGAACCGAAATACAAAATCAGCACGGTGCTTCCCATGGAAATCACCTGATACAGCGGAGGCATCGCTACGACCTGCATTCCTGCACGGACTGCCTTTTTTTCGTAATCGTCCAGCTGTTTTTCATACATGCCGCTGCGCTGTTTTTCACAGCCGTAAATCCGATAAGTCACCGCGTTGCCCGCGCGGTCCAGCGTCGCTGTATTCAAGCGTCCGGCGCTCTCCTTATATGCGGCATTGCTGCGCTCTACCACGGTTTTCATCTTTTCCGCCATCAAATAGGAAAACGGCGGGAACAACAGACACAGCAGTGCAAGCCGCCAGTCGTACCACAACAGCATCGCAGCATAGGCAAGCAGTGCAATACCGGTATCAAAAATCTCCGTCGTGAACTTCCGGATTCCTTCTACGCACGCATCCACGTCAGACACCGCTTTTGTCAGAAGGCTTCCGACCCCCTCTTTTTCCAGCTCACCTACACTTTTATGTACCAGATTCCCGTAAAGCACCTGCTTCATGCTCCGGTTGATATCGTTCGCAAACCGGCGCACATAAAACCGCTTGATGTAGCGCGCGCCCTGCACGAATCCGATCACTGCCACATACGCGCACACCAAAAGCAGCATATCGGTAAAAATTTTTTTCCCTGTAAATACATCCAGCAGGCACTGTGCAAGCCGTCCTTCAAACCACGGTCCCGCGAGCAGTCCGATATTATAAATCAGGCCGGAAACCGTCACCGCAAGCAGCGGCTTCCACTCCGTCACAAAGTAGCTCCCGATCTGATCCGGTTTTTTCCAGGCAGTCCGGATTCCCGATTCTTTCCTGTCGCACATCGTCGTCCCTTCAGCCATCCTTTTCTCCTCTGTCCATCCGTTCCTTTACCTGCAAAAATCCAGACCGGCTTTCTTTTTTCGATCTCAGATACAGTCGATCCAGCATTTCGCAAAAGTGCTCGGTTTCTGATTCGTCCAGTTCCTCCATCAGCCACTCATAAAACGTCGATTCAATGCTGACCTTGGAGTTTTTCAGCCCTTCCGCCTTTTTTGTCGCATACAAAAGCTGACTTCTTTTGTCCTCCGGATTGTCCCGGCGAATCAGGTAGCCCTTCGCTTCCAGGCTTGCCGCCCGGCGCGCCGCAGCTCCCTTGTCGATCTTTAATTCTTCCCGCAGCTGCGCCTGTGTGATGCCGGGATGGTGCCGCACCAGATGGATAAAATCGAACTCCGCCGTCCCGATTCCTTCCTCCTTCATCGTCTGTACCGTCAGCTTATTTAACTCCCGCGCAATTTTCGTCATTTTCCGTTCGGTTTTATCCATCGCAAGCGTCCTCCTGAATTTAAGTTGCAGGAACTTTCCTGCACGATAGTTTTTCAAAATGGATGTGCCTACATCTTTCTTTCATCCTAGTTTATCTGCAGAGAACTGTCAACCGTTTTCCTGCGCTTGAAATATCCGGAAAACCGCGCTATGATATTTTTAACTGACTTATGTATCACACAAAGGAGGGAAATTTGTATGACTTTAGAACCGCTTATTTTAAAAATGATTTCCTACGATCACGGCAGCCCGGAGCGCATTCAGCATTTTCTGAAGGTGCACAGCTTTGCAAAGACGATCGCTGTTTCCGAGCATCTCGATGAAAAAACACTGTTCATTACGGAAGCTGCCGCCATCGTGCACGATATCGGCATCCGGCTGTGTCTGGAAAAATACGGAGACGGAAACGGAAAATTGCAGGAAAAAGAAGGTCCTGCCCTGGCAGAGCAGATGCTCTCCGAGCTGGGATTTGAAAAAGATGTGATAGAGCGCGTCAGCTTTTTAGTCGGTCATCATCATACTTATACCGGCATCGACGGTCTCGATTATCAGATTCTGGTGGAGGCGGATTTTCTGGTCAACCTCTTTGAAGGAAACACGGACACAGCTCATATCCGGGCGACCTATGACAATATTTTCCGCACAGAGACCGGGAAAAAAATCTGCCGCGAAATGTTTGGCTTATAATGTAGAGACATCATCAGCTTTTCTTTCCATTTCGCGGCATTTTGTTAAAAGGATGGGCCTCCCACAAAAACGGCGACGCTGCGCGGTTTCAGGATAAATTCACTGTCAATGACAGTCATCTGTGACTCCTTTTCGGGCATTTCCGGCTGGTCCGTATTGACCGCAAGCCTCCATACAAAGCCGTTTGGAAGCTTCGGCAGAAAAAACTGCTGATCCTCCCAGAAAACATTGACCGCCAGGTACACGAGATCTTCCGTTTCCAATTCCCGGGTTCGCTCCGTTTCCTGATTGCTTCCGGCGGTCAGCGCCCCCGCAAACATCACGCCCAGGAATTTACTTTCCTGGGTCACATTATTGTCCCAGGGCTGATTCGTATGGACGCTGACCGTTGGGAACCCAAGCCCGGACGGACTGCATTTTCCGCGGATTGCAGAGTGTTTTTTGCGGAATGCAATCATATACCGGAAAAATTCGTAAATTTCTCTATTTTTTTCCAACAGCGACCAGTCCAGCCAGGAAATTTCGTTGTCCTGGCAGTAGGCGTTGTTGTTGCCAAACTGCGTATTGCAAAATTCGTCTCCCGCCAGAAACATCGGCGTTCCGCGGCTGCACAGTAACACCGCACAGGCATTTTTGATCATTCTTTTCCGAAGCGCTTCTATTCCGGGGTTGTCGGATTTTCCCTCGTACCCACAGTTCCAGCTCCGGTTATCATCTGCACCATCAGTATTATTCCAGCCGTTTTCCTCGTTATGTTTTTCATTATAAGAATACAGGTCGTACAGCGTAAAGCCGTCGTGACAGGTCAGAAAATTGATTGACGAATTGTAGCCCCGATACTGTCCGCCGTACAGATCCGGAGAGCCGGTAATCCGCTTTGCTGCCTGTGCAGCGAACCAGTACTCTCCTTTTAAAAAGCTGCGCAGCTCGTCCCGGTATTTGCCGTTCCACTCCGCCCACCGGTTCCACGCCGGGAAATTTCCGACCTGATACAAACCGCCCGCATCCCATGCCTCCGCAATCAGGTTGACGTCCTTCAGCACCGGATCTTCCGCCAGATTCCGAAGCAGAGGCGGCTGTAACAGCGGCGTCCCGTCCTCGTTTCGTCCCAAAATGCTCGCAAGGTCAAAGCGAAAACCGTCCACCCGATAATGAATTACCCAATGCCGCAGGCATTCCAGAATCATCTGCTGTACGACTGGATGATTGCAATTTAACGTATTTCCGCATCCGCTGAAATTATAATAGTTTCCCTCCGGCGTCAGCATATAATAAATCCGGTTGTCGATTCCCTTAAATTCAAAAAACGGTCCCTGCTCGTTTCCCTCCGCGGTATGATTGAACACCACGTCTAAAATGACTTCGATTCCGTTCTGGTGAAGCTCCCGGATGAGATTTTTAAACTCCGTCCCTTCCCGGTTATACTCCTGACGCGCCGTGTATCCTGTGTTCGGTGCAAAAAATCCAACCGTGTTGTAGCCCCAGTAATCCAGAAGCGTCCTGCCGCCGATTTCACGTTTTCCCATCGTCTCGTCGAATTCAAACACCGGCATCAGCTCAACCGCAGTGATGCCAAGCGCCTTCAGGTAGGGGATTTTTTCCCGGATACCCTCAAACGTTCCCGGAAACTGCACGCCCGAGGAGGCATGCTTTGTAAAACCGCGCACATGCATCTCATAAATAATCAGCTCCTGCATCGGCTTTTTCGGCTCTCTGGCGTCACCCCAGTCGAAATCGTTGAACACCACCCGCCCATGATAACCCTTCTCCCGGTCGGGCTCTTTTCCCCAGATGCTCTGCTGCGTCACCGCCCGCGCATACGGATCCAAAAGCACTTTTGTTTTATCATAAATCAGCCCTTTTTCCGGGACGTTCGGCCCGTCCATCCGATAGGCGTACTCAAAATCGTAAATATCCAGACCGAACACGATCATCGAATATACCCGCCCGATCCTGTAATTTTCCGGAAAAGGAATCGTCCCGTAAGGCTCTTTTTCCCCTCTGTGAAACAGCAGCAGCTCACAGGAAACCGCATTCTGAGAATGAATTGTAAAATTGACGCAGCTTCCGAAGGAAGTCGCTCCGTTGATTTCATATAGCCCCGGACGGATATCGAATCCGTTGACGCGATCCAATGGGTTTAAAAACTGTTCCTCTGCCACAAGCGGATTTAGGTTCATTCTATGTGCCTCCTGTCCCTTTCGATTCTTACTCCCAGTTTATCATCTGTAGAACAGGATGCAAGCAGGAAAGTCTGGTCATCGCTGTTTTTATCCGGAAAGAAGAGGTATCCACCGCAGCGGTTTGCGCACCCCGGCGGCACGCGCGCCATATTATATAGAAACGGAGCGTTTCAGGTGATCTGCATGGCAGTCTCTTCTCTGGATATTCTGAATCTGTCCCACTCTTTCAAGGACGTGTGCGATGCCCACGCCAAATCTCCCGAATGTCTCTCCTGCACGCTCCGTCTTTTACTGGAATACAACCTGATTCAGGCAAACCTGGAATATTCCAGACGCTTTTGCTGCGCCCCCCAAGCGCCGGACGACACAGCTTCTAAAAACTGCAAAAAGGAATTTCCATCTGCAGAATCGTAGATTGTCAACAAAGCTAAAAAAGTTTTGAAAAGAAAGCAGATTCTGGTAAATTTCAATAACGTTTCTTCCTTTTTTCCATCAGGATAATGTCGATTTTATAAAAATTTCCTTTTTTTCTTTCCTTTTTTGTATTACAATGAAATTATCAAAAATCGATCGAAAGAAAGGGGTTTTTCCAATGGCAAACAGAATTATGCTCAACCAGACCTCCTATCACGGAGCTGGCGCAATCGAAGAAATCGCAAACGAAGCAAAGGCTCATGCTTTCCGGAAAGCATTTGTATGTTCTGATCCGGATCTGATCAAGTTCGGCGTAACCGCAAAGGTAACGGATATTTTAGACCGCGAAGGTCTTGCTTATGAAATCTACTCCGATATCAAAGCAAACCCGACCATCGAAAACGTAAAGAACGGCGTTGTAGCGTTCAAGGCTTCCGGCGCTGACTACATCATCGCAATCGGCGGCGGTTCCTCTATGGATACCTCCAAGGCCATCGGCATCATCATCGCCAACCCGGAATTTGAAGACGTCCGCAGCCTCGAAGGCGTTGCTCCCACCAAAAAGCCCTGCGTTCCGATTATCGCCGTTCCTACCACTGCCGGCACCGCTGCAGAGGTTACCATCAACTACGTTATCACCGACGTAGAGCGCAAGCGCAAATTCGTATGCGTTGACCCCCACGACATGCCGATCATCGCAGTCGTTGATCCCGATATGATGTCCTCCATGCCAAAGGGCCTGACCGCTTCTACCGGTATGGATGCTCTGACCCACGCAATCGAAGGCTACACCACCAAGGCTGCATGGGAAATGACCGATATGTTCCACTTAAAGGCCATCGAAATCATTTCCAAATCCCTGCGTAACGCCGTCGCTAACACCAAAGAAGGCCGTGAAGGCATGGCTCTTGGTCAGTATATCGCAGGCATGGGCTTCTCCAATGTCGGTCTCGGCATCGCTCATTCCATGGCACACACCCTGGGCGCTGTTTATGACACCCCTCACGGCGTTGCATGCGCAATGATGCTTCCGATCGTTATGGAATACAACGCAGACTGCACCGGTGAAAAATACCGTGAAATTGCACGCGCAATGGGCGTAGAAGGCGTTGATCAGATGGATCAGGCTGCTTACCGTAAAGCTGCGGTCGATGCTGTCCGCAAGCTTTCCGAGGATGTCGGCATTCCGTCCAAGCTCGAAGCCATCAAGGAGGAGGATCTTCCGTTCCTGGCAGAATCCGCTCATGCAGATGCATGCGCACCCGGCAACCCGAAGGATGCAAGCATCGAAGATCTGACCGCATTATTCCGTAAGCTGATGTAAAAAAGAATGTGCCTTGGCACATTCTCGCGCCGAGGCGCGGTTGCTTTAGCAAC
>OGZX01003169.1_pt1 | contig 11707 bp, 10 predicted proteins | sample 1576881 | NCBI WGS metagenome assembly OGZX01 (sample SAMEA3541542, study PRJEB24748) | human gut metagenome | biome: human gut; feature: human-associated habitat; material: faeces | place: China | collected 2012
AATTTACCATACGAAATCCGGAATGAATATCTTTTCCGGTTAACTTATAAAGACCCCGTGCTTCTCCGTCATCGTCTTTACGTAGAACAGTCCCAACCCGTAGCCCTTCACGTCGTGCAGGTTACCCGTAGGCACGCGATAGAACTTGTCGAAGATAAGCTTCTGTTTCTCGGCGGCGATGCCGATGCCGTGGTCGCTGACGGAGATTTCGGTCTGCTCGCCCTGTCCGGTGTCTGCTTTGCGGCAACGGATGTTGACCTCTGCTTCGCCGTGCGAGTACTTGATAGCATTATCCATCAGGTTGCTGATGATATTGCTGAAATGCGTGCGGTCGGCAATGATGGTCAGGTCTTCCGGTTCGATGTCTACCGTGACGTGTACGGGCTTTTCGGCTTTCAGCTTGTGCTGCTCGATGAGCGGTTCCAGGATTTCGCGTACCGACAGTTCTTCGGGATGCAGGCGGAACGTCTTGCGGCGCTCCATACTCATGGAGAGTATCTGCTCCACCAGTCCGCTAAGGCGTTGAAGCTGCTCCTGGCAGATGCGCAGGTACTTGTCCCGCTGCTCTTTCTCCTCTGCCTGGTTGAAGTTGAGCAGGGCGTCGTTGGCGGCATACGCCACGGCAATAGGGGTCTTCAGTTCATGGGTGACGTTATTGGTGAAGTCGCTCTTCATCTCTTCCAGCGTCTTCTGCTTCAGGATGGTGCGAATCAGGAACCAGAAGGAAAAGGCCAGGATAACCAGTATGACGAACGACGTGGCAAGGATGCCCGACATCTGCCGCAACACCAGCAAGCCTACGGGCTCCATCTGCAGGCGATAAATCTGATTGGTGTTGATATCGAAAGAATAATTGTAGGTCATGGCTTTGGAACTGGGCGTATATCCGGGCGTTCCCATCACTTCCAGCGTATCGACAAAAACGAAGGCCGAATCCGGGCTGCCGCCTTTGTGCAGGTGCATCAGCCGATGGGGCAGGTTGACGCCGCGTTCTTGCAGCAATACGGTCAGCAGACTGTCGTAGAGGGCTACGTCGGGGTCGGTGATAATATCCAGCCCGGAGTGCAGTCCGCGTTGGAAGTAAGTGGCAAGTTCCAGCATGGTGTTCTGGTTGCGCAGAATCATTTCCAAACCACCCTTTGCCGACAGCGCCGCCCTGGGACTGTCTTGCACGGCTTCTTCCAAGTGTTGCTGGGCAGAGTCGGGATTCATCCATTCCGCTCTTTTTTTCCCTTTCCGGTTGTCTATAAACAGTACGCTGTCTTCTTTGCTAAGCATCGGAGCGTCCTTTTGGATACTGACCTCTACGCGGGTAGAGTCGTTGGGGTAACTTACGGAAACGCTGTCTGCCTTGGACATCAGCTTCTTCTGTAAATCGGAGTGTTCAAGGGAATCCGCGTAATCGACGGTGGTGCTGCTGCGCACATACGACTTTCCCTCACCATCATATCCCGCCGATACATCTACGTATCCGTGGCGCACGTTCTCCTGCTGCATCTTGTCAATGCGCATCATCATCTCGTTATAGTCGCTCATGCGCATGGCTTCGTTGATGCCTCGCACCATATCGTCGTGCATGGTGTGGTATAACCCCGTGAGCCAGTAGGCTTGATAGGCAAAGATGCCCAGCAGGGACACGACAACGAGCGTGGCAATATATTTAAACGGTAGTTTCATAGTTGTTTGCGAATCTGATTGTGGAACAAAGATAGGACTAATATCGGGAGCATCACCATTCGGTAAGACTAAATAACACTTCCGATAACACTGGATAACACTCGGTAAGCCGGCGATAACACTATGTTTCGCAGAATCTGCCGTACTTTGCAAACGCAGGCAATCATAGTTTCAATTTGTGCCGGCGTTTGGAACTGGGAGTTTCATTTAATGAAACCAACAGTTTCACTTATTGAAACCGGTAGTTTCAAAGGTTGAAACTGACAGTTCCGACCGTCGAAACTGAGAGTTCTGACCATCGAAACTGAAAGTTTGCAGTATCAAGCCGGTTGAAACCGACGTATCTTCCGAGAAAACTAAGTATAACACATTAATAAAGAAAAGAATATGAAACGAATCTTACTACTATCTATTGCTTGTTGCGCCCTGAGCGTAGCGTCGGCACAAGAGAATACCGGCAGCAAAACTTCTGAGGATGACAACCGTACTCTGAGTGCCGACAGCCTGATTACAACCGATGCCCGCCTGGACAGCCTTTACCGAACTCTGCCGGAAGTAATGATTACCGGCGAACGCCCCATCGTGAAAGCACAGCAGGGTAAACTGGTGTACGACCTGCCGCGGCTTATCCAAAACCTGCCCGTGGACAATGCTTACGATGCCGTGAAAGAACTTCCCGGCGTGATAGAGATGAACGGTAGCCTGCAACTGGCAGGCCAAGGTGTCACCGTGATACTGGACGGAAAAGTGACCACCCTCAGCCCCGACCAACTGAATGCCCTGCTTCGCAGCATCCCCGCCAGCCGCATCGAGAATGCGGAAGTGATGTACAACGCCCCCGCACGCTACCAGGTGCGCGGCGCATTGATCAATATTACCCTGAAACAGAATACAAACAGTGCCGGCTCCCTGCAGGGCGAGGTCTACGGCAAGTATCGCCAAAACCACAATGAAGGCTTTGAGGAACGCGCCAGCCTGCTTTACAGCAAGAATAAATTCTCTACTGATTTTCTTTACTCACACACCCACGGTCGTAGTTACTCTACTACCGGCAAAGAGGCTTTGCACTCTTTGGCAGACGGCTCGGTGCACCCCATGACAACAGATGAGGTGCACCACGGCCGTTCCCATACCCACAGTTTCCGCGTGGGGGCGGATTATAACTTTGCCAAGAACCATCAGTTGAGTTTTGTTTATAACGGCACGTATTCCACTTACCACAGTAACATGGATATTGCCGGCACGCAGGTATCTTCCACCCGTAGCGGCAGCACCGACTGGCTGCACAACGGACGCCTGGACTACCGCACACCCTTCGGACTGAGAGCCGGTGCCGAACTTACCTATTACCGTTCTCCTTCCCACCAACTGCTGCACAGCCGTCTGCAAGACGAGGAACTCGATTTCTATACCGAAGACTGCCAACGCATCAACCGCTGGAAGTTCTTCCTCGCCCAGGAGCACGACTTGGGGCAGGGTTGGGGACTGAACTACGGCGGCATCTACACCACCAGCATCGACAATAGTTATCAGTATTACTACGACCCCGAAACCGGCGAACGGCTTACTTCCTCGGATGCCATCAGTAATTTGAAGTCCCGCCGCCGCGAGCAGACGCTGAATTTCTACGCAGGTGTCAATAAGAGTTTCGGTGACAAAGTGTCGCTCGACGCTTCTCTGGCAGTAGAACGTTATAAGACTCCCGTTTGGGACCAGTGGGACTGGTATCCTACCATCAACCTGAATTATAATCCTGCACCAGGGCACATGTTACAACTTGCCTTGAGTAGCGACAAGAGTTATCCCGATTACTGGGCTGTGCAAGACGCCATCTCATACATCGGCGGGGGATATTCCGAACTGCACGGCAACCCGTTCCTGAAACCGTCGCAAGATTACAAACTTCAGATGACCTATATTTTGAAAAGCAAATACATCTTCAGTGCCTGGTTCAGCCACACCAAAGATTACTCGGTACAGACCCTTTATCAATCTTCGGAGCGCCTGGTTGAGATATACAAGGAACTGAACTTTGATTATCAGCAACAGGCAGGAATACAAGCGTCTATCCCGTTCAAAGTAAAGAATTGGTTGAATTCCCGTCTGACCTTGATTGGGCTGTGGCATCACGAGAAGGACAAAGATTTCTGGGACATCCCCTTCGACCGCAAGCAGTGCTACGGCATCGCGCAAATGAACAACACTTTTACTCTCTCTACTACGCCCGACCTGAAGCTGACCTTAACCGGATTTGTTCATAGCAAAGCCATCCAGGGCATCTACGACCTGCCTACATCGGGCAACGTAAACATAGCCCTGCGCTACGGCTTCGCCAAGAAGAAAGCCATCCTCAACCTCTATTGCAACGACATCTTCGAGACGGGACAGATCTCTCCGCGCATCCGCTTCAAGACGCAGAACGTGACGAACCATTACTCCTGTTTCCGCGAGTTCGGCGTATCGCTGACGTACAAGTTCGGCGGTTACAAGGAGAAGCAACGGGAAGCGGTGGATACATCGCGGTTTAAATAGAATATAAAAGGGTTTTCGAGTTGTTTTGAAATGATAAACAAAAATTAGCGGTACTTCCTCTTTCAATTTATCCCGAAAGAGAAAGTACCGCTAATCTTTTACTACTATATATTGGCTTTCACTATGCAGCAGTTCCGATTTCATACAGAAACTCCGGTGCCAAATCGGCCCCATTTGCCCATTCGATAGTGACACGGGTTAAACCATATTGAATAAATTTGTCTTTATCCAACAGCTCCCCGAAAACCTCACCGGTCAAGTAAGGTTGCAGGTCAACTTTCTTCTTGCTCCCATCGCTGAAAGTTACAAGAAGCTCATAATCTTTGATGTAATCAACGTCGACAACTCGTAACATAAGCAGTTATTTTAAAGGTTCTATCTTATCTATTTTCTCACCTCGCTGGGCTTTTTCCCATAAGGTGAGGATTTCAGCTTCATGCAAATCAATCCATTCATTTACTTTAGCAATAACTTTTGCAGGGGCTTGCCCGTCAACAACTCTATCTAATACGCTGATAGAACATTCATAATTGCCATAAGTAAAATGAAGATGCGGCGGATTATGATCTTTCCAATATAGGCATATTATAATACCAAAGAATCTACATATTTCAGGCATATCATTTCATTTTTAATTCATACACAAATGTAACTAATTAGTTTTATTAATGCAAATAAATGAAAGGACAAAGAAAGTGTAGTAATAAATGTAAGTTTTTATATGTTTGGAAACGACAGCGTAAACACGCTCCCTTCTCCCGGTTGCGAACTGACCGTAATACTACCATTGTGCTGATGCATGATTTGGCGGGATATTGTCAATCCGATGCCTGAGCCGGATGGTTTGGTGGTGAAGAAGGGGACGAAGATACGTTCCAATACATCCGGTTCGATGCCGGTTCCATTGTCCGTAACCCGCAAGTAGGGATGGCCGGTGGAAGTGATGCCTGCGGAAAGGGTGATGCAGTTCGCCTCATTTTCGCGGGCATTCTTTATAAGGTTAATAAGGATTTGCTCTATCTGGCTCTTGTCGGCAATGATACGCAGAGGGGGCTGGGGGAGCGAGAGGCTTAGGTCATCCTGTCCGTTGCGCATGAGTTGCAGGGCATCTTGCAGGATGTCCCGGGCGGTGTGCAACTTCAGGATGGGCTGGGGCAGGTGGGAGACTTCGCGATAACTGCCTACGAAGTGTACCAGCCCGTTGCCCCGGCGATTGATGGTTTGGAGCATTTGCCGTATTTCGGCTTTTGCTTCTTCGTTGCCTTCCAACTCTTCGATTTGCTTGGACAGCAGTTCGGTAAGGGAGATGACGGGAGTGATGGAATTCATTATCTCGTGTGTCAGCACGCGGATTAACTTCTGCCAGGCTTCCGTTTCCTGGCTGTTGAGGGCGGAATAGATGTTCTTCATGCTGGCAATGATGAGCCGTCGGCCTTCGATGGCGAACTCCATGCCGGAGAGGGCGAGTTGGATGGTTTCTTCCTTGCGGTCGACTTGGAGCACGGAGAGGTCGCCTGCTTTCAGATGGTACAGCTTTTCGGGCAGTTCGGCGTGGAAGGGGCGAAGGTCTTCGATGCGCCTGGGGACGCGGAGATTGATGTCTTCTGTATTGGAACAGACCAAACGCTTTGCAGCTTCGTTCATCCATTCGATATCACCGTCGGGGGTGTAGACCAGGATGGCTATGTCGATGTGGTTGGCAAGTGCCTGGAAGTATTGCAGGCGGCTTTCTTTCTTTTGCAAGTTGCTGCGGTAGTGGTCCAGGGCATCTTGCATTTCGGCGAGCAGTTCCGGCGGGAGAGAGCGTCGGCTCTCCTTGCCTTGCACCGGAGAGGAGAGGAATTCGGAATAACGCACTGCCCAGATGAATTGCGCCATGGCATGGGCGGAACGGCGGATATAACGGTAGATGGCACAGGCTACCGCCAGCGTCAGGAAGGCGGTGACGCACAGGCTGATGTAGAAGCCGTGCATTGCAAGCCAGGCGGTAGCGAAGCAGCAGGATAGCAGGGCAATAGTGAGCCAAAGGGGGGCTTTTAGCCAGGTATGTTTCTTCATATTACAATTTAAACTTCTCAATCCTTCTGTACAGTGATGTTCTCGTTATTCCCAGCATTTCCGCCGCTAACGTGATGTTACCCCCGCAGATGCGGAGTACCTCGTTGATGTTTTCCCGTTCCATCCGTTCCAGGTTATATTTTTCTTTCTCAGGCACTGCGCTTTGCGGCTGCCGGTTCTGCATATTGAAGTCTTCCGCTGTCAGCAGACTGCCGTTAGAAAGGATGACGGCACGCTCTATGGCGTGCTCCAACTCACGCACATTGCCCGGCCAACGATAGAGTTGCATCTGTTTCCGCACTTCTTTCGAGATGCCGCGCAAGTCTTTCTTGTACTTCTTCCTATAGCGTTGCAGAAAGAAATCGGCAAGTAGGAACAAGTCGTTTCCACGCTCGCGCAGGGGTGGGATGCGTATCTCAATCGTATTGATGCGGTATAGCAGGTCCTGGCGGAACAGTCCGTTGTCAATGGCAGTATACAAATCCGTATTCGTAGCACAAATCAACCGCACATCTACCGGATAGGATGTCGTAGAACCCAATCGGGAACTCTTCCGTTGTTCGATAACAGATAGCAGTTTGGCTTGTAACGGCAAGTTCAGGTTGCCTATCTCGTTCAGGAACAAGGTGCCGCCCGAAGCTGCTTCCACCCGTCCCGGTTTACTTCTGTGAGCATCGGTGAAGGCTCCTTTCTCATATCCGAATAGCTCGCTTTCGAATAATGTTTCGGGGATGCTGCCCAAGTCTATCGGCACATATACTTCCTTCTTCCGTGGAGATTGCTCGTAGACGTACCGGGCTATCAAGTCTTTTCCCGTTCCGTTCTCTCCCAGCAATAGCAGGTTGGCATCCGTTTCGGAGAACTTTCGTATGGTAGCGAAGATGGCTTGCATGGTTGCCGACTCACCGATGACTTTTGTCGGCTCGGCAGGTGCGGAGAGGGTTTCGGCCTGTTCCTTCAAAGTCTCCTTTTGTATCTTCAGGTTTTCTATTTCCGTACGGCTGAAGCTGAGTTGCATGGCGGATGACACGGTAGCCAGCAGCTTTTCGTTCTGCCACGGTTTCGGTATAAAGTCCGTAGCCCCTTGCTTGATGGCCTGTACCGCCTTCTCCGTATCGGCATAGGCGGTGATGAAGATAACGACAGCCTTTGCATCCAGCTTCAGAATCTCTTCCAGCCAGTGAAAACCTTCTTTACCGCTGACTGCATCACGCCGGAAATTCATATCCAGCAGAATCACGTCGAAATGGGTGCGGGAGATAAGGGGCAGCAGTTCCCGCGGGTCGGAAATTGCCGTGATGTTTTCCGCCATCGGGCGCAACAGCATCTTCAGTGTGTAGAGGATATCTTCGTTATCATCTACAATCAGTATTTTGCCTCGCTTCATAGTACAAAGGTATTCATTGCGTATGCGGACAAAGATAGGGAAAGTTTTCGAAAGAAAAGTGTACGAAGGCGTGCATTTGGTGTACGATATCGTACATTTTTAGGTTGCCTTTCTTTGCTTATAACTCTGATAAATAATGAAATAACACTTTGGTATGGTTCTTGCGAAACTTTCGTAGGAGAAATGAATCATATATAAACAACTCAATCAAATACTATGATAAAGCATTATATCAAAGTGGCGCTCCGGCTTATCAAGCGGAGCATACTCTTCTCTTCCATCAATATGCTGGGGTTCGTGTTCGGCATGGCGGCGGCGTTCCTTATCTATCTGTGGGTGGTAAACGAACTGACGTACGAGGATTATAACCCGGACGCCCGCCGCATCTTCCGTGTGGTAGAAATGTATCGGGTTAATTCGGGAGAAATCAAGGAGTCTGCCAGTACACTCTTCCCTTTGGCAGAAATACTCAGGAAGGACTATCCGCAGGTAGAAACGGCAGCACTTATCAAGTATGAGGGAGAAGCCAGCATCGAGAGCAGTACGGGTAAGAGCATCATCGGCTATGAAATGTATGCCGACACTACATTCTTCGATGTTTTCCCGTTTCAGGTGGTGGCGGGTAATCCGGCGGAGATGAAAGAGAAAAGCAGCAATATAGTGCTGTCCGAATCGATGGCAGACAAATTGTTCGGTAGTGCGGCTTCCGCCATCGGGCAAAAAATCAAAACCTCGTTTGATGACTTGTTTCATCGGGAGCACAAGACGGTAGTCGGGGTGGTCAGGATTCCCAGTAAGAATCACATTCACTTTGATATGCTCTACAATATGGAGTTGCTGGCTTCGTATATGGGAAGCGCTTATCTCAAAAACCTGCGCGAGAATTTTCATGTATATGTAAAGATGAAAGCAGGCGATGCCGGTAGAATGTACATGAATGAACATCGGGAAATGAGCCGTGTATTGTCCAAGCTGGGTGAGAAGGGTACGCTTATCCGTTTTCAACCCATCAGGGACATCCATTTAAGGACAGCCTTTGCCGACCCCAATGTGAAGAATCATGGCAGCATGGCAACCATCTACCTGTTTATCGGGCTGGCATTGCTGGTTATCTTTATGGGTGCTTTCAACTTTATGACGCTTTCTACCGCCCGGGCATCGTTGCGATACAAGGAAATTGGAGTACGTAAAGTGACGGGTGCCAAGCGCAAAACGCTGATTGTGCAGTTCCTTTCCGAGAGCTTGGTGCAGGCGTTCATCTCTCTGATACTGGCACTGGCGCTGTCGGAACTGATGCTGCCGCTGTTCAACCGGATGATGGATACGGACATCGCATTAAGCGTCAGTTGGAGTGTTTTCTTCTATGTCCTTTTCGGCATTATCGGCGTGGGCAGTTTGGCAGGCAGTTATTCGGCTTTCTACCTTTCTTCCATCAATCCGCTGCTTGCCTTCAAAGGCGGACGGAAAACCGGCAAAAAGGGCGGACTTATCAAAGGTCTGGTGTGCGTGCAATTTATCCTCGCCACTTTTATGATACTGGCTACATCCATTGTGTACAAGCAGCTGACCTTCATGCACGACAATGATTTGGGATTAGAGAAAGACAATGTGCTGACGGTTTATACCAATTTGTGGTACGAAGTGGACGGATTCCGGCAGGAACTGCTGAGAAACCCGAATGTGAAGAGCGTGTCGATGGGAAGTCCGATAGAAAGTTGGATGGAAGACAGCGAGTGGGGGAATGGCTTCAACGCTGCCTGGACGGATATAGATGGAAAGGAAGACTCATTGAAGATGATGCCGATTATTACAGAGGCAGAATTCATAAATACTTTCGGACTGAAACTGATAAAAGGGAAACTGATGGACTCCGACTCCGAACAGTATTGGAAGGGTGGAACGTTGCGTACAGTCGTCATCAACGAAACAGCCTGGAAAGCGATGAAGATAGCCGATCCCATCGGCACGGAGTTCCGGTTGATGAACGCCGCTTCCTGGGGCTTCTATTATAATCCGCAAAACCACCCGGACGAATTTTTAAAACGAAATGGTTCGGAAATTTCGGGCGGCGCAAAACGAGGCGGTTCGTTTTTGGGATAAAAAGTAATAGCATTAAAACGGTATTCGAACGCCATTTTAATGCTATTACTTTTTATTGTTTTGACCTAAAAAACACCCCTTCAAATTTGCATATCTCGCACAAAATCACTACCTTTATAACAAATAAAGAAGTATGTAGATATTGTTAGGCGGCTACTTTGTCGAGCAACCTAATGATGTTTGCTTTTATCTTTCCTTTATCTCGCTTCCATTCGGCCGCCTCTTCGCCTTTATCATACATCGGATAAGGTTGCGGGCCGCGAACGAACTGAAACTTCTTACAGAGCGGATAAATGTACCTGTACGTCTTTACCTTGAATATCTCTAAGTCGCCTACCAAAAAGGCAATGTTTGAACGTAAATACCCGGTTGGCGACGTACTATTTGTTAGTATCTGTTCGTGTATTACTTCGCCCGACCGCTTGTTGCGGCAAAATACAGTATAATGAAAGCCGTAATAAGTGAAATTAGCCGCTTTGTGGATTGTACCGCACCCTAACCGGCCATCGGCGAAACTCTGAACAGCTACACAAGTAGGATCGGTTTTCTTCAACAGCTTAATAGACGCTGCAATCAACACACTTTCCGCGTTATGGCCCAAAGTATCATCTATCCACAATCGGTTTAACTCACACATCCACGCATCCGGGTTCGGGTGGGTGAATATCTTTGCATAGGGTGTTTTCATGTACCCATATACCGCAACCCCTAAACACTTGTCGGGTTCTTCTTCCCGGAATACTCCGAAATTAAATTTTCCAAAGCCTCCATCATTCCACTTGTGCGAATAATGGTGCTCAATAATCAATTCCTTAGCTAAAGCCTTCGGAACCTCTTTAACAATTAAATTCCCCAAAGAGGACGTTTTCTTTAAAATCTCCATGCTCATTCGTTTTTCGTTTGCACAAAGTTGCATGAAAACAGGCGCAAGGCATAATTTTTCGGTCGGGTTACACTGCACAACTTTTGCAGTCTTTTCCCAGCCGGTCTATAATAGAATAAACCTGCCTTTCGCTAACACTGTATTTGTCGGAAAGAACAGCTACTATATAAGTCGTTTTATCGCCGGTATTACGCATTTGCAGATAGTCGTTGTACAAGTCCACATATTCGCAATCATTCACCTTAACCCCTGTTGCCATAAGGCGGCGCAATAGTTCCCGGTTAAAAGAAAGCATTTCAAAAACCGTCATAAATCAGAATTTTAGAGTATATTTGCAATGCCAATCATATTATGTAAAAAAAGCGATAACGTCGCGGAAGAAGGTATTAGCCCTCGGCCGCGCGGCGTTGTCGCTTTGTGTATATAATATGATTGGCGTCTATTCTATATACTTGGTCGGGGGCTTTTTTTATCCTTCCCCCGGAAGGTTTTTCAGGCGTTATTCCTCCTGATACGGTGCAAAGTCGAACGTGTCTTTTTCCGTCCAACCCTGTTTTAGTGTGTCCTGAACGAACGCTACCGACTTGATATAAAAATCAGTTAGTTCGTCAAGAGTTTTAAACTCGTGGTATTCCGGGGTTTCGTCCGATCCGAATTTAAAAGTAACTGGCAAGGTTGTTCCGTTCGTTTGTACGGCAAGGTCATAGGCCGCTTTGTAGTTAAACTGATTTTCGGTAGATAACCATACCGGGAAACCATTCCACACAAAGCCGGATAAAATCTTTTCGTCTATCAACTGATTAAACCACCCTGTAATTAACTCCTTTATTTCGGAAAAAGTCGGCTTGCATGAAAATTCTTCTTCCATGTAATTAACGCCTGTTTCCGGTTCGCCCTTTTCGTCTGTTCCGGCGTTTGCCTGAACATCCCAACGGACGCGCCATTTGTTTGTTATAGGGTTTACACATTCAACCAGCGCAACCCCGTCTGTTCCTTTAATTCGTTTCATAATTTACTAATTAAGAAAATACATACTTAGTTTTATTACCTCCGAATGTTTCGCGACGGAT
>OGZX01003174.1_pt1 | contig 11692 bp, 8 predicted proteins | sample 1576881 | NCBI WGS metagenome assembly OGZX01 (sample SAMEA3541542, study PRJEB24748) | human gut metagenome | biome: human gut; feature: human-associated habitat; material: faeces | place: China | collected 2012
AAGGGCAGCCTTCAACGCACAACGGTACACATGGGCGGTGGAATACCGCCCCTCGGATTCAAGTTCCGTTATCACGGACTCCATGAAACCTCTCAATTCGGATTTAATCATCATTTTTTCTTTAGTATTTGCAACCGACATGGGTTGCTGGTTATCAAATACAAAGAAAAGGATGTTTCAGAGAAAAAGTTCAGAGAGTTACAAAAGCAAGTCTTTCAGTTCCTGACAAAGGCGTGCCTGCACTTCTTCCATAGGCACCTGGTGCCCCAGCTCCTGCTGCAAGGAAGTAACTCCCTTGTCGATGAAACCGCAGGGATGGATATAGCTGAAATAGCGTAAATCGGTATTCACATTCAAGGCTAAGCCGTGCATGGTGACGTAATGGCTGCTGCGCACGCCGATGGCGCAGACCTTACGGGCACGGGACGTATTGCCGTCCAGCCAGACGCCGGTTGCCTTCTCCAATCGCCCGGCAGGGATGCCGTAGGATGCACAGACACGGATGACGGCTTCTTCGAGCAGATGGACGTACTCTTTCAGCCCCAAAGAGAATTCTTCGAGGTTCAGGATGGGATAGCACACCAGTTGCCCCGGCCCGTGATAGGTGATATCTCCGCCACGGTCGATGTGATAGAGCGTAGCGCCTATCTTTTGCAACTGCTCTTCACTCAGAAGCATATTGCCTTCCTTGCCACTGCGCCCCAACGTATATACATGCGGATGCCGGCAAAGCACAATATGATTGACATACTCCTGCCCTGTCTGCTTGGCGTGCACCAGTGCATCAAACCATTCCGTCTGCCGCGTCCATGCTTCGGCGTAGGGAATTACTCCCCAATCTGATACTTCTAATTTCATAAAAGCAAAGGTAATGATTTTTGGTGATTAATCACTAACCAACATTTAATATCCTTTATTCTGCACCAACCGTTTGTTCATCTTCAACACATTGCCGGGAATAGGGAATACGGTGGTATATCCGCTCTCTTCGCCCGGAAGCTGCCGACGGTGGCTATACCCGCGCGTGAACATCCCGAAGCGGACAAGGTCCTGACGGCGTCCTCCTTCCCAGGCAAATTCCATCAACCTCTCATCGAGCAAAGTCTCCAGAGTGGCGGGACGCGGGGCAGCCCCTACCCTACTGCGCACCTGTGCCAGTTCTTCATCCCCATCCTCGCCGTTACGCACCTTTGCCTCACTCTTCATCAGCAGCACATCAGCATAGCGAAACAGGACAATGTCGTTTTCCATCAGTTTGCCGTCCTTCGTCGCATTCACATCTATGGCATACTTCTTCATGCGGGCACCTGCCGTCTTTTCGTAGGGCGTATCCGAGATATCCACCGCTACCTCCCACGGGTGATATTCCAGGACGGTTCCGTCGTCCAGCCTGATAACATTTCCTTTCAGATCGCAGACCACACCGGCAAAGTAGCATTTGTCAAAGCGGGGATCGACTTCGGCAGTGCCGTAACCGAACACGCGCAAGGCATCTGCCGTGGCGCTGGAACCATTTTCACCGCTCAGTCCGTAGGCTTTGGCATGATTGTAGTGACGCGAACGGAACAGGTATTGCATCTGATTGGTATATAAGGTCTTGTTCATCGGGATGGTGAAGATGTTTTCCGACGACGACTCGTTATAAACGGCGAAGTTCGCTTCATATTGAGGTTCCAGACGGTATCCCATACCGGTGAGCAGGTCGCAGTAGGCAACCGTAGTTTGCCAGGCATTCAATTGCCGGCCATCTACCGTAAAATAGATATTCCGGCCGTCGGGATGCACTCCGTCCGTCCAGTCATTGTCCGTGTAGACTTCCGCATTCAGTGCCAGCCTGGCAAGCAGGAAGTAAACCACCGGACGGGTGATGCGGCCGTAATAATCTCCCGGACGATTGCTGTGATCCTCCGCAAGCAATGGGGCAGCCTCTTGCAGTTCCTTCACCACAAAGTCGAAGATATCTTTCCGTTCCTTCTGCACCACTTCTTCCATAGACACGGAAGACGAAAGCACCAAAGGCACGCGGCCGAATAAATCCATCAGGTAATAATAGTACATGGCACGCATGGCGCGTACTTCCGCCAGATATCCGGGTAACTCGGGATTGCTGTGGGTAGCCTGGAACTTCTGAATCTGCTCCACCGACTTGTTGCTCAACATCACTACTTTATAAAGATACTCCCATGTGGCCTGGATGGCATCATTGTTCACTCCCCACTCGTGCAGGTAGAGTCCTTGCCAGAAACCGCCGTCGTACCAGTCGCCGCCACGGGTAGGCATGATGGCCTCATCGGTGGTGAACGTATTCAAGTCGTAGACGCCGCGGCCTGTTCCCTGCAATCCCTGGCTGTCGGCATATCCGCCTACATAGTTGTAAAGGGATGCCACTGCATTCAAGTACACGTCGGAAAGGGTGCGATAGGCATCACTTTCATCTATGCCGTCGCGAGGATCTTCGCGCAGGAAACCATCGCACGACACAAGCAACGGGAAGCAGCAAACGGCTGCCAGCCAATATATGATCCGATACTTCTTCATAATATTCTTCTTTAAAAGTTAATACTTAGTCCTAACGTATAAGTCCGGGCAAGCGGATAGTTCCGTTTATCGTCCAGTCCCAGGGTGTTGTTCACCGTAGAGCTGTTGATCATGGGCGATACGCCGGAGTAACCGGTGATGGTGGCAAGGTTGTTCACCGTGAAAGTAAGGCGAAGGTTCTGGATGTACTTCTTTGTAGCGCGGTGCAGGGGGACATTCCAACCTGCCGTTACATAATCGAAGTTAAGGTAGTCGCCACGCTCCAGCCAGTAGTCGGTGGCGGTCTGGTCTTTGATATTGGCCTGCGGAGCGCCCCGCATCACATTATAATCGGGGAATATACCCATATTCATATAGGTCAGCGAAGTGCCGTTGTATATCTTGTGGCCGAAAGCTCCGTTGATCTGCACAGAGAGGTCGAAGTCCTTATAGCGGAAGCTGATGTTGGAACCAACAAGCGCTTTCGGCATGGCCTGCCCTGCGATGTAGCGGTCTTCTCCGTCTTCCAGGCTGACGCCACCGCCGTTCAGGTCGGATACTTCGTACTTATAGCCGCCGTTGCCGTCGGAAACCAACCCGTTGCTATGGGGCAGGTAGAAAACGCCGAGGGGTTGGCCTACGATCTGGTAGACAATGTGGTTGTAGCCACCGTGGAAGCCGGCTCCGTCGAGGCTGGAAATGCTTTTGTACTGGGCGGCGCTGATGTATTCGCCGTCATACAATCCGCCCAACGAGAGCAGTTTGTTGCGCTGGAACGAAACGTTGGCGTTGATATTCAGTTCCATATCTTCGGTTTTCAGAGGGGTTACGCCTACGGCTATCTCCACACCGCTGTTGCGCATGGAGCCGATGTTGGCTACCAGGGTGTTGTAGGTAAACGGCGGCACGCTCACATTGTAGGTGTAGAGCATATCGGTAGTTTTGGAAAGGTAGTAGTTGGCAGAAAGCAGCAGGCGGTTGCCAAAGAGTGCCAGGTCGAAGCCGGCATTGAAGTTATGCTTCACTTCCCACTTCAGGTCGGGATTGGTATTGCGCAACTCTGTCAGGGAGACGACTTGCGAACTTCCTATCGGCACCACGCCGTTGGGTTGCGCCAGGCGAAGGGTGGTATAAGAATCTATTCCACTCTGGTTTCCTGCCAGGCCATATCCCACACGGAGCTTGAGGTTATTCACCCGGGGGAACTGTTTCATAAACTCTTCCTGCGTCACATTCCAGGCTGCGGACACGGAAGGGAAGAATCCCCACTTATGGTTGCTTCCGAATTTAGAGGAAGCATCCGCACGGGCATTCACGGTCAGGATATAGCGGTCGGCATAGGTATAGTTGGCACGTCCCATAAAGGAAACCAGCCGGGGACGTTCGTAATAGGAGTTCGTACCTTCCCAGGGACGCAAAGCGCCTGCCTGCAGGTTATCGGACCCGAATAAATCGGAACTGAAATTGGTGACTGTTGTATAGAAGCCGGTGAATTTCTCTTGTTGCACTTCTGCCAGAGCCAGCATGTCGATGAAGTGAAGTTTCAAGTGCTTCTGATAGGTAAGCATCGCATTCCCTACCATCGACTCCGACTTCCGCACACCGCGGTAAGCCTGCCCGTGTGCCCATACGCTGATGGGCAGGTATTGGGAATTCTCTACCATATTATAGGAATAGGAACCGAAAAGCTGCAACTTCAGGTTTGGAGTGAAATTCAACTTCAGTTTGGCATAGTTACTGAGATGCGAAGAAGATTCCTTGTCCTTCACTTCCATCCATGCGAGAGGGTTTGTAATCTGACTGGCGTTGGTCACTCCGTCCCAGGCGCCGTCGGTATTCTTGTGATTGGGGAAGGTGGGGTTGAAGGCTGCGGCAGAGTAGAATGTCTTTTGCTCGTCCACCAGATTGCGGTTGTTCTGTACCGAGCCGAACATACCTATATCGCACTGGATAAAGCCATCGAACATCTTCTGTGTCATGTTCATGTTGGAAGTAAAGTTGGTAAGTTTCTCATGGACTATCACCCCTTCCCGGCTCATCAAGCCTAAAGAGACGCGGTAGCTCGACTCTTCCCTGCCGCCGTAGAAGGCTACATGATGGTCTTGCTGCAATCCGGTCTGCTGTATCTCCTTCTGGAAATCGGTATTGTTTCCCAGGTCGATGATGGAGATGCCTTCTTGCTGCGCCACGCTGCGATACTCGTTTGCCGACAGCATATCGAGGCTTTTATAGGCGGTGGCAATACCGAAATTGCCGTTATAGCTCACCCTCGTTTTTCCGCTTATTCCTTTTTTAGTCGTTATCTCGATAACGCCGGATGCACCACGGGAACCGTACTGCGCAGTTTCGGAAGCATCTTTCAAGATGGTGAAACTTTCGATATCCGTAGGATAGATAGAGGTAAGCATAGAAATATCGCCGAACACCCCGTCAATGATAATCAGCGGATCGTTGCCACTGGTCAGCGAGGTGGTGCCGCGAAGGCGAACGGCATCGAGTGCCGCCGTGCCATTGGCAGCCCGGTGCATAGTCAGGCCGGGCACTTTACCATAGATGGCTTCCAGGGGATTGGTTATCTGATCAACTTTAAGTTGCTTTCCCGTAAGTTTCTCGACCAGGGAAGAAAGGTTCTTCTCACGGCCTACGGTGTATCCGATGGTAATCAGCGAATCCGGAACGACAGCCGGCACTTCCTGTGCCTGCGCGCAAAATCCCGCCCATAGGGAGATGAAACATCCCGAGACGATAAATTTGTGACATAGTTTCATGGTTCTGTTTATTAGAAAGGTTAACACTTCTACTTTTAATAACAAATCAGAAACAAAATTGTCTCGTTTCATCCCAAGAAAATGAATAATTGACCAAAAAGAAGACGGTTTATGGTGGTTTTTCATCTAAATTATTAAATTTGTAGCACTAAAAACGAAAAATGCACCTTGATAATCCGGTGTAATCTCACGTACTTTGCAGACATTCCGAAGATAGCTATTCACTAAATAATACAGACTTATGAAAAAAAGAATTCTGATAACGCTATTCGCAATGTTACTGTTCGGCTTTTCTGTTTCCGCCCAAGTGCTGAAAGGGCATGTATATGATGCTACTACCAGCGAACCTCTGGTGGGTGCATCGGTAACTTACAAGCTGAAGGACACACAGGGCGTAGTGACCGATATAAACGGCGCATACGAAATACACCTGCCGGTAGGCGGAGTAGACCTGATATTCAGTTATGTGGGATATGAAGACGTACCGATGCCTATCGTCATCAATAAAGGGGACATCATGCAGAAGGACGTCTATATGAAGGAAAGCACCAACCTGCTGGAAGATGTAGTGGTTTCAGCCGGACGCTTTGAACAGAAGCTGAGCGACGTAACCGTCTCTATGGATCTGATAAAGGCAAGCGACATCGCACGCCAGGCACCCACCGACATTACTTCTACTCTCCAGACCATTCCGGGAGTGGACATCGTGGATAAGCAGCCCAGCATTCGCGGCGGCGGCGGATGGACGTACAGCGTAGGTGCCCGCAGCCTGGTGCTGGTGGACGGCATGAGCGTGCTCAGCCCGCAGAACGGAGTCATCAACTGGAACAGCGTACCGCTGGAAAACGTGCAGCAGGTGGAAGTAATCAAAGGCGCTTCGAGCGTGCTCTACGGTTCGTCCGCACTGAACGGCATCATCAATATACGTACCGCACGCCCGGGACTGACGCCGCAAACCCGATTCAGTGCTTACGTGGGTATCTATGGCGACCCTTCCAACAGCGATTACCAATGGAGCGACAAGGACTTCTGGGACAAAGGCAAATATCCGGTGGAGCCGGTGCTGCGCAGCAGCCTTTTCAGCGGTGTGCGCAATCCGCTGTACGAAGGCTTCGACCTCACCCACTCCCGCCGCATCGGCAACTTCGACGTCAGCGGCGGAATGAACCTCTTCACCGACGAGGGCTACCGCCAGCAGGGTTACAACAAGCGTTTCCACATCAACGGCAACCTGACCTATCACCAGCCGGATATGGGGGCAAACCTGATGAACTACGGTTTCAACGTGGACTTCCTCTCCAACAAGTACGGGGACTTCTTTATCTGGCGCTCGCCGGGCGAAGCCTACCGTCCCTCTCCCTTCGCCAATATGGGACGCGAATCCAATACGTTCCGCATCGACCCCTTCTTTAACTTCACAAACCCGGAGAAGGGAATCGCGCATAAGATAAAAGGACGTTTCTACTACAGTGCGGACAACCTTGCCAAACCGACGCAATCCAACTCCATCACCGATATTCTGGGCAATATGGGTACCGATGCGCAGGTGATACAGAATATCGCCAACGGAGACTACAGCGCACTGCAACCCCTTATATCGGGAGCACTGAAATGGGCGATAAGCAATAACCTGAACGACTTGATAGACGGTGCCTTCGGCTCCCTGGGCAATATCTTCCCCGATGCCACTACCGCCGACTATTGCGACCTTATCTCCTGGGTGATGGACAACGGCCTGCCCAGCGACCTGGGCGGACTGCTGGAAGGCAAGTTGCCCAGCGACCTGATACCCTGGCTCTCCAATGTGCTGAACCCGGATCGCAACCGCCCCGCCACCAAGACGGACAAGAATTATGACTACTATCTGGACTACCAGTTCAATAAAAAATGGGACGGCGGCGCACAAATCACCACCGGACTTACCTACGAACATATCCAGACCTATTCCGGCGAAATGGACGAAAGACACCGGAGCGACAACGTAGCCGCTTTCTTCCAGTACGACCAACGCTTCTGGGACCGCCTCAGCGTGTCGGCAGGCGTACGCGGCGAGTATTACCGGATAGACAAGCACTATCGGGAAGCGGATACGAAGGTACTCGGCACCACCATTCCTTTCCGTCCCGTGTTCCGCGCCGGACTGAATTACCAGCTTGCCGACTACAGCTTCCTGCGTGCCAGCTTCGGGCAGGGTTACCGCAATCCGTCCATCACCGAGAAGTATCTGCGCAAGGACATCGGGGGCGTAGGCGTATATCCCAACTACAACGTGCAGCCCGAGAAAGGTTTCAACGCCGAACTCGGATTCAAGCAAGGCTATAAGGTGGGCAACCTGCAAGGCTTTGCGGACGTTGCCGCTTTCTATACCCAGTATAAGGATATGGTTGAATTCCAGTTCGGCCTGTTCAACAACTCCGACCTGAGCATGATAAACAGCGTGAACGATGCCATCCAGATGTTGAGGGACGGAAAGGGATTCGGCATCGGAGCACAGTTCCACAACGTATCCAAAGCGCAGATTTACGGTATGGAAATCAGCACCAACGGTATGTACACCTTCAACAAGAACACCAAGCTGCTCTACAACCTGGGATATGTATACACCGAACCGCGCGATGCCGACTACAAGGAACGCAATGCCCTGGAAGACACCTATACCGACCCGTTGCAGATGAAGGAGAAGAGCAACAACAGCAAATATCTGAAGTATCGCCCCAAGCACAGCTTCAAGGCCACGCTGGATTTGCAGTGGAAACGCATCAACATAGGCGCCAACGTAAACTGGAAGAGCAAGATGCTTGCCGTGGACTACATCATGCTGGACGAACGCGAGAAAGCCCAACGCGACCTGTTGGACTATGTGCGCGGCATCCTCTTCGGCTACTCCGACGGCGAAACGCTGACCACTTACTGGAAGAAGCATAATACGGACTACGCTACGGTAGATATGCGGTTCGGCGTAAAAGCGACCAAAGAAGTGGCTTTCCAGTTCATGATAAACAATCTGTTGAACAAGGAATACAGCTACCGCCCGATGGCAGTAGGTGCGCCGCGTACGTTCGTCGTTAAAATGGATGTAACATTCTAAAAAACTAATATCTTCCGTTACTTCTTTTGGAAAAAAGAATTACCTTTGTACGCACTTAAAAACGACAAAGCGTATGGATTTTCCACAAGTAGACTTACCCGTAGATACAGTTGCTTGGACAGAAGTAACGGAAGATGTTTTGAATATATACAAGCAATCGTGCCGGATAAAAGCGTGCATATTCGCCATCTGTTTAGAGGGATCGATCAAGGTATCCATTAATCTGATGGATACGGAAATCAAACAAGGCGACTTCATTACCCTGTTTCCCGGCACCATCATCCAGTTTTACGAACAGAAAGAGAAGGTATGCCTGAGCTTTGTAGGCTTTTCATCCCATTGCCTCAATGGTGTCAATCTCATCCAGTCCACGCTAAGTTCGTTTCCCACCATCTTGGAATATCCGGTGATATCCGTCAATTCTGTTATCGCTTCCTACTTCAAAGAGTACTTCGCATTATGGTCACGCGTCACCAACGGTCCCTATCCGCCTGATACCCGAACGGCGCAGACTATACTGAACCTGCTGCTGCAAGGAGTGAACCGGATGTACTGCAACCGTCCACAAGTACTGAAAGGCGCCAAAAGCCGAAAAGAGGAAATCTGCCGCGAATTGGTGCAGCTCGTCATCGAAAACTATACGCACGAACGCAGTGCGCAATTCTATGCCGACAAGCTGGGCATCTCTTTGCAGCACCTCAGTACCACCGTGAAGCAGGTAACCGGAAAGCATGTGCTGGACATCATCGCCCACATCGTCATTGTGGACGTGAAAGCCAAACTGAAATCTACGAATATGACGATTCAGGAAATAGCCTATTCGCTAAACTTCCCCAGTGCCTCGTTCTTCGGAAAATACTTCAAGAGGCACATGGGAATGAGTCCGCTGGAATACAGAAACAGCTGACGGGAAAGTATTTTTTTCCCTTTTTTATGTAGGTAGTTCGTTTATAAGTTCTATATTTGTCGATAAGGATTTTTGATTCAAATGTTGATTTATAAACGAAACTCAATATGAAAAAGCAAACTGTTAGCCTACTTGTTTTTCTGCTTGCAGCAAGTGGGTTTTTCTTTTCTTGCGGTAACACCATGAACAAAAACGCAGGTGCGTTGGAGTTCGACAGTATACAGATAAACCAGACCGCCCATCTGTTTGATGATGCCGACAAGCCTGCATGCAACATCGTCATCAACTTTGCCTATGTGGACAAAGCATCCGATGTAAGACTGGGCGACAGCCTGAACGCTTATTTCCTCTCCCTCTGCTTCGGTGACAAATATATGGCGATGCCGTCCAAAGAAGCAGCAGACCAATATGCCGGAAAATACATCAGCGATTATCGCAACGACCTGGAACCGATGTACAAAAAGGATGAACAGGAAAAGGAAGATGAAAGCAGTATGGAAGCCTGGTACTCATACTACAAGTATATCAAAAGCCAGGTGCAACTCTACACCAAGCATCTGTTAGTGTACCGTTACCGCTACGAAGAGTTTACCGGCGGCGCACACGGCATCTACATGACTACCTTCCTCAATATGGACTTGCGCACCCTGAGCCCCATCCGACTGGACGACTTGTTCGTCAGCGACTATGAAGGTGCCCTGACCGACTTGTTATGGAACCAGTTGATGGCGGACAACAAAGTAACCACCCGCCAGGAACTGGAAGACTTGGGATATGCCACCACCGGCAATCTGGAACCGACCGAGAACTTTTACCTCAGCCCGGAAGGCATCACCTTTTATTATAATGTATACGACATCGCTCCGTACGTGATGGGGCCCGTACAAATCACCCTTCCGTACGAAATGGTGCAGCACTTGCTGAGCGATGATTCGATGGTACTCAATGAAGTAAGAGAATAAGTAAAAACGAAAAAATATGGAAATCATCAGCAAATACTTTCCTGACCTGACAGAGGAACAGAAAAAGCAGTTTGCCGCACTCTATGACCTTTATCTGGACTGGAACGCCAAGATAAACGTCATCTCGCGTAAAGACATCGAAAACCTATACGAGCATCATGTGCTCCACTCACTGGGCATTGCCAAAGTAATCCGTTTCAAACCTGGCACGCAGATTATGGATCTGGGCACGGGCGGCGGATTTCCGGGCATCCCCCTGGCTATCCTCTTTCCCGAAGTGAAGTTCCACCTGGTGGACAGCATCGGTAAGAAAGTGCGCGTAGCCACGGAAGTAGCCGGCAGCATCGGATTGAAAAACGTTACTTTCCGCCATGCCCGTGCCGAAGAAGAGAAGCAAACGTTCGACTTTGTCGTAAGCCGTGCCGTGATGCCGCTGACCGATCTTCTCAAGATTATCCGCAAGAACATCTCCACTAAACAACAGAATGCTTTACCCAACGGACTGATCTGTCTGAAAGGCGGTGAACTGGAACACGAAGCCATGCCCGTCAGGAACAAGACCACGATGTGGGACTTGAAGGACTTCTTCGAGGAAGAGTTCTTCGAAACCAAGAAGGTAGTATATGTAACCATATAATTATGAAGATAAAGAGATTTGAATTTAATATGTTCCCGGAGAACTGCTATGTGCTTTGGGACGAAACTAATGAAGCGGTAGTCATCGACCCCGGTTGTTTCTACGAAGAAGAGAAGCAGGCGTTGAAGAGCTTTATCATCAAGAACGAACTGAATGTGAAGCATCTGCTGAACACACACCTGCACCTGGACCATATCTTCGGAAACCCTTTCATGCTGAAAGAATTCGGACTGAAAGCAGAAGCCAACCAGGCAGATGAATACTGGATTGACGAAGCTCCGAAGCAAAGCCGGATGTTCGGTTTCCAGTTGCAGGAACCACCCGTACCGCTGGGAAACTATTTGCACGACGGCGACATCATCACCTTCGGCAATACCCGGCTGGAAGCCATCCATGTGCCGGGACACTCACCGGGCAGCCTGGTGTTTTACTGTGCGGCACAGCACTGTATGTTCTCGGGCGATGTCCTGTTCCAGGGAAGCATAGGCCGTGCCGACCTTGCCGGCGGCAACTTCGACGAACTGATAGAGCATATATGCAGCCGTCTGTTCGTACTGCCCAACGAAACCATTGTCTATCCGGGACACGGTGCACCGACCACCATCGGAATAGAGAAGGCGGAGAATCCGTTCTTCAGATAGGAGAATAATCAAACTTAAACATATACAATCATGAAAAACGACCTATTGGCCTGCCGCCACATCGGCATCAGCGAAAAAGACGAGGCACAGATGCTCCGCAAAATCGGAGTGAACAGCCTGGACGAGCTAATGGATATCCAGCAAGGTATTTCTGCAGAATTGAGCGCTGCAA
>OGZX01003175.1_pt1 | contig 11692 bp, 6 predicted proteins | sample 1576881 | NCBI WGS metagenome assembly OGZX01 (sample SAMEA3541542, study PRJEB24748) | human gut metagenome | biome: human gut; feature: human-associated habitat; material: faeces | place: China | collected 2012
CTAATTTTTTAGCTAATGCTCCACTACCGGAAGCCCAGAAGAAAGTGGACGAACTGATCAAAGGAAAGAAAACAGAAATGGAAAAGATTGCCGTTCTCACCCACTGGGTAGCCGACAATATCCGGTATTCCGGTATCTCTATGGGGAAAGGCGAAGGCTATACTCTTCATAATACAAAAATGAACTATACCGATCGTTGCGGCGTATGTAAAGACATAGCCGGTACACTGATCTCCTTCCTCCGCATGGCAGGCTTTGAAGCCTATCCGGCTATGACAATGGCAGGAAGCCGGGGAGAAAGTATCCCCCCCGACCATTTCAACCATTTTGTAGCTGTCGTTAAACTTTCCAGCGGAACCTATATGCCGCTCGACCCGACCTGGGTACCTTTCTGCCGCGAATTATGGAGCAGTGCCGAGCAACAACAAAACTACCTGCCGGGGGTTCCCGAAGGATCAGACCTTTGCCTGACTCCGGTTTCCGCTCCCGAAAACCATTACTTACGCATCAAAGCAAACAATAAACTGGATGCTAAAGGAACACTGACCGGACAATTCACAATCACAGCCGAAGGACAATCAGATAGCAATATTCGTGGGATGTTCACCCGTGGCTGGCAATCACAATGGAAGAACATGCTCGAAAGCCAGTTATTGAATGTATCTCCCAAAGCACGCCTGATCAGTGTCGATTATGGTAAAGACCCGAAAGATTATCAAGCTGCTCCCATCAAGATCACATTCCGTTATGAAATACCGGAATATGCTATACCAGGAAAAGAAGAGTTGGTATTCAAGCCGATGGTTATGAACAATCTCTACAACCAGGTAAAGAGCTACCTCCGTATCAATACCGACCTGGCTGAACGCCAATATGGTTTCAAAGATGCCTGCTCACGCCTGGTAGAACTGGACGAAACCATTCAGCTCCCGAAAGGTTATACCTTGCTGAATGAAGCTAAACAAGACAGCAAACAAAGTGATGCTGCCGATTTCGAAGGTTCATTGCGTCAGGATGGTGATAAGATAACAATCAGTCAGAAACTGGCTCTGAAGAAACGTGTATATGAAGCTGCCGACTGGGATGGTTTCCGTTCAGCAGTCAATGCACATAAAGGTTTCGGTGATTATCTAATTATTAAAAAGTAAAAGACAATGACTAATATAATAAATAAATTTACACTGCTTCTTTGTCTATTGGCTCTTACGGCATCTGTATTCGCCGCATCGGAAGCCGAATACAAGAAGTTGTCGAAAGCATATACACTGAATGCAGACGGAAGCCAAGAGTTCCGTTACAATATGGAACTTACACTCTTCACCCATACTGCCATGAATGGTACTTACGGGGAAAGTTTTATCGTTTACAACCCTGACTATCAGGTATTGAAGATCAATTCTTCTTATACAAAACAGAAAGACGGGAATATCGTAAAAACTCCCGATAATGCCTTTGTAGAGGTTCTTCCTCGTACTGCAGCCGATGCGCCGGCCTACAATAATCTGAAAGAAATGGTCGTTGTCCATACCGGTCTGGAACTGGGCTCCACCATTTATCTGGATTATACATTAACTTCCAAACCGGGTTATCTGCCGGAATTGGATATCTACGACGAGTTGTTGCAGACTTCTCCCGTAAAAGAATATACGATCAGCCTGTCGGTTCCCGAAAGCAAGCCGTTATTCTACACTTTGCAGAATAGCAATACAAAGCCTGCTGTTTCTACTGTTAACGGCATGAAAACTGTTACCTGGAAACTTACTGATCTTCCGGCATCTTCCCGTGACCCGTTCGTATCAACAGCAAATGGCGATGTTCCTTTCCTCACAGCTTCTTCCTATGCATCCAACGGGGATGCTTTGAAAGCCCTGTACACACAATTTACTCCGGCAAACGATGTTCAACTAACAGCCATCGCCGAAAATATTACAGAAGGGAAGAAAAATGATACGGAAAAGTTGCAAGCGATACTGAAACATGTAAACGAGAACCTGGGGTATAGTAGACTTTCATTGCAAGATGCCGGATACAAAATCCGTTCATCCAACGATGTGATCTATTCCGCTTATGGAACGGAAGCTGAGAAGGCAAACTTACTGAATGGTCTGTTGAATGCTGCCGGCATCAAAGCCGAAGCTGCTGCAGCTTATCGCGTAAAAGCCGATCCGGCCAGTTGTGGATTGAGCGCAATAAGCGGATTGTTGGTTGTAGCCTATGTAGACGGTAAACAATATATCATGTCGCCTATATCCAATAAAATGGCGGCAATAGGTTGGAACGATACAACTCCGGTTATAAGCCTGACAAACGCAGGAACACCTGTAGTGGTCAACAGCCCAGCAACAGATATCAATTATAAGGTTAACCTTGCCGTCTCTCCGGAAAAAGCAGATGCACAAGTCAATGCTACGATCGGCAATGCCTATTTGCCTTATTACGGTTCTTATCTCTCTACTTTTGCCGAAGGAGACAAAGAGGCCACCGAGTCGAAAGCCCAAAACAATACGACAATATCTTATAAGACATCTCAGAGTCTGAAAGCGAACAATGGTTATGTGATGGTTTCGCTGCCCGATGCACCTGTCGGGATGGCTCATAGCTACTATTGCAATATGAACAGTACCCGTAAGGAAAACCTGATGATGCCTTGTAAAGTGAACGAACAGTATACCTATACAATCCAACTGCCGGCAGAAATGAAGCTATCTACTCCTGAAACAGTTAAGACTATCGAGAACGCTGCCGGCAAAGTCGTTATTTCCGTTAAACAAAATGGTAATACAGCCGAAGTAGAACGCAGTCTGCAACTGAATAAGCAGTTATATACACCTGCTGAATTCAACAACCTGCGTAATTTACTTACTGAATGGGGTAACCCATCCAGCCAGACTCTGTTATTGTCTATTAACTAATAAGACAATCTGATAAATTAAACAAGGATGGGATGACATAAATATGTCGTTTCATCCTTGTTTTTTGACTGAATGTTAATAACTTTACCCTCATAATTAATTCATAAAACCTTTGATTTATGCAAAAACTATCTAATCTACTCATTACCCTGTTACTATGTTGTCTGCCGGGGATTACTTACGCCCAGAGCCCATACCCGGACTTGTATCCGCAGCCGCAGCATATTGTAATATCCAACCAACAACACAAACTTGTGGAAGGATATACATTACAGGGGATCAGCAATCCGGATGCAGATGCCGTCAAGTTGCTGAAAGAAACACTTCCTTTTGCCGGCACCGGCAAATCATCACCGTTGGAAATAAAGAAACTAAAAGCAAAAACATCCGAAATGGAACGTTCAGGTGCTTACATTCTGGACATTTCCAAAAAGAAGATCGTTATTGAGATCGTAGACGACCGTTCATTGTTTTATGCAGCTCAGACACTGAAACAATTGATCAGCTATAACGACGAAGGCAAACGGATGCTTCCCCTTTGTACCATTACCGACTATCCCGATGTTCTTCATCGTGGAACCGTAGAAGGATTCTATGGTACTCCCTGGAGCCATGCAGACCGTATCAGCCAGTTGCGTTTTTATGGACAGTTCAAGATGAATACATACATCTATGGTCCTAAAGACGATCCATTCCACAGTGCGAACTGGCGTGAGCCTTATCCTGCTAAGGAAGCCAGCCAAATCAAAGAACTGACAGCCGAGGCTGCCCGCAACAAAGTAGACTTCGTTTGGGCTATCCATCCGGGACAGGATATCCAATGGAATGCAACCGACAGCAACAATGTCATTACCAAATTCGAACAAATGTACGATTTGGGAGTACGTGCATTCGCCGTATTCTTCGATGATATCTCCGGTGAAGGAACCAATGCCGCCAAGCAAGCCGGCCTGATGAATTTTATTCAAAAGGAATTCATCGAAAAGAAAAACGACATCCGTCCTCTGATCATGTGTCCGACAGAATACAACCGTTCATGGGCAAGAACAGACTACCTGGACGTTCTGGGCCAACAACTGGACCAGGCTGTACAAGTTATGTGGACAGGAAACCGTGTTGTTGACGACATCACGCTTGAAGGCCTCGAATGGGTAAACAAACGTATCCAACGCCCGGCTTACGTATGGTGGAACTTTCCGGTAAACGACTATTGCCGCGATCATCTGTTGATGGGCCCGTCTTATGGCCTCGACACGCAAGCCTCTAATGTTATGTCAGGTTTTGTTTCTAATCCGATGGAACATGCCGAGGCATCCAAAGTAGCCCTGTTTGGAGTGGCTATGTATAGCTGGAACATCCATAGCTACGATCCGCAGTTTGCCTGGGAGAAAGCATGCGAGTACCTGATGCCCAAAGCTGCTATCGCCTTTAAAACATTCTGTGAAAACAATAGCGATCCGGGACCTAACGGCCATCTTTATCGTCGGAAAGAATCGGAGCGTTATGAAAAACAGGCCGACCGTTTTCTTTCCGGTTACCGCAAAGGTGCTTTCGGAGAAAGAGATGCCAACCAGTTGGGTGCCCTGTTTGCACAGATACAGGCTGCTCCGGAACTTATCTATAACCAGGGAGATAACAAGCCAATGATCGAAGAGATCAATCCCTGGCTCATGCAATTCGAATTACTCGGTAGATGCGGCACAAATGCCCTGCAGATGGCTCATTCCTGGTACGAAAAAGATCGTCAGAATACCTGGCAACGATTCCTGGAAGTTTCTGCCGTAATGGACAGTATGAAACTGATCAACCGCTCTTTCAATCAGAACCCGTATCAGAAAGGTGTCAAAGTCGGAACAAGAGTTCTTATGCCGCTCATTGAAGGGTTATACAGACAGACAAGTCGTAACTTACTCTCTACGGCCGATACTCCATCCAACGAGATCAGGGTAAGTACCGCTTCTACGATCACCAATGTCGGGCAACTTAAGAACCAACCTTGGTCGGAAGATGAAAACCTGATCGCTTATGTACCAATGCTGGAAATGGTAAAGGTGGAACCGAACGAATACATCGGTTTGGGATGGGAAATCCAACGGGAAGGTGATTCTTTTACGTTCAATATGCCGCAAAGTAACGTGGATGGACGTATTTTCGAATGGTCGGCTGACGGTAAAACATGGACACCTCTTTCCGATATTCCTGCCGATCAGACAAAAGCCGTTGTTAAAACGATCGATCCGAAAGCCCGTTTTATCCGGATGCGTAATAACTCCGGCAAACAAATGGAACTAAAAGTCGCTTCTTTCTCCGTTAAAACGAAAGATGCACCTGAAATAAATGAGGCCCTGATGATGTACGACCTGAACCTAAGTACATATAAAACCCTGAATCCGGGTGAAAAGGTAGATGTAAAATGCGATGGCGTGGATAAATATATAGAATTCTTCCTGTCAGGCGATAACGAAAGCATGGTATCTATCACAGGAGTCAACAATGATGGTGAAACCAATATGTTGTATTGCGGATATGTCGGTTATGTGAAACTAAACAAAATCTCGTTTGACGATATACACACATTGACTATTACTCCGGCAGGTAAAACATCTGTTCTGATCCATCAGATCGTAAGGGAATAAACTGCTAGACAAATAAAGAAAAGGGCCGTAAGTTACGTAACTTACGGCCCTTTTCTTTATTTCATTATTACAACTACGGGATTATCTTCCTCCCCTATCCGCTTCAACTCTTTTACCTGCTGCGGAATATCCTTAACCTCTTCATTCTCTTCAAACCATTCAACCACATCACCTGCAGAAATCAAGCCGACATACTCTCCGACTGAGGAAACCGAAATAGGTTGCATAGGCAAGAAATTCGTCAAGTTATCTTTCAGACCATCTGCGTACAAACTGACTTTAACCTCACCGGTCGATTTGGTAACCACAACATTGTACAGGGTCGGTTTATGAAATAATTCCCTGATAAAACGGATGATCATCCGATCCTCACTATCGAGTATCTGTGTTATCAGGATAGCATTATCTTTATTCTTCATAAAGCGTTCCGGAAAACTCCAGTGATATTTACCCAGGTCAAGAACAATAGCAGGCACTAAGGCCCTGTCTTTTACCTGATAGATCGTATCATTGTACACTTCCTTGAAATAAATATCCTTGCCCCGGGACCATAAACTGGTATTAGCAGTAATAATAATACTACCGGTTTCCGGTTCTTTATAATCGATAACGATCGTACCTTCATAAGCAGTCGGGCCAAAAACTTCGATGCCGGTCTCACTTTTAAAGACAGAAATCGATGCTATATCAGAAGGATCGAACGGCTCACCATTACTTGCTGTCGTAGAGCATGAATCTATCGGCATATTATCCTTAAAAAAAAGCAGATTACTTTCCCCATTCCCAAATAACCCGGACTTATGCAAAACAAATATCCCATCATTCTGGTAGCTAAAAGATGACGAAGAGACTCCCTGTACATCGAAAGGTATCTTAATCTTTCCCCGGAAGTTTCCTTCCTGGTCATAACAAACCAAGTCTTTATTCCAGCCATTGAAATAAATTATACCGGTTTCTTCATCCCCCCAGCAAAAAACGCTATTATAACCTTCCGGATCGTTTCCTATATGTCCTACTTGCTTTATGAATTTACCGGTTTTCTTATCAAACATCAGACATTGCTGTTGATTGGTAGATACCAATATTTTGTCTTTGATGATCTGGACATAAGGCCCTTTTCCTATCAGGCTACTATCAGTTGTTTCCAGTGAAATATAACGTACCTGGCTAAAACAATCGGAAGCATTGACATCTACCGGAGCAGAAATAGCTTTCTCCAGATGGATTACATCATTTTCCTTCTGATCTTTTTCATTACAAGATACTAAGAGAAAGGCCGGTACTAAAAGTACGGCCTTATATATCAGGTTCTGTTTCATTCTTTGTCTTTCTTTTTAGTTGTTATAAGGATCACACCATTCTTGCCTTTTTCTCCGTATAGCGTAGCAGCCGATTTGTCTTTCAATACAGAGATAGACTCGATTGTCTTCGGATTTATCTCATCCACAGATTTATCGACCAGCTCTTCACCATCTACTATAATCAGAGGACTCGCATTAACCGAAACACCGGCAGAGTCTTTCTTCATGACCCTTATATTTAGAGACTTTTCTAAATTATCCATCGTTTTATAACCCACAACACGCACTTCATCTTTCGAGACTTTACCTGAGGCTATACCTTCTTTTGTCTTTACAACAATAACCCCTTTCTTGTCTTTCGCATTAAACTTATCCAATAGATCCTGGCTATTCTTTTTCTGGTTAATAGCAAAGCTTTCTATATTTTCCGGCAAGATCTGATCTAATTGGTCGTAGCTGGAAACCTCATTATCAACAAGGATTAGATACTGGGAAGATTCTGCTCTAAACTTTCCTTTCTTCAGCCCGTCTTCAGCCGATTTGGAAAAATCATCCAACTGTTTCTGCATGCCTTCCTGAATACTTACAGCCGTCCCAGCAACACGAACCGTATCATCTGATACCGTCGAAGTTGTAGCCGTCACTTTCACAACCTGAGGAGCGACCTGTGGTGCAGATACCTCTTTCACCGGTATAACGGTAGGCTCTGCTTTTTTAGGCTCGATAGCTTCCTTAACCGGAACTATTTCGCTAATTTTGGCACTCGAAATCTTTTCCAATCCACGGGAGATTTCAGGACGGGCAAAAGCGACTACTGCAACAGCAGTGAGTGGAAGTACATACAGATACTTCAACCGTGCCCAGGGATTTGACTTTTGTTTTAACATCATAGTAATTCGTTTTTTTAGTTTACTGTGATTAAAGCTGTTGGCCATAGAAGTGAAGCGCTGTGAACCAACAGCTTTTTTTATTAATAATAGTTGATATTTCTTCGCATCGACACCGTGATTGATCACGCTTTCGTCCGCTTCATATTCATGAATGTTCTGCAACTCCTGTTTCAACAACCAGACAGCCGGGTTAAACCATTGAAGTATCACACAAAAAGTACAGACCAGCATATCGATAGAATGACGGGCATGGATATGAGCCAGTTCGTGTGTCAATATCTCTTCGCCGCTCTCTTCCATATCTTTCCGGGAAATAACGATATATCCCATCCAGCTAAATGGACAAACAGTTTTATCTGTAACTACCAATTTACATCCACCGGGAAGCACCCGCTTCTCTCCCATCCCGATCAGGTTGAAAATACGGATTGTTGAATAAAGGAAACGGACAAAAAAGAAAATACAACCACCCAGATAGACCGCCAGCAATAACGAAAGCCAGACCGATTGCCCAGTCGGAACCAGTACATCCGTCTGCATCTCTGCCATTTGCAAAAGATATTCCAAATTCTGTAACGGACGTTGTATAACGACAGGTTCTTCCGTTACTATACGGATAAAAGGGATTATAACAGAAAGAATAATCACCCCCAGTAGGGATACACGGTTAAAACGGTGAAAAGTTTCACGGCTCAACAACAGTCTGTAAAACAGATAAAATACAGCCAGGCATACAGACGATTTAAGGATATAAACAAAGAAGTCTCCCATAGCTTTACTTTTTATCGGCTTGTTCCACTTCATCCAGCAATTGCCGGAGCTCATTCACAGAGATCTCTTCTTCCTTGATCAGTGAGGATACGACTCCCAAATAAGAGTTATTGAAATATTTAGCAATTACATTCTTCAAAGTGCCACTACTATAAGCCTCTTCGGTGACAGCGGCATAATATTGATATGTGTTACCGAAAGTATTGTGTGCAAGAAAACCTTTATCTTCCAGACCTCGCACGATAGTAGATAATGTATTGAAATGAGGTTTAGGTTCCTCATAATATTCCAGTAATTGCTTTACGAACAAAGGACCTTTCTCCCAGAAATACCCCATGATCTCTTCTTCTTTTGCAGTCAGTCGTTTCATAATTATTTATTGTTTACGACAAAGTAACTAAAACTTTTAGTTTACAAACTAAATATATTAGTTAATAAACTAAAAGAGTTCGTTATTCTTTACGATCCTTCTTGAAGGATCTATTTATGCAAAAAACAAGAGGCTTCCGCACCAAATTCGAAAGCCTCTTGAAGATTATCGTTTCGGTATATCCACCGACTTATCCGATTTACCTAACAGATGTTCTGAGAAGTAGTCGACCATTCGCCAGTAGAAATACTCGTCCATATCACCGAAGCCGTGGCGTTGTTGTGGCAGAAGCAACATATCAAAACGCTTGTTAGCTCGAATCAAACCGTCTACGACACGCATCGTATTGCCCGGATGAACATTGTTGTCTATATCACCATGAACCAACAACAAATGACCTTTCAACTGTTTAGCCAATTCAGGATTACTCTTGATACTGTATGTAAAGGTCGTATCGCCTTTTTCCGATACTACTTCTTTCACACCATGATGTGTTTCACTCCACCAACGATTATAGATCTTGTTATCATGATTACCGGCACAGGATACCGCCACCTTGAAGAAATCCGGATATTGCAGGATTGCTGCAGTCGACATAAATCCTCCACCCGAATGTCCGTGGATACCTACACGATGGATATCGATAAACTTATTTTTATCAGCCAACTGGATGATGGCCGCTTTCTGATCCGCCAGTCCATAATCACGTAAATTACCGTATCCGAAGTTATGATACCATTTCGAACGACTCGGATGACCGCCACGGTTACCGACAGAAACAACAATAAATCCTGCCTGAGCCAAACGGTCTGTACGAACGCTCATACGGGTAAACGGATAACGGGTTGCTTCCACTTGAGGACCGGGATAAACGTAATCGATAACAGGATATACTTTAGTCGAGTCGAAGTTGAACGGTTTGTACATAACACCATAAAGGTCTGTCACACCGTCGGCAGCTTTCACCTTGAACGGTTCCGGGAACTGGTAACCGGCAGCAAACAGTTGTGAGAAATCGCTTTCTTCCAGGTCCATAATCTTCCGGCCTGTATTATCCAACAAGTCTGTCTTAGGAACCGTATTGATACGGGAGTAATTATGGACAATGAATTGTGCATTATCATCTATGCGGACATCATGGAAATAATCACCGGCTGAAACCATCTGTAAGTTGCTTCCATCCAGGTTTGCCCGGTAAAGATGTTCATAATAGGGGTTCTCGTCCTTTTCCCTTCCATTGGCAAGAAAATAAACGACACGCTTGGCTTCATCCACTTTTACGATCTGGTCGACATGCCAGGGACCTGATGTGATACGGTTTTTCAGGTTACCTTTATCATCATAGAGATACAGATGTGCCCAGCCGTCGCGTTCACTCCAATGGATCAGTTCTTTTCCATTATTTACGGACGCCAGCGGACGGACTTCGATATAGGTATTCATGCGCTCTTCGATAATCGGACGGATCGAATCTTCACCGATGGTATATGTACAGATGTCGATACGATGCAGGTCACGGCTGGAACGGGTAACGAAGAAACGGTTATTGTCACCCAACCAAATACTCGGCAGTTCCTTCATATCACGTTGTTTCTGCAAACGAGGTTGGTAAGCCATGCGAATAGTCTGGTCTTTGAAAGCCCAGGTGTTGATCTCTTTATAAGAGTTATTGTTCATATCGAACAGATATAGATGACTGATCGGCGCTTCTTTTTCACCCGGCATCTGGTACTTGTACGTTTCCAATGTCGGACGCGGGGTTGCCATGGCATTGATCACCCACAGGTCTTTTACCTCGCGGCTGTCTGAGATAGATACGGCAAAGTGACGTGAATCGGGTGACCACAATAAGTAACCCGGATTTTTTCTTTTGCCGTTACATAATGTATCCGTATTTAAAATGCTGTAAGGCTGTCCGAAACCAAAGTCTTTTACTCCGGTGGTTGTCAGCTGTATTTCTGTAACGGTACTGTCTTTGTCATCCTTTTTCAGTTTCTCGTAATCTTCACGCGACATGCGGTACAGATTCAGATCTTTTGCATAAACAACGGTTTTACCGTCCGGCGAAATAGAAGCCCAGTCGGGATATTCCGTATCTTTCTTTTTATCGGCCAGATGTGTCAGTTTACGTGTCGGATAATCATAAGAGAAATAGAAAACTTCTTTCTTCGTTTTGTTATCTTTATCCGTACTATCTTTCTTCGCATCCTGTGAAGAAGTTACCTGGAACGTAAAAGTACGTCCGTCCTCTCCCGCCTCCAATTTCCGGATAGGTAACTGTTGAGCGATAAACGGATCTTTTACGATCTCCGTCAGTTCAGCCGCCAGCTTATCCTGATCGAATAGAGGACGTTTCGATTTGGCGGAAGGATTAACCACATACCATACAGTTCCGTTTCCGGTTTTATATTCATACCAGAAGCAGTTACCCGCCTTAAACCAATGCGGATCTACCGAAGTAGAAAACAACATCGTCGGCAATTTATCACCGGCAAACCGTTCCGCCTGCGTATAACCCGGCAGCGGATCGTCTGCTGAATTTGTTTGTGCACTCACGCCCTGAACAAGAAAAAGTCCTGACGCTAATAAGAGTAGATGTAAATGTTTTTTCATATTTTACAATTGTGTTATATTGTTTGCTTGCAATTCATACAAATGTAAGTAAATATTTTTTTCTTTCGCCATATAAACTAAAAATCCCCTGTCTTATCAACCGATAAAACAGGGGATACTACTATGTTAAATACTAAATATTACACCGGAAGAGTTCCGCCGATCAGGATAACAACCAGCAAAGCCAAGATTGCATACA
>OGZX01003176.1_pt1 | contig 11681 bp, 11 predicted proteins | sample 1576881 | NCBI WGS metagenome assembly OGZX01 (sample SAMEA3541542, study PRJEB24748) | human gut metagenome | biome: human gut; feature: human-associated habitat; material: faeces | place: China | collected 2012
CCCGACACATCACGGCGTATTCGACCTGGCATACTTCCGCCCCATCCCCAACCTGATCATATCTTCCCCGATGAACGAGCACGAACTGCGTCGCTTGATGTACACTGCTCAACTGCCGGACAAAGGCCCGTTCGTCATTCGCTATCCCCGCGGACGCGGTGTATTGCTGGACTGGAAATGCCCGCTGGAAGAAATTCCCGTAGGCAAAGGACGCAAGTTAAAGGACGGCAAAGACCTGGCTGTCATCACCCTGGGCCCGATAGGTAACGTAGCAACCCGCGCCATTGAACGTGCGGAACAGGAAAAAGGGATTTCCATCGCCCACTACGACCTGCGCTTCCTCAAGCCGCTGGACGAAGAGTTACTCCACGAAGTAGGCCGCAACTTCCACCGCATCCTCACCATCGAAGACGGCATCCGCCAGGGAGGTATGGGCAGCGCCCTATTGGAATTTATGGCGGACAACGGTTATACCCCGCAGGTGCAGCGCATCGGCGTGCCCGATACCTTTATAGAACATGGTACGGTTCAAGAACTGTATCATTTATGCGGAATGGATGAAGAAGGAATTTTCAATCAATTGACGATTGACAATTGATAATTGACAATTATGAAAATAATTATTGCCGGTGCCGGCGCAGTAGGCACACATTTGGCCAAACTGTTGTCCCGCGAGAAACAGGACATCATTTTAATGGACGACAACGAGGAAAGGTTGAGTACACTTAGTTCCAACTTCGACTTAATGACGGTCGCGGCATCTCCTACCTCCATCAAAGGACTGAAAGAAGTAGGAGTGGGAGAAGCCGATCTGTTCATAGCCGTCACTCCCGACGAAAGCCGGAACATGACTGCCTGTATGCTTGCCAACAATCTCGGGGCACAAAAAACCGTAGCCCGCATCGACAATTACGAATACCTGCTACCCAAGAACAAAGAATTCTTCCAGAAGTTGGGCGTAGACTCACTGATTTACCCCGAAATGCTGGCTGCCAAGGAGATCGTATCTTCCATCCGCATGAGCTGGGTGCGCCAGTGGTGGGAGTTCTGCGGCGGAGCCCTGATACTGATAGGTACCAAGATGCGCGAGAAGGCAGAAATTCTGAATATTCCCCTTTACGAATTGGGCGGGCCGGAGTTGCCCTACCACGTAGTAGCCATCAAGCGCGGCAGTGAAACGCTGATCCCGCGAGGCGATGATGTCATCAAACTGCACGACATCGTTTACTTCACCACCACCCGGAAATACGTCCCCTACATCCGCAAGATAGCCGGCAAGGAAGACTATGCCGATGTACGCAACGTAATGATAATGGGCGGAAGCCGCATCGGCGTGCGCACCGCACAATACGTGCCCGACTACATGCAGGTGAAGATTGTGGACAATGACTTGAACCGCTGCAACCGCCTGACCGAGTTGCTGGACGACCGCACCATGATTATCAACGGCGACGGACGCGACATGGATCTATTGGTAGAAGAAGGTTTGAAAAACACGGAAGCTTTCGTTGCCCTGACCGGCAATTCGGAGACCAACATCCTCTCCTGTCTCGCCGCCAAGCGCATGGGAGTCAGCAAAACGGTGGCGGAAGTAGAAAACATCGACTATATAGGTATGGCGGAAAGCCTCGACATCGGCACCGTCATCAACAAAAAGATGATGCCCCCCAGCCACATCTACCAGATGATGCTGGATGCAGACGTCAGCAACGTGAAATGCCTGACCTTTGCCAACGCAGATGTAGCCGAATTTACCGTGAAAGCCGGTTCCAAGATAACCAAGCATCCGGTAAAAGACCTCGGACTGCCCAAAGGAACCACCATCGGCGGACTGATACGCCAGGGAGAAGGTGTAGTGGTAATGGGTAACACACAGATACAACCGGGCGACCACGTGGTAGTATTCTGTCTGAATATGATGATAAAGAAAATCGAGAAATACTTTAGTTAGTTGATAGATGATTAACTTCAAGACAATCATACGGATTATCGGTGTTCTGCTATTGCTGGAGACGGTGATGTTCTTTGCCTGCTCCGGAGTATCCTACTACTACGGCGAAGGCGATATGCTGGACTTTTGGAAAGCAGGAGGCATCACCGCAGGAGTCGGCCTTCTATTGGCTGCCATTGGCAAGGGAGGCGACAAACAGCTGACACGCCGTGACGGATATGTATTGGTCAGCCTGGCATGGGTAGCATTTTCACTCTTCGGTATGTTGCCTTTCTACATTGGCGGGTATATTCCCAATATCACCGATGCTTTCTTTGAAACCATGTCCGGATTCAGCAGTACGGGAGCCACCATTCTGAACAACATTGAGTCCCTGCCTCACGGAATACTGTTCTGGCGCAGCATGACGCAATGGATTGGCGGCTTGGGAATCATCATGTTTACCATTGCCATACTTCCTATCTTCGGCGTCAGCGGCTTGCAGGTATTTGCCGCCGAGGCCAGCGGACCTACGCACGACAAAGTGCATCCCCGCATCGGCATCACCGCCAAATGGATATGGAGTATCTACGCCGGCATCACCGGCATCCTCGTAGTCCTGCTGATGCTGGGCGGTATGAACTGGTTCGACAGTGTGTGCCATGCTTTTGCGACCACCGGCACAGGTGGTTTCTCCACCAAGCAAGCAAGCGTAGCCTACTATAATTCACCCTATATAGAATATGTAATCTCCGCTTTCATGTTCATTTCCGGTATCAACTTCACCTTATTATTGCTGTTCGTCAACCGGAAGTTCAAGAAGTTCATCGGTAACGCAGAACTGAAATGGTACTTCGGATCGGTAGTATTCTTCACCGTACTTATTGCCGTTATACTTCATTATACCAGTACGATGGGCGCCGAAGAATCCTTCCGCAAGTCGTTGTTCCAGGTTATTTCCCTGCATACATCCACCGGCTTTGCTACGGACGACTATATGACCTGGACACCTGTGCTTTGGGGCCTGCTCACTATCATTATGCTGATGGGAGCCTGTGCCGGCAGTACTACGGGCGGACTGAAATGTATCCGCATGGTCATACTCACCAAAGTATCACGAAATGAATTCAAACATATCCTGCATCCTAATGCCGTACTTCCGGTACGGGTGAACAAGCAGGTCATCTCCCCCTATATTGTCTCTACCGTATTGGCTTTTTGTTTCCTCTATATAGTCATTATAACGATCAGTGTACTGCTGATGATGGCTATGGGAGTGGGGTTTGAAGAATCCATAGGCTGCGTAGTTTCCAGCATCGGAAACATGGGACCCGGTTTAGGAGAGACAGGACCGGCTTATTCGTGGAGTGCCTTGCCCGCCATGGCGAAATGGCTGTTGGCATTCCTGATGTTATTGGGCCGTCTAGAACTGTTCACCGTACTGCTACTTTTCACCCCCGATTTTTGGAAACGGAATTGATTTAGGATAAAAAGTGTAAAAATAATCATTTTTTGTTATCCCGGGATAGCAAGAAGAAGGATAGTTGTTTTATCTTTGCAGCCTCAAAAAGAGATTTGTGGTATGAAGCGATGCATTAAATATGGTATATTCATCATACTCGCAGCCTTACTGCACAACGGTGCAATAGAAGCCGCGGGCTTTTCATGCACTGCTGCCGACAAGAAGACAGAATGCAGCATTTCATCCCAAATCCCTACCGCACAACAAGCCATCCGTAACTTTTACGACCTGCTGGCATCGGTTTCACTCTGCCTGGAGCATGTGGACAATACACAAGTGCCTACCAGCAAAAGCATCTTCCGACGCAACTACATCTACAAGATGCAGCAGTACGCCTATGCTCCGGAATGCGACCGCCTGTTGTACCTGTCCCCCCACCCCATGCCCGATGCCAACTACTACGTGTATGGGCTAAGGAAGATCATCGTTTAACCAAGGAATACAGGCGCGCAGCCGCTTGCGTTCAACCCCGCCGGACAGCAATTCAGAGGTATTGTCTTCCGGTGTGATGTTTCTATTATTATACATCTAATAATCTTATCAGATTTATGAACTTTACTTTGTTAGTGGTCGTCCTGTTGACGGCAATCGCTTTCGTGGGTATCGTCATCGCGCTTTCCAATGCGATAGCTCCCCGTTCGTACAATCCGCAGAAGATGGAGCCGTACGAGTGCGGTATCCCTACCCGCGGTAAATCGTGGATGCAATTCCGAGTAGGTTACTATCTGTTTGCCATCTTGTTCCTGATGTTCGAGGTGGAGACGGTATTCCTGTTTCCCTGGGCGGTCATCACCCGCGAACTGGGTGTAGCGGGACTTTTCAGTATTTTATTCTTCTTGATCATATTGGTTCTGGGCCTTGCATACGCCTGGAGGAAAGGAGCTTTGGAATGGAAATAACGAAGAAACCGAAAATAAAATCTATCCCTTATGAGGAGTTTATCGACAACGAGACGTTGGAGAAACTCGTTCGGGAACTCAACGCAGGAGGCGCCAATGTGGCTCTCGGCGTACTGGACGATTTCGTCAACTGGGGACGCAGCAATTCATTGTGGCCCCTTACGTTTGCAACCAGCTGTTGCGGTATCGAATTTATGGCACTTGGCGCAGCCCGCTACGACATGGCGCGCTTTGGGTTCGAAGTAGCCCGTGCCAGTCCGCGCCAGGCGGATATGATTATGGTTTGCGGAACGATTACCAACAAGATGGCCCCTGTGCTGAAACGCCTTTACGACCAAATGCCCGACCCGAAGTATGTGGTTGCCGTAGGCGGTTGCGCCGTCAGCGGTGGCCCGTTCAAGAAGTCCTATCATGTGCTGAACGGGGTGGATAAAATTCTGCCGGTAGATGTATATATCCCCGGCTGCCCGCCACGCCCCGAAGCATTCTATTACGGAATGATGCAGTTGCAACGCAAGGTGAAGATAGAGAAATACTTTGGCGGAGTGAACCGACAGGAAGAGAAACCGAAAGAAGAATGATGAATATGGAAATAAGATATATAAAACCCGCAGCCTTGCATGACGAAATGCTGCGCCTGCGGCAAGAAGAACAGATGGACTTCCTGGAATGCCTGAGCGGCATGGACTGGGGAGAACCGGATGCCGAAAAAGATACGCCGGACACACCGAGAGGACTGGGCGTGGTCTATCTGCTGGAATCCACAGCTACGGGAAAACGAACGGCAGTGCGCACCGCCACCCTGAACCGCGAACGCCCCGAACTTCCCTCAGTCAGCGACATCTGGAAAGCAGCCGACTTCAACGAACGCGAAGTGTACGACTTCTACGGCATTGTCTTTATCGGCCATCCCGATATGCGCCGCCTCTACCTGCGCAACGACTGGGTAGGCTACCCCATGCGCAAGGACGATGATTCCGAAGCACAGAACCCACTGCGCATGGACAACGAAGAGACTGTAGATACCACCACCGAACTGGAACTGAACCCGGACGGTACCGTCAAGAACAAGGAACTGTTGCTTTTCGGCGATGATGAATATGTAGTGAACATCGGTCCCCAACACCCTGCCACCCACGGTGTAATGCGTTTCCGCGTATCACTGGAAGGCGAGAACATCGATAAGATAGATGCCAACTGCGGCTACATCCACCGGGGCATCGAGAAGATGTGCGAAAGCCTTACCTACCCGCAGACACTGGCACTGACCGACCGCCTGGACTATCTGGGTGCGCACCAGAACCGCCACGCCCTGTGCATGTGCATCGAAAAAGCGATGGGCGTAGAAGTGAGCGAGCGCGTACAGTACATCCGTACCATCATGGACGAGTTGCAACGCATCGACTCCCACCTGCTGTTCTACTCCTGCCTTGCCATGGACCTGGGTGCCCTGACCGCCTTCTTCTACGGCTTCCGCGACCGCGAGAAGATACTCGACATCTTCGAGGAAACCTGCGGCGGACGCCTCATCATGAACTACAACACCATCGGCGGTGTGCAGGCGGACATCGCTCCCGGCTTCGTAAAGAAGGTAAAGGAATTCATCCCCTACCTGCGAGGCATCCTGCATGAATATCACGAAGTATTCACCGGAAATATCATCGCCCAACAACGTCTGAAGGGCGTAGGTACACTGTCCCTGGAAGATGCCATCGCCTTTGGCGCCACCGGCGGAACAGGGCGTGCCAGTGGTTGGGCGTGCGACGTTCGCAAGCGTATGCCGTACGGCGTATATAATAAGGTGGACTTCAAAGAAGTTGTCCGCACCGAAGGCGATTCCTGGGCACGTTACCTTGTCCGCATGGACGAAATACTGGAGAGCCTGAAGATTATCGAACAGTTGATAGACAACATCCCCGAAGGCGCCTATCAGGAAAAGATGAAACCGATTATCCGCGTACCGGAAGGTACTTACTATGCAGCCGTCGAAGGCAGTCGCGGCGAATTTGGCGTCTTCCTCGAAAGCCACGGCGACAAGACTCCCTACCGCCTGCACTTCCGTTCTACGGGATTGCCGCTGGTATCGGTAGTAGACACCATCTCCCGCGGTGCAAAGATTGCCGACCTGATTGCCATTGGCGGAACATTGGATTATGTAGTACCAGATATTGATAGATAATATGTTTGACTTTAGTATAGTAACCAACTGGATTCACCAGACGCTGACTTCCCTTATGCCGGAAGGTCTGGCAATATTCCTCGAATGTGTGGTGATAGGCGTATGCATCATCCTGATGTACGCCGTGCTCGCCATTATCCTGATTTATATGGAGCGCAAGATATGCGCCTTCTTCCAATGCCGCCTCGGCCCGATGCGCGTAGGGAAATGGGGATTGCTCCAAGTGCCCTGCGACGTCATCAAGATGCTGACAAAGGAAATCATCGACCTGAAGTTCTCCGACCGCTTCCTTTATAACCTGGCGCCGTTCATGGTGATTATCGCCTCGTTCCTTACGTTCGCCTGCCTGCCCGTCAGCAAAGGGTTGGAAGTTCTGGACTTTAACGTAGGCGTATTCTTCCTGCTGGCTGCATCGAGCATCGGCGTGGTAGGTATCCTGCTGGCAGGTTGGAGTTCCAACAATAAGTTCTCGCTGATTGGCGCCATGCGAAGCGGTGCACAAATCATCAGTTACGAGCTGTCCTGCGGACTGAGCATACTGACGATGGTAGTGTTGATGGGAACCATGCAGTTCTCAGAGATTGTAGAAGGACAAGCCGACGGCTGGTTCATCTTCAAGGGACACATCCCCGCATTAATTGCTTTCATCATCTACCTCATAGCCGGAAACGCAGAAACCAACCGCGGTCCCTTCGACTTGCCGGAAGCAGAAAGCGAGTTGACCGCCGGATACCATACGGAATACTCCGGCATGGGCTTCGGCTTCTTCTACCTGGCGGAATATCTGAACCTGTTTATTGTGGCAAGTGTGGCAGCCACCATCTTCCTGGGAGGCTGGATGCCGCTGCACATCGTAGGGCTGGACGGCTTCAATGCGGTGATGGATTATATTCCCGGCTTCGTATGGTTCTTCGGAAAGGCATTCTTCGTAGTGTTCCTGCTGATGTGGATTAAGTGGACGTTCCCCCGCCTACGCATTGACCAGATACTGAACCTGGAATGGAAGTACCTGGTGCCTATCAGCATGGTGAACTTGATATTAATGGTATTAATTGTAGTATTTAAATTACATTTCTAATGGAACATAACTCCTATTTCGGCGGCCTCATCCACGGCATCAGCTCCCTGCTGACAGGCATGAAAACCACCATGACCGTATTCTGCCGCAAGAAGACCACCGAACAATACCCCGAGAACCGCGCGACCCTGAAACTGTCCGACCGCTTCCGTGGCACGCTGACCATGCCCCATAACGAGCAGAACGAACATCACTGCATCGCCTGCGGACTCTGCCAGATGGCCTGTCCCAACGACACCATCCGCGTGACGAGTGAATCGATAGAGACTGAAGACGGCAAGAAGAAGAAAATACTGGCAAAGTACGAGTACGACCTCGGCTCATGCATGTTCTGCCAACTCTGTGTCAATGCCTGCCCGCACGATGCCATCACGTTCGACCAGAACTTTGAGCATGCGGTCTTTGACCGGACAAAGCTGGTGCTGACACTGAATCATCCGGGAAGCCGGGTTATTGAGAAAAAGAAACCAGAGTAACTTAATTCCCCTCCTCCTGGGAGGAGGGGTGCCCTCAGGGCGGGGTGGTAGGTGAATGTACATACTCAATCATTCTCTCAAAGGTATTTATTTTCCTACCACCTCCCCCTTCGGGTACTCCTCCTCCCAGGAGGAGGAGAATGAAGATGGATTAAGAAATAATAAATTAAACAACATGGAAATAACTCTTGAAACAGTAGTATTCTACTTCCTTGCGGCGTTCATTACCGTATTCTCCATTCTGACGGTGACCACCAGTCGTATGGTACGTTCGGCTACCTACCTGCTGTTCGTGCTCTTCGGCACGGCGGGCATCTACTTCCTGCTGGGATATACGTTTCTCGGTTCGGTACAAATCATGGTCTACGCCGGTGGTATCGTCGTGCTCTACGTCTTCTCCATCCTGCTCACCAGCGGCGAAGGCGACGTAGTGGCGAAACTGAAACGCAGCCGGTTCCTTGCCGGACTGGGAGCCACCGCAGGCGGAGCCCTCATCGTATTATTCATCACCCTGAAACATAAATTCATCGCCACCACCGATGTAGAACCGTTGGAAGTCAACATCAAGACCATCGGCTACCACATGCTGAGCGGTGAGAAGTATGGTTATCTGCTCCCCTTCGAAGCTGTCAGCATCCTGTTACTGGCATGTATCGTGGGCGGATTGCTCATTGCACGTAAGAGATAATAGAAAAATATACTGTTATGATACACATGGAATATTATCTGATAGTCTCGGCTATCATGTTCTTCGCCGGCATCTACGGGTTCTTCACCCGCCGCAATACGTTGGCGATATTGATTTCAATCGAGTTGATACTGAATGCAACGGACATCAACTTCGCGGTATTCAACCGCTTCCTGTTCCCCGGCGGACTGGAAGGCTATTTCTTCTCCCTGTTCTCCATCGCCATTTCGGCAGCAGAGACGGCAGTAGCCATCGCCATTATGATTAACATCTACCGCAATATTCGCAGCATCCAGGTGAACAAGCTGAACGACATGAAATGGTAACCGGCGTAGCGCCGGAGCAAAAGTCGCCAAGCGATAATTCTTGAATAATAACTGATAAACATAGTATATATGGAATATACAATTCTAATCCTTCTCCTTCCCTTCCTCTCTTTCCTGATATTGGGATTGGGGGGCAAGTGGATGTCGCACCGCACCGCCGGGCTTATCGGCACCGCAGTACTGGGCGCGGTTGCCGTACTCTCCTACCTCACCGCAGGACTGTACTTCAGCGCCCCCCGACTGGCGGACGGAACGTATGCCACGCTGATGCCTTATAACTTCACATGGTTGCCCTTCACCCCGTCACTCAGCATCGATATGGGTATTCTGCTCGACCCTATCTCGGTGATGATGCTGATTGTCATCAGCACCGTCTCGTTCATGGTGCACATCTACTCCTTCGGTTACATGAAGGGTGAGCGGGGCTTCCAACGCTATTACGCATTCCTGAGCCTCTTCACCATGTCCATGTTGGGACTGGTGGTGGCTACCAATATCTTCCAGATGTATCTGTTTTGGGAACTGGTAGGTGTATCATCTTATTTGCTGATTGGTTTCTACTATACCAAGCCGGCTGCCATTGCCGCCTCAAAGAAGGCGTTCATCGTCACCCGCTTTGCCGACCTGGGCTTTCTGATAGGTATCCTGGTTTATGGCTACTATGCCGGAACGTACACTTTCCACCCCAATGAGATGGCGCTGCTACGAGGTGGTGCCGCTATGATTCCGTTGGCACTGGGACTGATGTTCATCGGTGGCGCCGGAAAGAGCGCCATGTTCCCGCTGCACATCTGGTTGCCGGACGCTATGGAAGGTCCTACCCCGGTCAGTGCGCTGATTCATGCCGCCACGATGGTGGTGGCAGGTGTCTACCTGGTGGCGCGGATGTTCCCGCTGTTTATAGAGTATGCACCCGGGGTGCTGCACATTGTAGCATACGTAGGAGCATTTACCGCTTTCTATGCCGCCACAGTGGCCTGTGTGCAGAGCGATATCAAGCGGGTATTGGCATTCTCCACCATCTCGCAGATTGGCTTTATGATGGTGGCGCTCGGCGTATGTACATCCGCCGACCCGCATCATGGTGGACTGGGTTATATGGCAGGTATGTACCATCTCTTCACCCACGCCATGTTCAAGGCACTGCTTTTCCTGGGAGCCGGCAGCATTATCCATGCGGTACATAGCAACGAAATGTCTGCCATGGGCGGACTGCGGAAGTATATGCCTATCACGCACATCACCTTCCTCATAGCTTGCCTTGCCATATCCGGTATTCCACCGTTCTCCGGCTTCTTCTCCAAAGACGAGATACTGACGGCTTGCTTCCAGTTCAGCCCGGCAATGGGATGGATTATGACGGTGATTGCAGCTATGACTGCATTCTATATGTTCCGCCTCTACTACGGTATCTTTTGGGGTACGGAGAACAAAGAACTGCATGCTGAACATACCCCCCACGAAAGTCCGCTTGCCATGACCTTCCCCCTGATATTCCTTGCAGCTATCACCGTGGTAGGCGGTTGGCAGTTCGTTCTTCCCTTCGGGCACTTCATCAGCGCTAATGGCGAGGCTTATGACATTCATCTCGATTGGGCAGTGGCAGGCACCAGTATTGTGGTAGCCGCTGCCTCTATCGCGATTGCCACCTATATGTATGCAGGCACCAAGCAGCCCGTTGCCAACGCGCTTGCCCGCCGCTTCCACGGCTTATGGACGGCTGCCTACCATCGCTTTTATATTGATAACATCTATCAGTTCGTTACCCACCGCATCATCTTCGGCTGCATCAGCCGCCCCATTGCCTGGTGGGACCGCCACGTAGTAGACGGCTTCTTCAACTTCCTTGCCTGGAGCGCCAACGCCACCAGCGACGAGATTCGCGGCCTGCAAAGCGGACACATCCAACAATATACATTTGTATTCCTGCTGGGTACGCTTGCACTGATACTGCTGCTGTTATTGTAATTTGTAATTAGTAACTAAGTAATTTAAGATATAGATATGAACTTCTTATCAATCTTCGTACTCATCCCCCTGCTGATGCTGCTGGGACTCTGGCTCAGCCGGAACATCGCACAGATACGTGCGGTAATGGTCGTCGGAGCATCGGCATTGGTGCTGGCAGCCGTAGGGTTGACCATCGCTTACCTCCATGCACGTGCCGGCGGTGCTACAGATGAAATGCTGTTCCGTGCCGACGTCGCCTGGTATCCGGCACTCCATATCCACTACTCCGTAGGGGTGGACGGCATCTCGGTAGCCATGCTGCTGCTCTCCGCCATCATTGTCTTTACCGGAACATTCGCCTCGTGGCGCCTGCAACCGCTGACAAAGGAATACTTCCTGTGGTTTGTGTTCCTCTCTATGGGGGTTTTCGGTTTCTTTATCTCCACGGACTTGTTCACCATGTTCATGTTCTACGAGGTAGCCCTTATCCCCATGTACCTGCTCATCGGCGTATGGGGTTCGGGACGCAAGGAATACTCCGCCATGAAGCTGACCCTGATGCTGATGGGCGGCTCTGCCTTCCTACTTATCGGCATCCTGGGCATCTACTACGGCTCGGGCGGAACCACCATG
>OGZX01003181.1_pt1 | contig 11668 bp, 7 predicted proteins | sample 1576881 | NCBI WGS metagenome assembly OGZX01 (sample SAMEA3541542, study PRJEB24748) | human gut metagenome | biome: human gut; feature: human-associated habitat; material: faeces | place: China | collected 2012
AGTGCTCCGCCGTTTGTGAAGGGCGTATTCGTAATGGCCCCGACATAGGTGAGCATAAAATAAACACCTGCCAGAAAGCCTGCCGCTCCAAGACCGCAGAGTATTGTATAACGAGCAATGTATTTCTTATCTGTAACACCATAACTGCGAATTGCTGTTATAACAAGAATTGCAAATGCCAGCCCTGCCGGTCCATCCAATGCATTATAGCCCTCGATCATGCCCTTAAAGAACGGAATATCAGCATATGCAGGGGACGGCTCCATCATGGTTCCAAAAGAGAATGCACCATTGCTTGTATCCTGTAAAAGAGAGGCGATAAAGATAGCCAGTATACTAATCAGCAGGACCGGCGTCAGATATTTGCCGACAACATCCACAATCCTGCTTGGGTTGCTGCTCAGATAGTAGGTAAGTCCGAAGAAGGCAGTTGTAAACAGCAATGACCATAGTATGGCATTGTTTTCCCCTATGTAGGGAAGCAATGCTATTTCAAAAGAAACACTTCCGGTTCTTGGCAGTGCAAACAGCGGACCGATTAACAGATAAACACCAACCGATAGAACCAAAGCGAACCTCCGACTGACCAGATTTCCCAGATCACTCATAGAAGTTCCTGCCAGTACAACAGCTGTTACTCCAAGAATTGCAATACCTGCATCAGTCAGAATAAAGCCTGCAAGGGCACTGATATAGCTCGTTCCAGCCAGCTGTCCCATAGCAGGAGGAAAAATCATGTTGCCGGCACCAAAAAAAATTGCAAAAAGCATCATAGATACCGATATAATTTGAATAAGTGTTAATTTCTTCATATAAAAGCTCCTTATATTCACGCCTATTCATCATAGCGGAAAACAAAGCGATACGCAATCACTTTTTCACTGTTTAGACTCTGCTGCATGCAAAAGAGCATCTCGGGGAGAACGAGGCGGCGAAGGAAGAGTATGAGGCAGCTTCGATCGGAACGGATGAACCGGCAGGAATGATGTACTACAATGACCAGCCGGCCGACATGATCTACTATCAGGGACTTGCAAAAGAGAAACTTGGTCTGCCGGTGGAGGCAAAATCGAGATATTACCGTCTGCTCGACTACGGAGAGCGCCATCTGTATGACAAGATGCGCGTTGAGTACTTTGCAGTTTCCCTCCCGGATTTCATGATCTTTGATGATGACCTGGATAAGAGAAACAAGACGCACTGCTATTATCTGATGGGACTCGGATATCTGGGACTCGGAGATAAGGAAAAGGCAGCAGAGGCATTCCGGAACGCGATGCAGCTTGATCCGACGCATTTGAACGCAGGGCGTTATCTGAAGATGGCGGAGGAATAGGGGACGGAAAAACTCTTCCCGCAGGCATAACCGAAAAAAGAAGAGACATGGATTTTGTACAATTCATGCCTCTTCTTTTTTGCAATTTAGGAAGCTGCCTGCTTCGATTGCGAAAAGCAATCAGCAGGCAGTCAAATCGGATCGCAGATATCCATTGATGAATTACATGGTTGCCTCGTTCTTTTCCGCTTCCTGCTCCCTCGCATTCATGATCAGCATCTGAAGCCGGTTTTCGATGTTTGCGAAGCTGACATCCGGATCGTAGTCGAGCGGAAGGATCTGGACGTCCGGGTAGAGCTCCTTTAAGCGCTTGGAGATTCCGCGGCCGACGACGTGGTTCGGCAGACAGCCGAACGGCTGCAGGATCACAAAGGCACGGCAGCCGTGGGCGGCATGGTGCAGGATCTCTCCCGGGATCAGGACGCCCTCTCCGGCATCGAACGTATGGTGGATGATCGGATCACTTTCCTTTACGAGCTCCGGAAGGCGCACCGCCGGGCGGTCGTAGAGCGGGTGAGCACTCGCGATCTTGTCCGCCGCATCGTGGGCGAGATCAAAGAAGAGATCCGCCATCCGGTACCAGAGCTTTTCCTGGAGCGGCTTATGTAAATGATACTCACGGACCTGCATATCACGATAGAAGTAGGATTTCTGGATGACATCGGACATTCTCGCCTCGATGATCTCGAAGCCGTTCTGCTCTAAAAACGCCTCGATGTCATGGTTTGCACCCGGGTGGAAGTTTAAGAGGTACTCCCCGACGATCAGGACAGTCGGTCTCGGATGAGAACGGTCGTACGGAACTTGTCTCATGATCCCGATCGCCTTTGCGAAGCCGTGTTTTGCGCCGTTTACGCCATGCCTGGAAAGTCCGTCGATCACAGCGTCCATCGCCTGCTCAAAGGCGGCATCGGCACTTCCTTTTGTGAGCTCATAAGGACGGATCTTCCGGAGCAGCTCCTCCAAAATATCGATCATCGGAAGCGCGTAGGCGATCCGGAGTGCGGAGAGGAGACTTAAGCGGAATCCCGGATGGAGGTTATGGAAATCTGCATCATCGTTTGTGAGGATCGGAACATCGGAAAATCCTGCGTCATCGAGCGCCTTTCTTAAAAGTGCACTGTAATGCGTCAGACGGCAGTCGCCGATATATTTTCCGGTTGCGATCGCGACCTCTTTTCCATCGTATTTTTCACTCTTTAAAGCGGCGAGCGCTTCACCGATCACGATCTGGGCAGGGAAGCAGATGTCATTGTGGACATATTTTTTGCCGAGACGGATCGCCTCGTCCCGCCCGATCGGCAGCGGCTCCGCACGGAGCCCCTGTTTTTCCATCGCTGCCGACATGACGCGGCAGAACGCGTGGGAGGTATTCGGGATCAAAACGATGCGCTCTTTTCTGTCTTTCTTCTCGTACTTTACCGGGTACGGATCCGTGAGGGCATGGACCGGAGCTTCCTCGTGCTTTTCTCTCTGCATCCGGACTGTCTCGATAAAGGACCGGACACGGATCCGGAGCGGTCCCTGGATCTCACTCTCGTCGAGCTTTAAGACGAGCGGGATCTTCCCGGATACCTGTTTCATGAGGCGGATGATCTCATCGGAGAGGTAGGCGTCATGGCCGCAGCCGAAGCTTACGATCTGGACATATTCCAGGTGTGGATTTTCAGCGGCAATGACAGCGGATCCGAGCATTCTCGCATGGTAGTTGTTGACGACATCGAGACGGCTGTTGGTGAGATCCACGTCGTTGACGCCCGGAACGGCATCTGCGGTGAGGACCGGGATGCCGAGACTCGTGAACATCTCCGGAAGGTTGTGGTTGACCAGCGGATCATTCTGATACGGTCTCGAGGCGAGGATCACGGCGTAGCGGTTCTCCTCCGTGACCTGTTTTAAGATCCGTTCGCCTTCTGCTAAGAGCTCCTGGTGGAAGGAATCCTCCGCCATGTCGGCATAGCGGATTGCCTCTTTGATCTCGGATTCCGGAACCTGATAAGTCTCACGGATATATTTTGTGAGCTGCTCATTCCGGTCTTCTTTCGTGTACCAATGGAACAGCGGATTGTCAAACGGGATCCCGAATACATGCTCCGGATTGTCGGAGTTTTTGATGACAAGCGGATATCCCTTTACGATCGCGCACATCCATTCACTCGTCTTTTCCTTGTTTTCCGACTGGACGGAGGTGATGGACGGCATGAAGATCCGGTCCACATGCATCTTCGCGAGACTGCGGATATGTCCGTGGACGAGCTTCGCCGGGAAGCAGACCGTATCGGAGGCAACCGCGGAAAGTCCCGATTCGTAGAGCATATGGCTGCTCGGGGCGGACACACGGACGGTAAAGCCGAGAGAATGGAAAAATGTAGACCAGAACGGCATGTTCTCCCAGAAGGAGAGAACACGCGGGATCCCGATCACAAGATTCCTGGAGGTTATGTGTTCTGGGACCGGGTAATCTTTCCACAGCAGGGATTCCCGGAGCTTGTAGCAGTTCGGGACTTTGTCACGCTTTTCCATGCGCTCGTGCTGAAGTTTCTGAACAGCCGGATCTTTCGGGTCTCCGAGGACTTCTCCGCGCTCACAGCGGTTGTTGGTGACCCAGGACTCGCCGTTCGGGAAGCGGACGATCGTCCGTTTGCAGTGGTTCGTGCAGAACGGGCACGGGGCGTTCGCCTCCTGGGTGTAGGAAAAGGAATCCATCGCGTCAAGTCCGATGAAAGTCCGCTTTTTCGTTCCATCCGCCATCGCCTCTTTTGTGAGGATCGCGGCGCCGATCGCACCCATCATGCCCGGATACGGGGCGCGGACGATGGTCTTTCCGGTGTACTGCTCAAATGCACGCAGAACGGCGTCATTCCGGAAGGTTCCGCCCTGGACCATGATGTGATCCCCGAGAGAGTCGAGGTTCGAGATCCGGATGACCTTTGTGAAGACATTCTCGATGATAGAACGGCAGAGGCCGGCCATGATATCTTCCGGCTTTTTCCCGTTTCTCTGCTCGGTGACGATGCTGCTGTTCATGAAGACGGTACAGCGGCTGCCGAGGATCGCCGGATTTTTCGAGGAAAAGGCGGCGTCTGCGATGTCCGTCACCGGGATCTTTAACGTGGAAGCGAAGTTTTCCAGGAAGGAACCGCAGCCGGAGGAACATGCCTCATTGACGAGAATGTTCGTGATGATGCCGTGGTCGAGCCAGATGGCCTTCATGTCCTGTCCGCCGATATCGAGGAGAAACGTGATGTCCGGCATGTACTGGAACGCGGCTCTCGCATGGGCAACCGTCTCGACGACATGGTATTCGGTGGAAAATGCCCTGGAGAATAAAAGTTCGCCGTATCCGGTGGAGCCACAGCCCAGGATTTCCAGCGCTACGCCCGCATCGCGGTAACGGTTACGCATGGTGATCAGGGCATTTTTTGCGACGGTCAGCGGATCGCCCTGGTTGGAGGCGTAGAAGAAGTCGAGAAGCTTTCCGTCATCGCCCATCAGGACAAATTTTGTCGTGGTACTGCCGGAGTCGATGCCGAGCCATGCGCGGATGGTCGTTCCGGGTGTGAGTGCTGCCGGAGTGAAGTCTCCCTTCGGATGTTCTTTTAAGAAGGTGTCATGTTCCTCTTTGGAGGAGAAGAAGAGCGGGGCTGCATGTTCCTGACCGGAATGCTGCTTTTTCTTCGCGTCCTCCTGGACCTGTTCCAGGCGGGAGACCCACTCAGTGAGCGGAAGAAAGGTGACCGGAGCGTCCGAGGCTTCCGGATCTGCCTCTTTGAACATGCCGTTTAAGGAGAGTGCTGCACCGTAGGCGACCATGATCTCCGGGTGTTCCGGGACGAGGCGCTCGTTTTCTTTCAGGTTCAGACGTTCCGAAAAGACATCGATCAGCTTCGGGTTGAAGGTCAGCGGACCGCCTTCAAAGACGACTGGAGGTTTGATATCGAGTCCCTGTGCCAGTCCACCGATCGTCTGTTTGGCGATCGCGTGGAAGGAGGAGAGGGCGATATCTGCCTTTGCGACTCCCTGGTTTAAGAGCGGCTGGATATCGGTTTTTGCGTAGACGCCGCAGCGCCCGGAGATATCGTAGACGCAGGTTCCCTTGCAGGCAAGTTCGTTCATTTTTTCCGGCGGGGTCTGGAGAATGGAAGCAACTTCGTCGATGAAGGCGCCGGTTCCTCCGGCACAGCTTCCGTTCATGCGCATGTCGGCGACGTTTAACGCGCCGGTTTTTGAATTCGTCTTGAAGAAGATGATCTTTGCATCCTGGCCGCCGAGTTCGATGGCAGTGCCGACGGTCTCATATGTCTTCTTTAAAGCGATGGAGTTTGCGACAACTTCCTGGATATAAGGGGTATCGGCTGCCTCCGCGACCGGTTTTGCCCCGGAGCCGGTGAGTATGATCCTGGCTTTTGTGTCAGGAAATTTTTCTGCTGCCTGCCGGATCGCGAAGAGGACGCTTGCAAGCTGATCTGCGTGGTGGCGGCGGTAGTCAGAGTATAAGAGTGATTCGGTCGTCTTGTCGAGGACCGTGATTTTTGTAGTGGTGGAACCGACATCGATTCCGATGAGTAATTGTTTCATATATTTGATCTTTCGTGATAGTGATTTATCGGGTCTGCACCGACAGAAAGAAAAAGGGCATAAACCCGTTTCGTACCTGGATTTACGCCGATTTCTACACGATGCTGGTGATATTTTAGCGCTGGATTTTTTAAAAGTCAAGGAAATCGGTGCGAGGGAGGTGTTAAAAACGTGTTAAGAAGTGCTTGGCTTCGGGCGGGGCGGTGAGCTTCCGCTCGGGAGTGAAGAGGGAGCTGATTGGCTTCGGGCGGGGCCGGTGAGTTTCCGCTCAGGAGTGCAAGGTGATCGCGGGAAGGTTCCTCTAGGCTTGCAGGAGACTGCTAAGGGCGAATGCCAGGTGACACAACTCGCTGCGCTCAAACAAGTGTCACCTGGCATTCAACGCATTCTCCCGCGAGCCAAGAGGAAGCCAAGCCCCTGAAATCAGGCACCCGGATCCGGAGGCCGGCCGGCGCTGAAATTGGTTGTTCTAGGGTGGATCGCAGGCGCTGCGCTGTGCGATCCTGATTTAGGCGATCGCACAGAGGCCCAGTTCTTTTTTGAGGATTTCATCGACGGAGTCGAGGATTCCGAGGTGTGTCTCGAGATCGAGACGGTCTACGGTCATTTCATTTTTTCGGGTGCAGCCGTCGACGCTGCCTGCGGCTACGGCGAGACGGAGAGATTCGGTCTCTTCGGCGCGGGTCGGGAGCAGGCTTTTTTCGGCGAGGAGGGAGCAGAGGGCGGCGATGCCGATGCCCCACCAGTTGGAGACGCCGCTTGCGAGTGTGAGATCGGCGGCTTCAGCGGTGCAGATCTTATCTCCGAACGGGACAAATGTCTCGATCACATTCCGGTACGTTCCCATTCCCATTTCGTTTCCGCCGTCACCGACGGAGATCGTGACTGCTCCGGCTTTTTTTGCCTCGGAGAGGAAGAGGGCAGAGTCGGTGATCATGTCGTCGAGAACTTCACCGCGCATGCTGTGATAGTGGCCATTGGCGGCTTTTCCGGGGCGTTCTAAGGAGATGAAGTGGGTCGGGGAGAAGTTTTTGATGCAGCTTCGGATGAAGTCTTCGGTGTCTGTTTTTGGCAGCATCATGAGTTTTGCTTTGGGTGCGCGGTAGCAGACGACGTCGCTCACGATGGAGAAGGCGGGTTCGTCGGTGATCACGAGGACGGAGACGCCGAGTGCTGTCAGGGCGGCGGCGATATCGGCGATGCCGAGAGGTCCGTCTGTCTCGCCTACATAGGTTCCGTCTTCAAGGCGGACCGGGAAACCGGTGAGAAGGATCACGCGGCGGGCAGTGGAGAGGGTTTCAAGTGTTTCGCGGATCGGGTTGTCCGGCAGCGCTTTTAAGAGTCCGCGGTTTCCGAAGTCCTGTTTCATAATGGTATCCAGATCTTTAAAGAATGTCATGTTCATATCCTCCAATTGATGATCGGGCTGCAGGGAAGCGGAAATGGGATCGCCTGGGACGGTCCGGGGCTTTTGCGGCAGCGCGAATGTGATGAGAAGGAGAATGCTTTTTTCGTATCAGGGCAACAAAAAAAGCCACTGATCCCCTTGTTGGAAGATTCATGGCTCTTATTTACGGTGGGAGCATCCGGGCAGGAGTCCCGATAAATAAAAGAATCTGTTTTTGTATCTTTAGTTTAGTGGAAATGGGTGGAAATGTCAATGGAAAAAGGGAAATTCCGGTGGTATAATAAGCAGTAAAGTTACTTTTTATGGGTAGGAATTTTCTGAACTGAAAATTCCGTATGATATTGTTATGACCGCAGATTTTGCCGATTCGGAATGCGAAGCATCGGCAAAATCCTGTTACAGTGCGTGGGCATGGAGTGCCCGTGTACTGTAACGCAGTAAGGTTATAAGTTGATCAATGGAAGTACAGAGTTTTGGGAAAAGGGGAATACATTATGGAGAACAGGAACACGATCCTCGTGGTCGGCCAGGCGAAGCCGAGCAAAGAGGATGCGATCTACAATCTGCACGGGGAATTTTATATCAGTCTGATCGTGGAGCGGGAGACTGGAAAAATTTTGGAGCTGGACTGCAATACGATCCTGGATGTGACAAAGCGGTTTGTGGCATCGATGTTTGTCGGAAAAAGTTTAAAGACGGATATTCCGGCGATCGAGAAGGAGATCCGGGAGCGGTATTTTGCGCTGACGCAAAAGCCTCTGATCGCGTGTATGAAGGACGCGTGCAACCGGTATCTCACGGCAATCGGGGAGAATTGTCCGCAGAAGAAGAGCTGAGGAGACTGAAAAGATGCGGGAATGTCTGATCAGACTGAGCTGAACGACCGGTTAAAGGAACTTTTAACAGAGCAGAGATGAGAACTATAACATAATTGTATAGATCTGGAAACAAAAGAGTATAAATTTTAACATTCTTAAGCCGGAGCTTGTCTCCGGCTGTTTTTTTCTTGTTTTTTCCGGGATGGATTGACAAGGGGAAAAAACATGATAAAGTTATGAATGCTGTTTTTCAAAACCCCATGAAAAAGCGGCAGATAGACAGAGGTCTGGCATGAAAAAATGACTCCACAGAAATATCCGGGAGACAGGTTTTCTGCGATATGTTGAGAAATATGTGACCCTGTTATCATGAAAATCTAAAGTATGAAAAAGGAGTACCCCACTTATGAGTTCGTGGAATGATGTAACGAAAAAGGTGCGCGGGATGCGGAAAAATTTCGCATTCCGCTGTGCGATTTCTTTTGTGGCAGTTCTGGCATCTGCCCTTTTGCAGTCCTATGTGATCCTGGCGTTTATCCGTCCGGCGGGACTTTTGTCCAGCGGATTTACAGGACTTGCGATCCTGATCGACCGAATTACCGAGCTGTACGGATTTTCCGTATCGACTTCCCTGGCGTTAGTTGTCCTGAATCTCCCGGTCGCACTCATGTGCTGCCGCAGCATTAACGTGAAATTTACCGTATTTTCACTTTTACAGGTATTTTTCGCCAGCTTTTTCTTAAAAGTCTGCCATTATACCCCGTTGTTTGATGACCTGACCCTGAATGTGATCTTCGGAGGTGTTCTTTATGGACTCTCTGTTGTTCTCGCACTGAAAGGAAATGCATCGACCGGCGGTACCGACTTTATCGCACTTTATGTCTCAAATAAGACAGGAAAGTCGATCTGGAATTACGTGTTCATGGGAAATGTCTGCATCCTTGTGATCTTCGGACACATGTTCGGATGGAAATATGCAGGTTATTCGATCCTGTTCCAGTTCATTTCCACAAAGATGATCTCCACCTTCCATCACCGCTACGACCGTGTGACCTTACAGATCACGACCGAGAAGGCGGAGGAGATTATGAAAAAGTATGTCAGCCAGTACCACCACGGAATTTCCTGTGTGGAAGCGATCGGCGGTTACAGCCACAAAAAGATGTATCTGCTCCACACCGTGATCTCTTCCTATGAGATCAACGATATCGTCCAGCTGATCCAGGATGTGGATGAGCATGTGATCATCAACGTATTTAAGACGGAGAACTTCTACGGAGGATTCTACCGGGAGTCCCTGGATTAAGAAAATCAAAAAGTAATAAAGTAACTATTCAGTAGGTCTGCGCACTTGCTGCGCTGACCGTAATAAAACATGGGACGGAAGGCAAAAATCCCATCGGCGAAGCCGATCTGGAATGGATTTTTGCTCGTAACTTGCCATGCATCCGAAGGGAAGCTCCGGGGGAGGTTCCTGTAGGTGTGAGGGTACTGAACAGTTACGTAATAAATTACAGACAGCACACAGAACTCTGATTGTCGACATGGAAGGAGTACGTGTGCTGTCTTTTTATTTACGCGGACAACGAGCCAAAGTCCGCGCTTGCGCGAGACCTTGGCAACTGTCGCGATAACAAGGGGAAACTCGCGAATCGTGTTTTTGCTTGTTTGACAGGAAATTCCTGCGTTAAATGTTGCGTACATTCGACTTAATGATGCCGCACACACCTTTTCTCCAGCATTGTCACCGCCTGATACAGCACCGCCGACAGCACACACAGGATCACGATAGACATGATCACGAGGTCCAGTTTGAAGACCTGGCTGCCGTAGATGATGAGAAAGCCGAGGCCTGCCTGCGCAGAGAGAAATTCCCCGATGATGACGCCGACGAGACAGAGACCGATGTTGACCTTCATATTGCTGATGATGAGAGGGACAGAACCTGGCAGCAGGACCTTTGTGAGGACATCTTTCTGCTTCCCTCCGAGCGTATAGATCAGCCGGATCTGATCCGGGTCCATGGAGAGAAAGCCGTTGTAGAGCGTTAAGATCGAGCCGAAGACCGCCACGGTGATGATCGTTTTCATGTTGTTGCCGAGCCAGACGATGAGGACCGGGGCGAGGGCGGACTTCGGCAGACTGTTCAGCATGACAAGATACGGCTCCAGGATCTTTGCCAGCCGCCTGCTGGACCAGAGCGCCACCGCACCGAAGATCCCGATGCATGTCACGAGAAAAAAGCTGAGCATCGTCTCAAGAATCGTGATCCCCGTGTGATAAAAGATCGTCCGGTCCGCCGCCATGGAAAGAAAACAGGAGAGCACGCGGGACGGAGAACTGAAAATAAAATCATTCAGGATCCCGATGCGGGCACTGACTTCCCAGGAAACAAGAAACAGGATCAGAAACAAGACCCGGCAGGCAAAAATCTGTCTGCGGATCCGCCGTTCCTGTTCCAGATAGCGATGCTGGGCGGGAGAGACGGAGAGCGCTTCCGTGGGGATCGCACCCCGCCGCCGGAAAAAAAGAAAAGAAGCGATATCATGAAATTTCATCCGCTCCACCTCCGATCTCACATTTCGGTCCGTCATTTTCATCCTTTAGAGGAAGCCCCCCATACTTCCGATCATTTCCGTCCAAAGCCATCTCATCACCTTCCCCTGAATTTCCAAGAATCCTCCACAATTCATTAAAATAAGAAGAAAACTCCGGATAATTCCGCCGCTTCAAAGGACTCGTCTCATGATCCGGAAAACGGATCAGAAGCTCACCCTTGATCCGCCCGGGCCGGCTCGTCAGGACCAGGATCCGGTCTGCCGCGCTGACGGCCTCGGAGAGATCGTGCGTGATCAGGATCGCCGTCTTTTTCCGGCTGCGGATGATCGAGCTGATATCATCACAGACGGAGAGTCTTGTCTGATAATCAAGAGCAGAAAACGGCTCATCGAGAAGCAGAAGATCCGGCTCCAGCGCCAGTGTCCGAATCAACGCCGCCCGCTGCCGCATGCCGCCGGAAAGCTCGGACGGCCTTGCGTCATAAAAATACTGAAGCCCATACGCATCAAGAAGCTCTCTCAGCCGCCCGATATGCCCGGGATCACACTTCCCCTGAACCTCAAGCCCGAGAGAAGCATTTGAAAAAATCGTGCGCCACTCAAACAGATGATCCCGCTGCAGCATATACCCGATCCCGGACGATCCCTTCGCGACCGGGATCCCATCCAGAAGGATCTCCCCCCGCTCCGGCGCCAGAAGCCCGGAAAGCAGCGAAAGCAGCGTAGACTTCCCACACCCCGACGGCCCGACAATACAAAGAAACTCCCCACTGTTCACATGAAACGATATATCAGAAAGGGCCTTCGTCTCTCCCTCCAACGTATGATAGGAGAAATCCACCCCATTCACTTCCAACTTCGGAGTCATGGACACCTCACAAACAGTATTTATTATAAAATATGAATCCATATCTGCACACGTGAACCGTTATCCATCAATCTTTCCTTTTGTCCACCGCCAGCGCAGACC
>OGZX01003182.1_pt1 | contig 11667 bp, 7 predicted proteins | sample 1576881 | NCBI WGS metagenome assembly OGZX01 (sample SAMEA3541542, study PRJEB24748) | human gut metagenome | biome: human gut; feature: human-associated habitat; material: faeces | place: China | collected 2012
TACTGATGCAACACGGGAACACCACTTATTTGGAGGTGCTGACTGCCCAGCAAGGTTTACTGCAAGCGGAACTCTCGCAGGTAGCCGACCGTTTCGACGAGATACAAGGTGTTATTAACCTCTATCACGCATTAGGCGGCGGACAGGAAGAATAAAAAAAGAGAATCCACCTACAAAAAAAAGCTGTTAGGGTCCGGCACTGGTTATTGCCCCCTAACAGCTTTTTATTTATCAAATCTTATCCTGATTTACAAGATCACCTTAAACCGTTTATCTCCGATAAGGACAATATAGGTTCCGGAAGGCAACGATATGAACCGGTCGCCTACCTCCGAGCGGAATTTCTTCTGCAATTGTCCGCTAAAAGTATAGACAGCAACCTCCTCCGGTCGGTCAGTACGGATAAATAACCGATGATTATTGCCCCATACCTTAATACCCGACTGAATTTCAGTATTCGCCACTGGATCCGGATTCTTCACAACCCCATCGATACGAATCTCAAACGACCGGCTTACTTGATTTATCACATAAACCCCATCCTCACCTTGCGAAGCAATAACGGCACCGTAATCGGTCGTTACAACCGGCTTCGACAGGTTGTAATCTTTATCAAGAGTGAGACGGAAACGGAAACTACTCCCTTTTTCTACCTCATGATCGCCGGCTGCGGGATAGGTCGTTGCGCCAACTACCGAAGGGAGAGTGACGGTGTAATTGGTAGGGGGTTCAATCGGTTCCTCGGGTTCAACGGGAGGATTATCAGGCGTATCGGGGTCAACAGGTTCTTCATCATTCTCTTTAACTGTTACTGTTATTTTATATGTATCGGATTCTTGACCGCCATCCTTGCGCTTTAGTTTGTAACTGATCTCGAATGTGCCTATCTTATTCCAGGGAAATGATTTATCATATCCATCCACTGCCTTTGTTTTAGTACCACTTACTAATTTAATCAGAAAGCCTTCGGGAGCCGTAATAGTAACCTCATCGATATAAGCGTCATCCTCGGTTTTACCGGAAAGAGTGATTATATCATTGGCTGCTGCATTATCTAAAATGGTAACTGTTACGCTCTCTGTGATAGTCATGGAATAATTCTTATCAAATGGATCTTTTAATGTTAAATCATTATTCACAATTGTTTTTCCATCATTATTAAGCTTCAAATCTCCATTGAATAGAGGTTTCTCGTTATTCACTGCTCCTGTTACTTCATATTTCGGTTTGAAATCTTTCGTTTCATTCGGCAAGACTATCTGATCGGGTAAAGGGGTAACAGTTAAGGCTGCCTTTTTAATAATAAATTCAGCAGTCTGATTTACTGCTGCTGCATAATTATCATTCTCTACAAAGCTAGCTATTACCTTATACTCGCCTGCGTATTTAGGGGCTTCGCCATCACCTTCAGCACCACTATTATCTGCAGATGTCTGTTCATATTGATCGTCACCCGTTTTAATTTGATACGAAAGTTCAGCAGTAGCACCATCTATCTTATTGCCACTCTCATTTTTTACGTTGGGAGAAGTTATATTAACCGCTTTACCATTATAAAAGATATCTGATACATTATCAAAATTATCGATACTACTTTTCCCTTTGGCTATATTGATAGGGACCTTTGCTTCTACTTTCTCCTCACAATTAGGATTGCTTATAGTAATAGTAATGGTAGAACCCTCAACTGTTACCTTTTTAGGAATACCGACTATTTTATTATCGGCTGATATAGATAATCCATACGCTTCAAGGTCTGAAGATTTATATACAATATTATCTTTATAAGAATCCTCACTTAATAATTGAGACAGATCATACTCTATTTCTTTCCCACAAGCACCTTCTAAAGTAGGAAGAGGCTCTATTGTTTTTATTTCATTCTTTATCCAATGAGCATAAAGATCAATGGAACCTGTTATTTTTTCTACCTTTTGACCACCGCTTGCATTATCATACCATCCCTCTATTGAATAATATTCACGTGTGAAATCAGCATAAGAAGGTGCTGAATTATATAATGCCTCAACATTTATTGATTCATCAGTATCATAATTTTTATGATACGTAACGGTAAGCTTTATCTTATCACTTCCTTCGATAGTTCCATTATTTGTAAATGTCACTCCTGCAGCAAAAACAAGTTCTTGACCATCATTAATAATAAGTTTTTTACCTTCCGGTATTTCTACATTTGTTGTTATGACTGGATTACCATAGATATGTCCTTCATTTCCTTCGAAGATAACACCTTGCCAGCTTGATTCTTTACCACTTTTATCAGAGATACTACTGACAATGATAAAAGCATTACCACCTTCAGCAGAGAAAGTACCTGATTGACCACTATTTCCTCCGCCTATCCCAGCTCCTTTACCTTCTCTAGTAGCAGTAACAGTTCCTCCTGTTATTATTATAGTACCTCCGGAACCACTATCTCCTCCGCCTATCCCAGCTCCATCAATTTTTCCAGTAGCATTAACCGTACCGCCTGTTATTGTTATAGTACCTCCATTTCCACTATATCCTCCACCTATTCCAGCTCCATAAATTTCTCCAGTAGCAGTAACAGTACCGCCTGTTATTTTTATAGTACCTCCATTTCCACTATTTCCTCCGCCTATCCCAGCTCCCAAACGTCCTCCAGTAGCAGTAACCGTACCTCCTATTATTGTTATAGTACCTCCATTACTGCCACTTCCTCCGCCTATTCCAGCTCCATTATCTCTTCCAGTAGCATTTAATTCCCCATCACCATTTATAGTTAGCGTTGAACCTTCAGGAACTTGTAATCCTGCTTTATAATTTCCACTTTTTAATACATTCTTCCCTTCAAGTGTCAAATTAACTGTCCCTGCCTGAATATCGAAAGCACAAGCGTACTCAGTTCCACTTACATCTATATTCAACTCACTAATCGTAATATTAACTACTTCACCTTTAGCATTAACAACTACTTTGTTAGTTCCTGTATAGTTTTCAATCCTGTAAGTACCTGCTTGAGTAATCGTTACATCACCATTAGCAATATCCAATGTCTCATCTGCCCTCCCCGAAAAGGGGAAGGCTAAGACGAGACAGAAAATAAAATATATATATACTCTCAATTTCTTTTTCATATATGCATTGATTTTAATTATTCAATTACTGGACGGTCATCGTCACCGCCGCCGCCACCCGAATTGCCGCTGTCGGGATTGGGTTGGCTGTTTTCGGGATCGTCGGCCGAACCTCCTTTGCCCTTACCCAGACGGTTGGAGATTTCACGACGGTATTCATTAATCATCGCGTTCCACCAGGAGAAAAGTTCGATATAATCACTATCCCCTTTATAGTCGGCGACCGAGTTCAGACGCTTCACCAAACGGTCGTAAGACTCGATCACTTCCTGACGCGTTACCGAAGTTTTACGGACACGGACACGCATTCCGGATGCGTCGAAACGTTTGTTTTTGAGCATGATACCATCGTTTACCTTGGTCTGCAATTCTGTTATGCGACCGGTATAACCTAATGTAGCAATATACTCCTTATAAGGAGATTCACTGGCAGAGTTAATCAACCTAGTAGTATAGGTGAGTAAATCATCGAAGATGTAACGGGAAATATTTGCATATTCCCTCGCAAGATACATGGAGCCCAGGGCAGCCTTTTTACGTTCGGGGTTTTCGCTGGTGCAGTCACCCTTCAATAGCGAAAAGAAGCCCGTACGTAAATAATTAAGTGAATTTTTAATTACGGCTTTCTCTTTCGTATAGGCTTCTTCCGTAATCTTTGTCTGACTATTTTCGAAGTCGTCCGTACTATGTTCAAGATCGTCTTTCTGTTTTTTGAAATCGATCTCTGCGATATTATACTCAGACAATTTCAAAAGAACAGTCCTGGCGATTGTCGTCAATTGACCATTTGTCAAATGCGACTTTGGTAGATATTGTATCTCTGCCATAATAGTTCGTATGTTTAAGATTTATACTAGTAAATTGCTTATTTTAAGATGAATATGTTTTCAACTCGGAAACAGCTCTTCGCGGAGATTACGCCATGCAGACGTATTCACGCCGGATTCTTAAGAATTTGGTATCGAATAGCGGTATTCGCGCCGGATTTTCGAAAATCCGGTCTGAAAACGGCCTTTTCGGTGCCAAAATTTGTAAAATCCGGTGCCGAACACCGGTATTCGGGGCCAAAATCGGGAAAATCTGCCGTAAATACCGGTATTACGTGCCATCTCTGTAAGAATCTGTTTCCGAGTTTTCGTTTCATATATCGTGTTTTATATTTTTCGATAATTAATAGGAATGACTAGATTAATCGTTCGTTTTTTCTAGTCACTCTACTGTTAAATTACTCCATATTTTTTAACATAACACATTTCACACATTAATTAATATTCAATTGATAGATAATATTATATTATTTCATAATAACTCCATAAATGTTTTGATATGTGAAAAACAATCACGTTCTTTGTGACTAGAAAAAACGAACGATTAAATTAGTCACTCTCATTACGCTTACATAACTATTACAACTCAATACCTACAACGCATAAAAAAGCCTGAAACGCAATAAGCGTTCCAGGCATAAATTTGATATCAATACGTTATTAAATCCTTGCTGTTATATAATCGATAATATCGAGGCAGAGATTGGTTGTCAAATCGTTCGTATCCAATTCAGGATTAAGTTCCACCAAATCCAACGACTTTACGAGATTTGTTAAAAGGATATGATTGACAAAATCCTTAAATTCATCGGGTATAAGACCCTCGCTGACCCGTGTTCCTGTGCCCGGAGCAAACCGCGGATCGATACTGTCCACATCGATACTGAAATGGACATTACGTATTTTCCTTTCCTTCAGTTTCCGTTTAATATCTTCGGCTACAAAATCGATTCCTTTCAGATGGATCGTATCCATGGTGTAAACGCTCAGACGTTCCCGTTCGATGAGAGCCTGCTCGCCTTCGTCCAGGCTGCGGGTTCCAACGAGGAAGACATTCTGCGGATTCACCTTATTGCCGGGGGCATAGATATTGACAAGTTCTTCGCTTCCCATCCCCATCAGGGCACTCAAGGGCATTCCGTGGATATTGCCGCTGGGAGAGGTTTCATTCGTGTTGAGATCGCCATGCGCATCCAGCCAGATGATCCCAAAATCGTCGAAACATTTCCCTACACCGGAAGCACTTCCCAGCCCGAGTGAATGATCGCCGCCGATAACAAGCGGGAAGGCGCCGCCGCGCAAGGTGTCATACACCAGTTCCGCCAGATTATTATTCACCTCGACGATGGCGTCCAGATACTTCATGCTCTTGCCACGGGCAAATTTATCCGTTTCCGAAACGGGAGGGACATACAGGTTCCCCATATCGAAGGCACGATGGCCGTTCTTCCGGATCACCTTCATCAATCCCCGTTCGCGCAGATGATTCGGGGCACGCTCCACGCCTTCACGGTCGCAACCCAGATTCAAAGGAACTCCTATTACGTTTATTTTCATACTATACTATTTTAATTATGAACCTATAAGAGACAGTCTCTCTTGTTACTGTCCCGGCATGTCACCGCATAGACAAAGGTCAGTCACTTACAACGCAATATATAGCAGTCCTATGTGCCATGTATTGCCCTTACTGTGGCAAGGCCTTGTCATGCTATTGGCAAAACTTTGCCACAGTGATGGCAAAAGTCTGTCACTGGCATGGCAGACAGGCCGGACTATATGTGCCATATGCTTCACTACCGGAACCTACGATCCCTAGAACAGTTCAAAAGTTTCCTTTATTATACCGATTGCTTCCATCATCTGTTCATGGGTAATGACCAGCGGTGGTGTGAAACGAATGATATGATCATGTGTCGGTTTAGCTATCAAACCGTTTTCTTTCAGTGCCAGACAGATATCCCACGCCACCTTTCCGCCGCGAGGCTCGGTAACGACGGCATTCAATAAGCCTTTTCCGCGTACCTGCTTAATCATCGGATTATCGATCTTCTGCATTTCGCTGCGGAACAATTCACCCATCTCGTAAGCATTCTCCGAGAGATGTTCGTCGCGTACCACTTCAAGGGCGGCTATTCCGACAGCGGCGGCCAACGGGTTTCCGCCATATGTGGAACCGTGTTCGCCCGGAGCGATCGTCAACATGATCTCGTCGCTCGCCAATACAGCGGAGACAGGAGTGACACCGCCGGAGAGGGCTTTCCCCAGAATCAGTATATCGGGATGAATATGCTCATAATCGCAGGCAAGCAGTTTACCGGTACGACCGATGCCGGTCTGTATCTCGTCGGCAATGAACAATACATGATGGGCATGGCATAAGTCATAGCAAGTGCGGAGATACCCTTCGTCGGGGACAACCACGCCTGCTTCCCCCTGAATCGGTTCCAATAGGAAGCCGACCACGTCGGGGTCTTTCAAGGCTTCTTCCAACGCGCCTACATTATTATATTGCACTTTGATGAAACCGGGTGTATAAGGCCCGAAGTCGGCATACGAACTGGGATCGGTGCTCATGGAGATGATCGTGATGGTTCGTCCGTGGAAGTTCTCGCTGCATACGATGATCTTCGCCTTTTCCGGTGCAATGCCTTTGATACGGTATCCCCAGCGACGCGCCAGTTTCAAGGCTGTCTCTACCGCTTCGGCGCCGGTGTTCATTGGCAGTAATTTATCGTAGCCGAAGAACTTGCAGGCGAACTCCATATACTCGCCCAGTACGTCCGAATGGAAAGCGCGCGATACCAGTGTCAGCTTCTGTGCCTGATCGGTCAGTGCCTGGATGATTTTAGGATGGCAATGCCCCTGGCTCAGGGCGGAATAACCGGACAGGAAATCAAAATAACGTTTGCCTTCCACGTCCCACACAAATACGCCTGCTCCTTTTTCGAGAACGACAGGCAGGGGATGATAGTTGTGTGCACCAAACTTCCCCTCACGGGTGATGTAATCTTCCGGTCTCATACTATTTCAAATTTAATTGTTTTGTCAGACTGTAAGTGTTTCATACAGCCATTGTCCCAAAGGTAGTGATTTGAGTGACAGTATGTCACGGAAAGGGATATGTTAAGAAACACACTACGGATGATATAGTTGCCCCGCAGGTACCTGGAGAGATACTAAATATTGTAGGGCTACAAAGGATTTGCCACGATTGAAGTGACAGTTTTGTAGCCCTACGAAGTTTTTTACCTGAAACTGTAATACAAATTATTATAAGGCAGTGGCACGATGGGGCTTTGGAAACTCCATGTCTTGGTATTATCGAAGTCGAAAGGACTTTCGGTATTCGTGTAAGTCGACTTACGGGCCAGGTCGTCGGCGAAACAGTATCCGATCCGTGATCCGTGGGAACCTTTATTGTCTACCAGGAAGAAAAGCCCCTGGTTTGCTACAGCAGCACCGCTTTTGAAAGGATCCTGGTTCATAGTCCCGATAGAAATGATACGACGCGGTTTGACATCGTCCAAACCGTCGAGAGCCGTGTCTGCCACACCATAACCGGAGGCTGCACCGGCAGAGAAGCAGTTGTGGAGCCGTAGGTGGTCGCCCTGGAAGGCGATGATACCATAGCCGTCTTCTCCGCCGTTGATGTCTCCGAAGTTACAGCATTGAGATATTTCGATGCAGTTGTCCATGCGGTCGGTCAGGACACCGACGGTCGTGACGGCCGTTGAACAGACAACGATGGCTGCCGTAGCCGCCCCGCCTGTAAAGATTGCTCCCGCTACCGCCAGGACGCAGTTGACGGCAGCAATCGCGATTTCACGATTCCGTTCCATTTTGGCAACTTGTTCGCTGATATCCGACAGGCGGCTGTGAACGGCATCGCCATAGAGGTCGTCGCCCTCGCCTTCGAGACTACGGGAGAAGGCTTTCGAGTTTTCGTAGACCAGTCCGGGCAGTACCTCCGAACCTGCCAAAGGTCCTCTGGTAGTGGGCAGGGCAGCGGCGACCTTCGCGTGCATGCCGGCGATCATTTCTTCGTTACGCACGTCGAGTTTCCGGTTATACAGATCGTCCCACATACTTATGTCCTGCATCAAGGGAGGGGTGGCGATGGCGTCTATCAGATCCAGGGCATTAGAAGCGATTTTCACGACCTTCTTGCTGCCTTTGAAGAGGGCTTTCAGGTTGGATACATTCTTAGGCGGGGTTCGCAGAGCCCTCATCAGCTTGAATGTTCCCTTTCCGGCGGAAACGACGATGGACGCCAGGTCGCGCTCGGTAAACGATTTGGTTTCGCCGGAATGAGCAATGATCCCTGCCACGTACACGGCACCTTTCACGGAGGCATAATTGGTACAGAAGTTAATCATTCCGATCGTGCCGCCCAGCGTCAGGATACCTGCCGCCATTCCTTGTGAGGCGGTTACGGGACCGAGGTTCGAGCTATTGGATAGAATATAATAGGCGGAACGGGCCAGTAATCCACCGGCAAATTTTTTGGCGTCGATCGCACCATTGTTATAACTGTTGTTGATAACGACCGTAGGCATATATCCGCCCAGGCCACCGGCAAAATCGCCTGTTGCTTCGACGGAGCCTTCGTTGTAGCAATCGGTCATCATCGCCTGGGCTTCGCCGGCGATACCGCCGGAGTTGTCAGTTCCGAGAATGGCTCCGTAATTGTGGGCGGAGGTGATGATAAGGTCGTTGTAGCTGCCGTCGCTTTTGCTGATTACGGTGCTGCCTACGATTCCGCCTGTTCCTTCGTAACCGTTTATGCGGCCTTCGTTTTGCACGACTGCAAGGGTGGAAGTGCCCAACCCTCCGGCAATGCCTCCGGTTCCGAGAGCCGACCGGTGGGTGGCGCTGACGTTACCTTTATTCAGGCAGTTGGTGATGTTGGCGGTTTCGATACCGCCGATCAGTCCGCCTATACAACGGCTGCCGGCTGCAACGATCGACGACTGGTTCACGCAACTGTCCATAATGGCGGTGGCATTGATGGTTCCTCCGCCTACCAGACCTCCGGCAAACGAGCCGTCGGAGCGGTTGCCTACCGGCAGGTTCTCGTTCACACAGCGGTGCATGACTAATACAGCCTGCGCATCGACTCCACCGACCAGGCCACCGACGAAACTGATACCGTATATTTCGCTGGCGGAAGATGATGTTTTCCGTACGCGGCAATTATCCAAGTAGGTCGGAGTTTCTACTTCCCCAGAGGTTCCCAGTACGGCACCGACCAGGCTGCCTGTCGAGTTGGCTCCGATCGAGACAGGGTCTACCATCGTGACGTTGCGGAAGGTAGCACCGCAGGCATAGCCAAACAGTCCCGAAGCGCGTACCTCGGCTCCAACCTTCTGATCTTTCGAGTCGAGGGTACGGATGGCACAATAGGATATAATATGTCCTCCCCCGTCGTAACAGCCTTTGAATGGGAAAGCCTGTTGGTGGGCGATGGGACGGAAGCCTTTATTGAAGGAGCCGACCATATTGATATCGGCGGTTTGCAGGAAGTATTTGCCTTCGAACGAGTTATTGCCGTCTTCGATTAGCTCGCGCATGATGTCGAAGCCTGTCGATGAGGCGATGCGGTAAGGATCGTCAGCCGTTCCGGTACCGAAATAGCCTGCCAGTTTATCGAAAGTGGAAGGTGAGACGGCATTGGCACGGGTGGATATGTCAAGCGCACAGCCAACATTGACTTCACTGAAGACTTCTTCGCTCGTCTTATGAATAATAGAAGCCAGTATATAGCGGCCGACGCGAAGCTGTGAGTCGAGATAGAAGACTGATTTGCCGTTCTCGATCGAATGGATGGCCTTAACAGCCAATGGGGTATCCCTGTTGTAGATAAGGCGGAAACTTATCTCACCCGTAGGAATCTGATTGCTGAGGTCGGCAACCAGTTCAATACGCCGCTCCTGCCCGTAGTCTTCCCCTCCGGGTGCAGGCGTTTGATTTTCGTCATCTTTACAGCCTGTCAGCACCAGAAAAGAGGTTGCCAGCAGGAACAGGAGAAAGCGACTGAAACAAAAGATATGATTTTTTTGTATTCTCATAATATCTATGTATAAAATGTATTTATTGGGATAATGGATTAGGATAACCGGAAGCTATCTTATTATTCTTTAACGTAGGAGCGCCTTGTCCGTCAGTACCAAACGACCAGATGTCGGTAGAATAGCCGGAATAGGTGCCTTTCTGACGCATCTGAGTGGCGTTTTTCGATACTGATCCGCTCTTCTTCATATCGCCGTCGGAGGCGGTGTCGAGGTAATAGCAGTTCTGGCAATCGACGTTTTTGTCGTCTTCACCGCCGATAATCCCCCAGCCTGTGGAGCCGACGTTATAGCAGTTCTTGATCCGAAGGTCTTTCTTACTTTTGTTTTCTTTCTGTCCGACGATACCGGCCAGAAGCGTCTTGCCCGATACCCAGGGTACTGCTCCCATATTGAAGCAGTTTTCTACGGCTGCATGTTCGAATACACGGCCGAGGATACCGCCTACCGCACTGTTGGCATCAACCTTACCGGCATTGAAGCATTGGTCGATATAGAGGTTCTCTTCTTGCTGACCGAAGATACCGCCTGCCCCGGAGACGTTCCTTCCGGATATATCGGCGTAATTGGCGCAATTAGCAATCCGGATCTCATACCCCGGTTCTTCACGCAATCCGCCGATACCACCGAAACCGTTTACATTGCTGGTTGCCGTGGAGGTAAGGTTGACAAAGTTCTTACAATTCTCGATCAGGATGCTCTTGTTGTTCTTGTTCTCCACCTGTCCGACAATGCCACCGACAGCTCCTCCGACCGCAGTAATACTACCAGTCAGCTGGGAAACTCCGCTGAGTTTGATTTGACCGACATCGTCGGTATTGGTTTCCGCACGCAGCAAACCGATCACTCCGCCTATGCTATTACCGTCTGTAGAGGTAATCACTATTTTACATGTATTAGTACCATCGATAATCTGAACCACTCCGGTTGTATTCTTCAAACTCATATAACCGCATATACCGCCAACACGCGAGTAGCCATATATATTTGCATGAACAGTCGGTTGGTTCTTTATGATATATGACGCCGAACCGACTGCCGTCTCAAGGTATCCGACAACACCTCCTCCATAGCTTCTGGAATAACTGCCTCCGCTAATTTTCAAGGATCCCCCTTCATGACTGACGCGACTGTTCGTCCCAAAATTAAGCGGACAGGTACTGTAACCGATCAAACCGCCATAGTAATACCCCTTTGTCGTTACCGATCCGTCATTAATCATATGGATTTCGCATTGGCTATCCATTTTTTCAACTCTACCGATAATGCCCCCCACCGACGAGATACCGACGATGGTAGCTTCGTTAGTCCAGGTTCCTTTGCAGGCAAGGGCGGTTCCCATGCCCACAATTCCACCGCAGTAGTTGCCTGTCGCATTAATGGATCCGCGATTGGTGAAAATGGCATCTGTATTCATATTTTCCAGGTAACCGGCTATCCCTCCGCTATAGGTATAAGCTTTGATATGGGCGTAAGAGGTATAAGAGGCCGAAGCACGGGCTTCCAGTGATTTGCTATACCCTATCAGTCCGCCGACATAATCGTTTCCCGTCAGGGTTGCGGTGGTACCCGATTCACGCATGAATATATTCTCTCCTTCCAGAGTATGTACCCGTCAATGGGGGCTCAGATATCTTAAATCCCTCAGAC
>OGZX01003196.1_pt1 | contig 11600 bp, 10 predicted proteins | sample 1576881 | NCBI WGS metagenome assembly OGZX01 (sample SAMEA3541542, study PRJEB24748) | human gut metagenome | biome: human gut; feature: human-associated habitat; material: faeces | place: China | collected 2012
CGTGAGCTTGACAAGTGGTCATGGGACGGCTACCAAGAAAGGCTTACCGCCAAAGGCTATGAGCTATATTTGCGCAAGGACAAAAAGGATGTAATACGTGGCTATGTACTTCTCAAAGGTAACACGAAGTTCAAAGCATCGGAACTTGGAAAGGGGCGCAACCTGACCGCATCCCGTATCAAACAGACATGGGAAAAGTTACATTCCGACAAGACGCAACAAGTCCGTCCGGCTACCAAACAACCGGTTGTATCTACACCGAAGCCGTCCGTTCCCAATGGTACGCGACAAAAGCCACAGCCTGTTATACGGCAGAACAATCCGATATTCGAGAACTACACGACCTATAAGCCGAACAGTCAGCCTACGGAGTTTGAGCATGACGGCAAGACCTACAATCGTTATCTCCCGGACAAGGTACTTGACTTCTTCAATGATGAGTTCGACTACCGGGAACTGGCCAACTGGCAAGACTTGCAGAACTTGGCGATGGCTTACTTCACCTTGATAACATCACCCTATGAGGTGACATCGGGCGGCGGTGGCGGCGGTTCACAGTCAGACTTGAAATGGGGACGCGATCCGAAAGAGGACGAGATTGAGTTTGCCCGAAGATGTGCACAAGCCGCTTCAAACAGAATCGGCAGGCATTCCAAAGGCGGAATAAAACGCAAATGACAACCTAAAAAACAGCAATGCAATGAAACAACCAGATACGGCGGCTCTCCGAGAGCGGCTTGCCAATTATACACCCGAAGATGAGTTGGAACAGGACAAACAGGAACTTGAAGGACTGCTTCAGGAAGTCAATTACCAGCTAATCGAGCTTCGCAATCTGCTGAAAGAAGTCAATGCGATCAAAGAAGAATTGCACGGCATACACGGCAGTTTGAAGCATACCGTCCAACGGGAGCGGACAGCTTTTAATGCCTTGGTTGCGGCAAAGGACAGTGCGGACAATATCGTAAACGGCATCAACCGTGCCATTGTCAAGGCGGAACAGCACACCGTCATCCGTGCAGAAATCGGCACCGATGAAATGGAGAAAGTGCATCAATGCACAGTCCAACACATCAAGGCCGAAAAAGAACTGTTGGAGAAGCACAGCGTTAAAATGGCCAAACACCTCCAAAGCAATGAAGGAATTTGGCTCTCTACATATTGGTTTACTTTTTTTGTAATTATACAGTTCATTTTCTGCTTAGCTGTAGGCATATGGGCTTGGTTAAAATGAAAGAACTTCAAAATATGGTAATATATGGAAAGCATAGAAATTGCCATTGTAGTTGCTATAAATTGGAGCATATAGAACTACCATCTGATTCATTTTCAAATTTTACCGTCTTAATAAGATTAGCCCAATCTCTAAACTTCATTTCTGGTAAATTTCCATAATATTGCTGCGTAATTTTTATCGCTTCTAAAGTATGCGGAGTTTCTGTATCAAGAAGTGGTCGTAACTTTTTTAAAAGACCATTATCCGTTATCTTCAGAATCTTGCCATTGCTTGGAATGCCATATCTTGATGTGGAATCGTTTGTTGGTTTCCCGAAAAAGGAATCAATATTACGAAAAAATGACACAATATCTTTCCTTTTAAAAAGAACAGGTGTGTCTCCATTTTTGAGATTCTTCTTTAGAAATTCCCCTGAAACGACCTCTTCTTGAAAGAAACTACGAGAATAAAAAGAAACACTTTTCCTCTCGTTCAAACGTTGTTTCGCAATATGATGATTCCAGCAAACAAGTACATCATTAATTCTATCATAACCTAAAAACACAAACGGGATGATAGAATGTTTTATCTCATCAAAATCTTCCTTTACAGGTAATTGTGCCCTTGTAGTATCTGGTCTTGTTTTGAAATAAGCCGATGATAAATTCTTTACATAAACATAGTAATCTTTTCCTCCAATTTCCATCAAGAAAGGTTGTATCCCTTTTTTGTAAATGAAATCAGGTGCTGTCTCAAGTACATTTAACATAAGTTGCAGCAATGTTTCAGGTAAGACTTTTTCCGTTCTCATATCTTATAGACTTTTTATCAGTTTGCTATTGGGAAAAATTTCAGATGGTACACCAAGTGGAGTGACTTTTGACAAATCACAGTCATAATGAATATCAGAAATTTCTGCTGGTATTGAACTATTGTCAAGAGACGGAATATCCTTGCAATTATATTTTTGATATGTGTCACATGCTAATGCGTAATCAAAACAATACTCGCAGGCTTTTTCGAAATCCGACCCTAGTGTTTTTGAAATCATATCAGCAAGTTGAAAACGAAGTTCTGCATTCTCTAAGTTTGGTTCAATAGCATCCATTAAATCCAAAACCGTTTTTCCAACTCCAGATTGTTGTACACATAATGACGCTATTACAACAATCGAACTTTCATTTGGTGTTAGTTGATTATGCGAGAATCTGTGTACCCTATTAATACGAGAAGTACTTTTCACTTCCAGTTTGTCTGTCCCATCATTAAAGTCAAAAATATCTGAGGTAGTCGTATGCCATGACTTTACAAGGTAGCTTGGGTTAGATGAGTGCTCTATAACGAATAACTCTGCCCATAATCCTTGTATAGTTTTTATCGGAGGTCTCGAAAAACGCCTAAAAAGTTCTACAAGTTTCTGAATTTCATTTAATAAATCCTGTTGGCTTGGGAAATCGCCAAGTTTTTCAAGGACAATACACACGACATCTAAAAAATACTCTATATAATCTATCTGTTTTGATTTTAGCGTGATAACTGTATAATGGTTTTCATTTACAAATTTTGATTCAGTATCTTTTTTAAGCCGACATAATTCATTGAACTGAACAGTGATAAGTTCGAGGTTAATATTGGGTGCATTATCTGTAATTGAACTTCTTATAAAGAACATAGGACGATCATCGATTCCAACACCAAGTTTATGTGTCTTAGAGAATGGCACATTTATCACTGTATAGCAGTTGGCAGATTGAGAATGGCTGCCCATCAGTTTTTTATATTGTTGATATATTGATTTTCTCATCATTTAACCTTCTGTTTCAACATAGTTAATAGCAAAATCTTCTGGATAATAAATCGCTAATGTATATGCTTCTCTGCCAGACCAAATAACAGAGTCACATTTGAGTTTTACTTTGTGAATCTGTATGGTTAATGAATCTTCAAATTTAATCGCAGCATCTCCTGGATATACGGAACTTGATGTCGTTGAACGCCCCGAATGCAAATTTACAAGGCGTTGCGTGTCCTCATTGAATGCACGTAAACGAGCTTCTCTACTTGCATATGCCATATGTATTATATATCCATGTGTCAAAGGTGTATTAGTTTTGGTACTCAAATATTTGACATATCTTAGTGTTGCTTGTTTTCGTGCAGCATCTGGCATATTCTGAAATTTAAACTCTGTCAAGAATTCAATAAATTCCTGAATAGGTACTTTTATGTATGCATGGTTTCTATCTTCTGTTCCGTAATCTTTAAAAAGTTTCCATTCTTGATGGGAAGTAAGAAAACTTTCAACGAACGAAATATTTTCAGGGATAGCCTGAAAAGCATTCATTTTACGCCAACCTGACAACTTCGTAGTTACGGTATCTTTTGAAAGAATATTCTTTCTTGTTGCGTTCAGCCTATTAGATATTAAAAGTAGTCTTTCTACATCTTCAAGACTCTTGTTCTCAAGCAACCAATTACGCATTTCCTCCTCATGTTCAACATATTCTCTATACTCAATGATAACTTCATAAGGCAAGAAAACACGACACGACCAAAGATAATTCTTTTTGTAACCAAAGAAACGGCATCTTTGCTGAATCGTATCTGCAGTAGATTTTCCTACACTATAGCGAGGCATATATGTAACAGCAAGGTGTTCAACCGTAAAGCCACGGTTCAACATATCTGCGCCAACCAATATGTGAGAACAACTCCCAGACCAATCTATTTCCTTGTTTTCTCCTTGTCTTTTATTTCTACTAATTACAAGCTCAATGTTCGTATCAAGAATGATATCATAAACATAATGCCATATTTCTTCAAAAGATGGATATGGTTCATTGTATTTTTCATACAAACGAATAGCTTCTACATAATTTTCATGAAATGAACTTCGGAGTTCCTGATAAGCCGGATCTGATTCTCCATATGCCAACATATTTGCCCAAGCATCTATCAAGTTTTTTATCCATCCATAAAATTTTTGACTTGCATCTTGTTCTCTGTCTGCATGTACCATCATAGACAAGAATGATTCTTTCTGTTTGATATATACAATGATTGCCACGCCCATAATATGAAGTTGCAATGCATTTATCAAAGAGTCCGGACAGTTTGTCAAGTCATTGTGTTTTGAATGGTATACTTGATCCTGCTTTATGGTTATTATCAAGCCTGGCTCATCTACAAAAAAGGTTTTACCACCTGTATATCCTTTCCCTGGTGTTAATACTGTGTGATTTTTAGGTGAAAGCAAATCCATGATACTTATTAGTAGTGGACCTTGAGGTGTTGCCGTGTATTGCACATAGGAGTGATTTTCCAATGCGCTACGGAGTTTCAGAATACTACTGTAAGTCGTTGTATATTCATCATCTTCCCACTCCTCTGATTTGCTGTTTTTATAGGCGTAGCCATTTAAACTGGCTTGGTCTGCTTCATCATCAATGATAAGAACCCCAGATTTAGCAATTGTGTTCTTTAATTGAATATTATTGAACATTGTCGCCAGTTCAGTAATGTACTTGTGATGTTTTAGAACAGTTATCAAAATCGTAGGCTTAGTGCTCATGGAAAGAGCATTGCGAATACGTTGCGAGTCATCTTTTGTAGGATTCTCAAACAACTTATAGTGTTTGGCATTTACACTGCCATTGATTAAATCAGTTCTTAATCGTTTTGTTGTTTGAGAAAGAAGATTATTCTTTGTCCCTGCAAAATATATAATAATCCTATAGCCGTTGTCATGTGCAAGTGCAGACAGTGTCGTAAATGACATCGTTTTACCACTTTGAACATATCCGACCACTAGATTTGTTATAGATTGACTTTCTCGTTTATTAGGATTTGTACACTTGGATAATATATCTATTGTTTCTTTTTGAAGCACGTCAATCCCTTCACTATCTACTTTAGCTTTTAATCTCGATAGCAAGTCAATGGTCATTTCTCCAATAATTGGAGTAAAACCTTCTTTTTTATTTTGTAAAATTTCTATTTCCATTACATCTGTAATATACCTTGGTTAAATAAGATTCTGACATTGGAAGCATATTTCGTTCCTCTGTCTGGTGCCATAATCTCAGCCAGTGTTAATGCCTTAAAAATAGTGACTATTGGCGTATAGTCTTGCCCCTTTTTGAACTGATCAAAGCGAGTAAAGAAAGGATGGGCGAGATTTATTTTACATACTATAGGCGCAGCTTCGGATTCTGTGTTTTCTTCATCGGGATTCATAACAACAGAATATAAAGAATCGGCCTCGGTTTCTGTCACAAGTTCTATTTTTAGGATATAGTTTTTCCCATTATATTGGAATGTTTCACTACAACTATCAAGAGCTTCTGCCTTTATGATCTTTTCTTCATTTTTTTGGATATACTGAGTATTGTTTACATTGCTTTCTACAGCACTAACTTGTCTCGAAAGTTGTTTCGGCTTTGACTTTTTTTCCAAATCTTTTTTTATGGTCTTGGATATCTTTTCATAATGCTCTTTCCCTCTCTGTCTATAGTTGTCAGTTTGACTAAGGAGGCTTGGTTCATCTGCTTTTAGTTCATCTCTAATGCCTTCCATGAGCATATATAAGTCTTCTTCCTCTCTGAAACCATTTTTATTGAAAGAAACTTCAAAACCTTCTAGCTCTAACTCTCCAAAGAGCCTCCTATATCTAAAACTACCAGATTGTCCAAAAAGTACTGAAGGAAAATATCGTTCATCTCCACCTCCAACAATTACTCTACCACGCCGCATTAGTACTAATCCATTTGCTCCATTTTGAATCTTATCTAAAATAGCAATGAATCCTTTTGCTTTATAACCATCTATTTCAAAATCGATTTCTTTTTTCCAGAGGATATTTTCTCCATCTGGTGTCTTGTAAAAAGGTGCTTTTAGTATATTATAATTAGGTGCTTCCAACAGAGTCTCGTTGACAAATATCTCCACTTCGCCACTGCGTAAAAAATTACGGTAAATGCTTGACAGATGCCTCTTGATTTTATCCATCTGCATTGGTTTTGGCGCATTCTCGGATAAGTCTGTTAAAATTATTTCAGTATAATGAGAATCTTTCATTTTGGGCTGCTCTATTACAACAAGTTCCTCTCTTTCTTCTGCAGTGACTTTTCCCAAATCAAATTCTGTGAATCTTTCAACCATCTCTCCAAGAGCTTTTGTACGAACGCTCCACTTGTTCGAAAGCCATACAGAAGCTGTTTTCATTCCCATTCCAAACTCATTTAGCCCTGTGTCATCCAGAGGTATATGTGCAGGTTCAAAGGCCCTCTCATAATTTTGGGCGTCTATTCCTGCAGCATTGTCACAAATAGAAATGCTTCTATTTGTCCAATCTATAGTTATATGTACCTTTAATTTATAGTTACTGCCATCAGTTTCTAATAACTCTTTTTTGTGGTCGATAAAACTTTGGACGGCATTGTCTACATATTCTCCTAGCGTATTTGAGACTGTGTTGTTAAGATTCCTAAATGTATTGTATACATTCGGTTTCAACGCGATGGAAACTCTTTCTATTTGTTTCATGATAAGCGAATCAAGTTTTCTGCAATACGTTTCACGACTTCCACATTTACAGCATTCCCGAAAGCTTTAAAAGCACTGGCAATCGTATCAGGATATTCTTTTAAATCACCCATACACTGGAGTCGTGCACCTTCTTTTCTTGTCATATATCGACCTTGTTCTCCATTGGGAGTGACAATCCAAGGGATAATTGGAATTTGGGTCGTAGTAAGTACAAGTGCTGGAGAATATGTAGGCCGTTTTACTCTTATCCCGGATGGCCGGAATTGCACAATCTTTGTGTATAGATTAGGGTGTTCCTCGGCTCCACAATTCCATTCAAACTTTTGATGACTATTCTCAAAACCTGGCTTTCGAATATCTGCTATCCATTCATCAATCCAAGATTTATTCTCTTGATAAAATTTACGATTCAACCTAATAAACATTTTCTTCCAATCAGGGAACTGTCTTGCTTTTCCTTTGGGTTTACCTTGTGCATAAACAGGTAATTTTAGCAAATAATCATCCTTTGAGTTTCCGGTAATTTCTTCTCCAAATTTACCTTTCTTTCCTCTTAGTTGTTGGTTTTGTTGATAATAAGGTGCCGCACCCTCATAGTTGTATGTGGCACCAAATTCCATTGCCCATATAGGAAATGTTGGAAGTTGACATTTATTCTCATTGAGTAAATCTAAGAACTTCTGCCATGCAGCCATATGATCTTTAGTTATTTGGCGCAAAGACATATAGTCTGAATCGTCAGGAACAAGGATATCATTGATATTGCATTCCGGCCTCTCCGTATGTTCTGGGAAATTAAATCCTACTAATCCTCCTTTTGATTTAAGCCTGCCAACTATGTATATTCTTGTCCTATGCTGTGGAATACCAAAATAATGCGGAGAAATAATGTCATCTTGAATATCATAAAGTTGTGACAACGTACTATAAATCACTTTATATGTATTTTTGTTGTCGTGAGACTTCAAATTTGGTACATTTTCAAGAAACACAAATTCTGGTTTTTTGCATTCCAATATTTCCCATATTTTATAGAAAAGGTTTCCTCTTCTTTTTTGGTCATCAAATCCTTGTTGCTTCCCTGCTTGCGAGAAAGGTTGACAGGGAAAACCAGCGCAAAGGATATCGTGGTCTGGGATATCTTTTGTTATATCTATTTCATTGATGTCGCCACTGCATTTCATGCCAAAATTTCGTTCGTATAAAGACTGAAGTTCTGGTTGAATCTCGCTAGCAAAAACACATTCGCAACCCAATTTCTCTAAGGCTAAATGAAATCCGCCTAATCCGGCGAACAAGTCTATGAATTTTAGTTTTGCCATTATAATTTCCTTTTTACTCCTTGCGTTTGCACTGTATCTCGCAATAAATCTTGAATTGTTACTCCCAAATGTTGTGCTATTTGGATAAGCGTTTCCAAAGGTGGTTGAGATGTATTAGTACACCACTTTGAAACAGTTGAAGGGTTAACACCCAGTTGTTCTGCCAACCATTTGCTTGTGCGTTTTTGCTCTACAAGAACCAACTTTAAACGATTTATATCTCCCATCTTTATAATTTTTGCTCCAAAGATAATGAATATTTATCACTTAAATTCCTGTTGGTAACTTTTTAACATGTTGTAATCGTCATAAAAACGAAATGGATTTGCGAGTGAGTATATAATATTAGTTTGTTATTGTATTGTTACCCAAGATAATACTTATTAGACTATATATTTAATTATAAGATAGTTAAGTTGTATATTTATCTTGGAGGGAAAAAAATAATCGATCAAAAATCGATCAGCATTTCTCTAAAAGAAAATATTCAAGAAAAACTTTATATCGAAGTCTGTTGTCAGACATCTCAGAATCATTCTACCGCAATAATTGCAGGGGAACATACTCATTTTATTTACATATCCAAAAATAATGATGTATTATTAGACAAGAAACTTGATGAAAACAACAATCATGAAGAACAAATCCTTGAACTGAATCTACAAAAAGTTTATGACTTTGCTATAACCTCTCCAATAAACGAGATACGATTTATTCTCGAAAGTGCCCGTACCAACAGATACGCTGCAGAACAGTCTTTTAAATACGACTTCGGCCATAGTCTCGGAAAAACTTTACGCGGGAAATTTGAACACAAAATTATGGGTAACAGCATATTTTTCTCATATACTATCTTACACTTCTGCTGCATGTGATGCCCGCATGGCGGGAGCTATGATCCCAATAATGAGTAATTCAGGTAGCGGTAACCAAGGTATAGCGGCAACATTACCTATTGTCATTTATGCTGAAGAAAATGGAAAAACAGAGGAAGAATTGATCCGGGCTTTGATATTAAGTCACCTTACCGTAATCTACATAAAACAAAGTCTCGGAAGATTATCTGCTTTATGCGGTTGCGTTGTTGCAGCTACCGGATCGAGTTGCGGAATAACTTATCTTATGGGAGGTAAATACCCTCAAATCACAGCAGCAGTAAAAAATATGATCGCAAATCTTACAGGAATGATTTGTGACGGAGCTAAACCGAGTTGTGCATTAAAATTAACCAGCGGCGTATCAACAGCAGTATTATCAGCAATATTGGCAATGGAACAAAAATGTGTAACATCCGTAGAAGGCATTATTGAAAATGATGTGGATCAATGCATTCGAAATCTTACTCTTATCGGTTCTCAAGGGATGAATGAAACCGATAAAATAGTTCTCGATATCATGACCCACAAGCATTAACTATAACATTAAGGAAATGGACAATTCTATATTTCCGGAATCGGATTCTTCAAAAAATTTCCGAATCATATTCTAACGGTCTCCTCCAAAAGTCCGCATAATCATTAACACCAAACTACTGTATCTAAAAAATTCGGATTCTTCAATCAGAAAAAATTCTTTCTACACTATTTAACCATAACATTATCAGAATATTTATTAACCGATACATCGTCCTTAATCAACGGTCGACCATTTACATGAATATTTTCAAAAAGAATATTCTTCGCTTTATGCATCTCATCAAAACCGATAACCTCCACATTCGGAGTCTTACCAAAAGCCGTTATATTACGAAAAGTAACGCCATCGATTCTACCCGGTTCAGGATCTGTCGTCCACACATCTTTTCCAATCCAAACAGACATCAACCTATTGCACTCTTCAATGCGAATATCCTCAAAACGTACGTTCGTCACCAATGCCTTATCTGTATGGTACACACGCAAAGCCCACTCCCTTCCGATATCATGAATTATATCGCAATCGGTAAACAAAACATCATCTATCGGCTGTGTAATTTCAGCCCCGATACTCAGAGAATGAGCCATTTGATTCCATAACACACATTTCTCAACTCTTATATGTTTCATATCTTTCATGCCTCTCGGTGTTTTCAAAACAATCAAATCATCCAAAGTACGGATAAAGCAATTTTTAATTAAGACATTTTCACTGCTACAAATATCTATACCATCTGAATTTGCCCGCCGCCCCAATAACTTAATATTATCTATCACTACATTTTTAGAACAATCGACCGGAACTGTCCACAATGGCGCATCTCTGAGAATAACCCCTTCAAGACGTATATTTTCACCGCGTACTCCGATCATATGACGGGAATGCACAGTACATGCACTCGCATCTAAAATACCACGTCCCCGAAAAGTTATATTATTTCCCTTCAGCCAAAAAGCCTTCGAATACCCTTTTAATCCAAACTTTGAAACATGGAAAGGCTCATCCGCACCTATCGTCAAACGGACAACCGCACCTCCGGCAACATATACCGTCTTATTATCTCCTACCTCAACATGAGTAATTTCATGAATTCCCGGTCCATAAAAAATAACATTCGGATCGTTCGGGTCTGGGATATTCTGTTCCGGTCCGTTTACAAACAAATGTAAAGATCGAATCCACTCTCCATTTACCTCTATCGTCAGATTCTGCGGTGAAGACACCGTAAAAGAAAGTTTATTCCCTTTAATATCCGGTTTTATGCCAAAAGAAGAGGGCAATACTTTCACTGAATCTATCTGTTCCGGAACTGTAACTGTTATTTTAGCCTTCCCTTCGTTCAAATCAAAATAAGCAAAAGACGCAATATCATAATATCCCTCTCCGCATTGACGCTTATCCATTGCATCCCATCTTTTCCGTTTATCCAAAGGTGCGACTTTAGCGATATAAACCGGGACATCTCGACCGGCAACAGAAACAGCATATTCTGTACTGATTTTTTCTCCTCTCGGCATCGGATAAATGGTAACATTATTCTTCTTTGCACTCCCGAAAAACGGAATCCATACAAGTAACATTATCAGGTAAACCTTACCCCAATTTTTTGTTTTCATAGACATCGTGTGTTTTATTGTGAGAAATGTTCGATCAAAATATTATAATAATTTTATTTTCTGGTAAAGTTCCACTTTTAACTTTATGCTATATTAAATGCTGTGTTTCTCATTTACCGGAAATTCTATTTACATGACACCTTTTAATATTTCCAAAGATAATAATTTTTCGAGAAAGGATATGTTCTTTAGTAATTATCTGAATAAAAATTTAGAATCCGTTTAACATTTTATTAGGATTTTCCCGTACAACCATCTACCTCATTTTACAAAAAACCGTTCAAAAATAATATATCAATATTACCCTGAACGGTCACAAAAATTTTACATGTCAGAAAATTTCTTTATTTAGTCGCCTCTTCTGCACGCCTGAATTCTTTTTTAAGAGTCTCAATAGTTTCTCGTACACTCACAATCTTCTGCGACAGAAGGGGCTGTCCAAAAAGTCGGATAGCCCCTTTTGCTATTGTTTATTTCGGTAAA
>OGZX01003198.1_pt1 | contig 11598 bp, 7 predicted proteins | sample 1576881 | NCBI WGS metagenome assembly OGZX01 (sample SAMEA3541542, study PRJEB24748) | human gut metagenome | biome: human gut; feature: human-associated habitat; material: faeces | place: China | collected 2012
TAAGGGTACGAATCACGGCTATACCGCCAGGCATGGCTTGAGCCATGGCATTAAATTCCGCAAATTCGGGCGCTGATTCTTCCCACGCGGTTATTTTGGCACACACCAGATCCAGCAAGGGGTTTTCAGGATCGTTGAGCAGCAGATGATCTACCAGTTCCAGCGCCTGGGTGTATTGTTCCTCGTTCTGAATACCCGCCAGAAAAGGTGCCACAGCAGTTAGCTTTTCTCCTGCTTGCAAGATGTCGGCAATCGCAATCATTTTTTCCCCTTAGTACGATGAACAGCGGTAAAGAAATCGTATTCTTTATGCGTCATAACTTCACGTATGTAGCACTTTTGCGATTCAAAAAAGACCATTGCTACAACACGTAATTCATTGCCCCCAACATTGAAAACATAATGCTTATCCAGATATTTGAAGTTATCCAGAGATGGGAATACTGCTTTTAATGACTCAGGTTTTTTGAAATATCCCTTAGCAATCGTGTTCCCCAGAGCCACCAACTCCGTTTTATGTTGCGGGTATTTTTCCGCAGCATCTTTCAATGCTTTTTGAGTTATCAGGTGCATTCTTCATCACGTCCGTTGACAAATTGGCAATATGATAACATCCGTTGCCAGATTGGCAACGGATGAATTTATCTGTGTGACGGAAGAATAAACGTAGAAAAACGCTAAACAAGAGAATGTAGACGATGGTGACAGGGATTTTTTGTTTTATGGAAGCGCGATTCCAGAACTGGGCAGACATTGCCGGATGCGACGCTTGCCGCGTCTTATCCGGCCTACGAATACTATGGATTAACTTCGCGTAGTTCGGATAAGGCGTTCGCGCCGCATCCGACAATAAACACCTTATCTACAACTTCAGAATTTCTTTCACAAACGGAATGGTCAGCTTACGTTGCGCGGTAATCGACGCACGATCCAACTGATCCAACGTCATAAATAGCGTGCGCATTTCTCTGTCGAGCCGCTTCAGCAAGAAACGCCCCACATCTTCCGGCAGTTCAAAACCACGCAAACGCGCGCGTAACTGTAGCGCCTGCAACTTATCTTCATCAGAAAGTGGCTGCAATTTGTAGATCTGCCCCCAGTCGAGTCGCGACGCGAGATCCGGTAATCCCAGATTCAACTGCCGCGGTGGACGATCGCCGGTGATCAACAACCGTGTTTTGCCCGATTCCAGAATTCGATTGTAGAGATCGAAAATCGCCATCTCCCACAACTCATCGCCTGCAATACACTCAATGTTGTCGATACAGACCAGCGACAAATGCTCCATACCGTCGAGCACTTCCGGAACAAACCAGGTGCGTTTATCCAGCGGGACATAGCCCAGTTTCATGTAGTCCGCTACCCCTTCATAATAAGGAACGGTAGAGGTGCTGACCATGGCCGCCAATGCTTCGTCTACCCCCGAAAAAACTCCTTTGGTGATTGCATCCGCCAATACGGATACGGCATGGTACCCGCTCATACACCAGTTTTCATTCCCCATCAGGCTCCAGACGGGCAACATACCGTGCACGCTTTGCTGCTGGTGCTTTATCATCGATGCCACCATATCACCGTTGCGTTCCGGCTTTATCAGATTCAGGAAAGGATGTTCGGCGCGATAGGTATCCCAAAGGGAGAAAATGGTGTAGTTGGTAAAGCCGTTTGCCTGATGGATATTATGATCCAACCCACGGTACGCCCCGTCTACGTCCATATATACCGACGGATTAATCATGGTATGATAAAGCGAGGTATAGAACATCGCCTTCTGGTCCGGCGTGCCTTCTATCTCGAAATGATCCAGCTCATTGTTCCAGTCTGTCCGGGCAGCCTCTGCCAGCTGCTCAAAGCTCTTGCCGGATGCTTCGGCACGCAGATTCCTGAGGGCACCTTCCGTGCTGACGGCTGAAAGCGCTACTTTCACCACCAACTCCGGTTCCCTTGCCGTATCGAAGTTGAAATAGGCAACAATCTTGCGACCGGTCATTTCAGGGAAGTTCTTCTCTACCTTAAAGCGACGCCAGAAACCATTGTACACAGGCTTCTCCAAGTCTTTATATCCATAATCCCTGATCGGTTGGGACAGAGATATGGCGAAATAAGTATAGTTGGTACGCGCCCAACCGTTTGTGATGCGGTACCCCGTCAGCAATGTATCATTCTCTACCCGAAGATTTGCCCACAGCACCTTGCCGTCGTAGTTGTAAATGCCTTGCACCAAGTCCAGAATCAAATGGCCGTTTTCATCTTTCGGGAAGGTGTATTTATGTACGCCCACCCGTTGGGTGGCGGTCAGTTGCGCCTTGATGCCATAATCGTCCAGCATCACTTCGTAATAACCCGGAGCAGCCTTTTCCGTGGCGTGGCTGAAACGTGAGCGGTATCCCTCACCGGGATGCTCCGCCCGTCCGGGATTCAGTCTAAGTTCCCCCGTAGCAGGCATCAGCATGATGTCTCCCAAGTCCGAATGTCCCGTACCACTGAGATGGGTATGGCTGAATCCGACAATGGTTTTGTCACGATACTGGTAACCGGCACAATATTCATAGGCATCCTTCTGATAGGTTCCATTCACATTGTGCGGAATCGTATCGGTGTCGGGACTTAACTGTACACCTCCGAAAAGCGTGCAAGCACCGGGAAAGGTGTGCCCCATGCCATTCGTACCGATAATCGGATTCACATAATCCACCGGTTGCTGCGCCATGACGGACAGGGTTACCGCTGTCATAGCCATCAAGGCAATTTTCTTCTTCATATAGTTTATATCTGATTGTATTATTATCACGCAGGAAAGATACGGGAAATCTGATTTATTTCAGTAAAGTTTCATAAAAAAAGAGGGCACGCCCGTTGCCGAAGTGCCCTCTTTCCTCAGTTATGCAATCATCGTGAAAACTTAAAGATGCAATGGCTGTTGTACTTTTCACCCGGACGCAGTACTACCGAAGGCCAATCCGGTTTGTTAGGACTGTCGGGATAGTGTTGTGTTTCCAGGCAGACGGAAGCGCGGCATTGGTAAACAATCCCCTTCTTCCCGCTCTGAGAACCATCCAGGAAATTACCCGAATACACCTGAATACCCGGTTCGTCGGTGTACACATCCAGCGTGATGCCCGTCTTGGGAGACTGGAGCGTAGCTGCCTTGCGGGTGATATCACCCTGGGTATTCAGCACCCAGTTGTGGTCGTAGCCGAGGCCGTTCTTCAACTGTACAAAGTCCGAATCTGAAACCAGACGCGCACCTACCGGAGTCGGCGTACGGAAGTCCATCGGAGTGCCTTCTACCGGAGCTATCTCGCCGGTAGTCATAAAGGTGCTGTCTACCGGAGTGTAGTAGTCGGCATCAATAGTCAGCAGATGGTCGGCATTGCTGGCGGCATCTCCGTCGAGGTTGAAATAAGAGTGATTGGTCATGTTGACAACGGTCGGCCGGTCTGTTTCCGCTTCATAGCGGATATCGATGGCATTGTCATCGGTCAGTTCCATAAATACCCTGCAAGTGATGTTTCCCGGAAAACCTTCCTCACCGTCCTTGGCCAGGTAAGTGAGTTCCAATTTCTGCGGGCTCGTTTGCAGAGCATCATACACCTGATACTGGAAACCTTTGGGACCTCCATGCAAGCAGTGCCCGAAGTTATTGCGCGGCAAGCAGTATTCCACACCGTCGAGCGTAAACTTTCCCTGGTCGATACGGTTGGCATAGCGGCCTATGCTGGCACCGAAGTCCGAGGGCTGGCTGATATAGTCCTGTATGGAGTCGAAGCCCAGAACCACGTCACGCATATTCCCATCCTTGTCGGGAACCATTACGGATACGATACGTCCGCCGAAGTTAGTAACACAAACTTCCATATTATTCTTGTTACGGAGTACGTACAAGTCGGTTTTCCTTCCGTTCACCTCGGTCTGGAAGTTACCCTTCAGCAGACCGGACTCGGTAACCTCCACCTTAGTTCCGGCACAAGCGGTTACCAAAAGGGCACCGAGTGCCCACATTACTACTTTCTTCATCGTATATCAATTTTATCAGATACTTATTGATTCACCTCCTTTGAGAATGAATACGGGAAATCCGATTCGCGTACACCTCTCTGTTTGTTGGGGCGGGACGACATTTTCATCATCACCTTTGCCCCGCCTGTCAGCTCTTTATGAGTCAGATAGTTGCGGGACACCGATTTGCCGTTGACGGTCATCGAACTGATGTAGCGGTTCGCTCCGTCATTGTCCGGTGCACTGATGGTGACCGTCTTTCCATTCTCCAGATGAAGCTTCATCTGTTTGAAGTAAGGCGTGCCCAGCACATACTGGTCGGTTCCCGGACAAACCGGATAGAAACCCATCGCCGAGAATACATACCATGCCGAGGTCTGGCCGTTATCTTCATCCCCGCAGTAACCGTCCGGTGCAGGCGTATAGAGTTTGTCCATCACCTCGCGTATCCAGTACTGGGCTTTCCAAGGTTCACCGGAGTAGTTGTACAGGTAGAGCATGTGCTGAATGGGCTGGTTGCCATGTGCATACTGCCCCATATTCATAATCTGCATTTCGCGTATCTCGTGGATTACTCCTCCGTAATAACTGTCGTCGAATACCGGTGGCAGGATGAATACGGAGTCCATCATCTGATTGAATCCGTCCTTTCCTCCCATCAGGTCTATCAGTCCCTGCGGGTCGTGGAATACAGACCACGTATAGTGCCAGCTGTTTCCTTCGGTAAAGGCGTCTCCCCACTTCAAGGGATTGAAGGGTGACTGGAATTGTCCGTCTGCATTCTTTCCACGCATCAGCTTGTGCTCTTTATCATAGAGGTTCCTGTAGTTCATGGCGCGTTTGGCATAAACGGCAATCTCCGCTTCCGGCTTGTTCAGCGCCTTACCCAACCGGTAGATGCACCAGTCATCGTAAGCATACTCCAACGTGCGGGCGGCATTTTCATTGATACCGACGTTATAAGGCACATATCCCAGCTTGTTATAGTATTCATATCCCAGTCTTCCGGTAGAGGAAACCTGCGGATGAACGGCATTCGCTCCATGCTGAACCGCTTCCCAAAGGGTTTCGATGTCATATCCTTTCAGCCCTTTCAGATAAGCGTCGGCAACGATAGAAGCCGAATTGTTGCCCACCATGCAGCCTCTGTGGCCCGGACTTGCCCATTCCGGCAGGAATCCGCTTTCCTTATATGCATTAACCAGTCCTTCCTGCATCTTCTCGTTCATTGAGGGATACATCAGATTCAGGAACGGGAACAGGCAACGGAAAGTATCCCAAAAGCCGGTATCCGTAAACATATACCCCGGTAACACCTGTCCGTTATAGGGACTGTAGTGTATCGGTGCGCCCTGGGCATCCAGTTCGTAGAAGCTGCGGGGAAACAGAACCGAGCGGTACAGGCACGAATAGAACGTGCGCAGATGATCCCAGTTGTCATCCTCCACTTCGATGCGTCCCAGCACCTTGTTCCATTCCCGGCGACCATTGGCAGCCACTGTTTCCAGGTCATCCCTGTTCAGTTCTTTCAGATTCTGTTCCGCCTGCTCAAAGCTGATGAAGGAAGAAGCTACGCGTACGTTCACCGTCTCTCCCCGCTTGGTGGAGAATCCGATGATGCCGCCTGCATGCTTGTCATTGGCTTCCAGTTCTCCCGGACGGATATTGCCGTTGCTGACTGCTGCCGTAAAGGTAAACGGCTTGTCGAACACCAGTACAAAGTAGTTCTTAAAGTTCTCGGGCACGCCGCCGCTATTCTTGGTGGTATAGCCGATAATCTTGTTCTCTTCAGGAATCACTTTCAGGTACGAACCTCCGTCCAGCGCATCCACCACTACATAAGAGTCCTTACTCTCGGGGAAAGTGAAGCGGAAGATGGCAGCACGGCTGGTCGGTGCAAACTCGGTGGTTATGTCATGGTCTGCCAGGTATACCTTATAATAATAAGGTTTGGCTATCTCCGCCTTGTGCGAAAACCAACTGGCACGCTGATCTTCATCGAATACCACCTTCCCGCTGACGGGCATAATGGCAAATTGTCCGTAGTCATTAATCCACGGACTGGGCTGGTGTGTCTGTTTGAAGCCTCTTATCTTGTCGGCATCGTACGTATATGCCCATCCGTCTCCCATCCGTCCGGTTTGCGGCACCCAGAAGTTCATTCCCCAGGGCAGGGCGATGGCAGGATACGTGTTTCCCGTAGACAGGGCATGCTTGGACTGTGTGCCGACCAGCGGACTGACATAGTCCACCGGTTCGGTCACAGTTTTAGCCAAAGCACTGAACGAAACACCCAGCACACCTATTAATAACAGTGCTATCTTTTTCATTTATTCAGTATCTTCTCAAGCAGTTTGATATAATATCCGCCTACTACCGAACGGGCCTGGAAGCCTCTTTGGTTGGGGCTGTCGGTAAATACCCAGTCGGACATCGGCACGCGGTCGGTCGTTTCGTTCATGAACAGGTAAACCGGATCGATGAACTTCTCGAAGGTAGCCTTGTCCGGAGCCATAGTAGCCGTCCACATAATCCAGTCGGTCTTGGTATATGTCTCGCGGTTATCCAGCGGCAAACCGTATTTGTTCTGCTTGCCGAGGTAGTAAGGAATCTCCTTTTGCGCAACCGTTTCGGGGAATATACCCAGCTTCATCAGCTTGTCCCATACCAGGTTGTACTTCTGGCTCCAGGTTCCCGGTTTGTCGAAGGTCAGGCGGTAGTGGTCACCGTCATCTGCCATCTTCACCCATTCGGCAGCCATCTCTTTGGCTTTCTGCGTATATTTTTCAGCAATATCCTTCTTGCCCAGCATATCGGCGAGGTAACCATAAGAAGCAACGCCGAGGATAGCCTTGATAGACAGGTTGGCATTGTGTGCAAAGTGTCCGGCAAAATCATCCGTACACAATTGGTTCTCCGGGTCGAGTCCGTATTCTGCCAGGTAATCAGTCCAGATGGTCAGTACATCCCAATGCTTCTGTGCGTAGTCGGCGTTCTTCTCTACGGCGGCAATGGCAGCAGTCACAATAAGCATGTTGCCGGATTCTTCCACCGGCATGTCGCCGCCATACGTCTGGCCGTTTGCCATCGGATAGGTACCTACATCATGGGCAGCAAAGGGCTTGTTCCATTTTCCGCTTTCGCTGTAATAGAAGATGTGGTTCATCAGTCCTTTCGCCAGTTCGGGATTATAGACCAGGAAGATAGGAGAAGAAGGATAAGTGATGTCCACCGTACCGATAGAACCGTTGCTGAAGTTTTCTTTTGAGAAGAACAGCAGGTCCTTGTTAGGAGCCTCTACCAGTTTATGGGCGGCAATGATTTGTCTGTAAGCCAAGGCACAGAGTTCTGCATATTTACGTCCACCTGCTTCGGTGGCATCTTTCATCAGTTTGGCATCGAAGGCAGCACATTTGTCCATCAGAGTTTTATATTCCTTCTCGGCTTTCTGGAACTGGGACAGGATGGTTTCGTTGCCGTTGCGGTTCCAGTAAGGACGCAGGTTTTCGCCAAAGTACTGGATGGAGTAGATATCATCATAACCCAGCAGCAGGTGTCCTTCCGCCTTTTGGGTATCGCCCAGCGTATATACCAGCGCCAGTTTGTCGTGCCCGTCGGTTTCGGACGAAGCCAGCGCGCCGTCGATGAAGCTCTTTCTCATTGCCTTTCCGTCGCCGGTGGCACAAGTGCTGTTAGCCTTGTCGGCTGCCATATAGAAGTAACCCCAGTCAATGCGTACATCATCGCCTTTCTTGCCCAGGATTTCCTGGTTGCGGCTTCCGGTTTTCAGATAAGTCATGTCACCTTCGGTGAAGGTTTCTGCCACTGCTTCCTGATAAGGCTGGTCGAGCGCCCATTGCGGAGCGGCTTCAAAGTAGAACTCTACCTGGTGCTTCTTGCCGTCATTGGCAGCTACCTCATACGTCAGGTAGTTTACCGGACGGGACATCAGGTCGAGGTTATCCATAAAGAGCGGAGCGGTGAATGTCAGGTTCAGGTCTACCGGACCGCAAGTGAATGCATACTTCGTCTGCATAGCCTGCACGTCTACCGATTTCTGAACGGCAGTTTGCGGGAAGTGCTGGGTATTGTCCTGTTCCACCAACAGCCCGAAGTCTATCAGACCATTGCCTACGCGATTGTTGCAATAGGCGGCAATCAGGTTCCCGCCCTTCTTCAAGGTAGCTACGGCTTCGTCCGACAGTTTGGCACGTACATGCTTCTTTGCCGAGTTTCCGGTATCGGCCACCTTCACACCGTTTACATAAATCACGGCGTCATCATCGTGCGAATATTCCAGATATACGTTCTTGCCTTGCAGGTCGTCCTGAATATCGACGTTACGACGAACCCAGATGTATTCTTCGCCCCACTGCGTTTTGGCGGTGCTTTCATTCTCCATCGTACCGAAGGCACCTTCGCCTTCTTTCCAGGCGGCATCGTTGAAGCCGGCATTCTGCCAGCCGTCCGCAGGTTTCTTAGTAGTATATTTACCTCTCCACTGTCCTTGCTCGGAAGTCTTTACAACCGGAGTCAGTTCCAGTTCTTCTGTTCCCATGAAGCGATAGACTTCACCATCTACCTTGACTACGCCAATCAGCGGGAAGTCTTTGCCGGTCCAGTGTTTCACAGAGCCGTCGTACAGGTTGTCGGTAAACGCCCATGCACTGGTATATGGGTCGATCGTTACCAACGGGTAAGCCGGTGCACGCAGCTCACTCTTTTCACTTGCAGTGTTTTGAGGTGCTCCGCAACTGCTTAATATAGCGGTTGCGCCCCAAAGCAGAGTCGATAATCTTAGTTTCATAATCTCAAAGGTTACATTTATGTTTATAATTAATATCTTTTGTATATCACTATTTTAAAGGGCTAATCACCTGCATCAGCGCCGGACATCCGCTTGCATCATAGCTCTCCATCACTCCGTCGGGACAGGGCACGGCGGCATTCTTGAATGTCAGGTTACGCTTCTTGTCGCGGTGCTGCCAGGCAGTATCGATGTTATGGCGCAGCCACTCCATATACTGGGGCTGGTTTCCGTCTTCTATCAGGCGTATGATGTATTGTGCAAAGATAGCTGCGTAAATCCCCTGCTCTATTCCGTTCTTGAAAGGCAGCAGGCCGTCGGCATCGCACATTTCATTGCGCACATGGTCGGCAGCCAGAATGGCTTCTTTCAGATAAGACTCTTCGCCCGTTGCTTTATAAAGCATCACGGCGGAACCGATAAAGGTAGCCTGGTTATAAAGCTGTGTCGTCCAGTCAATGTCCATACTGTTCTGCCGTTGGAAGTGATAGTGCATATTGTCCGCTACGCGTCCGTCCTTCTTGTCGAAGAAAACGCCGAGCGACCAGGCATAGATTTCTTTTGCCTTTTCCAGATAATCCGGGTCATGGGTAATGTTATAAAGCGTCATGGCACCTACTACCGTGGGATAATTGATGCAGGACATCTTGCCGTCGTGCTTGAAGTTCCACCACATTCCTCCCCGTTCCTTGTCGTACGATTCTTTCCAGACATGATAGAAGCCGGAAGAGGCATGAGCGAGGTATTTCGGTTCGCCGGTAATCTCGTAGGCACGTGCCAGCGAGATAATCCACCACATCATATCGTCGTAGATGAACCATTCTATTTTATTATCCCAGTTGTATTTATCGTACTGTTCGTATCCGCCCTGGTAAATATCTTCCATCAGCCGGCGGTATTCGGGGGACTTGGTACGCTTGTATGCGTTCATCACCATATCCCAATAAATGGCCTGCACCCATATAGCGGCACGGTCTTTCATATCCGAGGAGATGGCATACAGCTTCATCTCCGGGTTATAAAAGGCTGCATTGAAAGCATCGAGGGCGGCAGTAGCCTCCTCCTTTGCAATGGACGGAGCATCTGCTTTCAAAGACGGGGCAGCACCTGCCACGCTGGGCCATCCCTTCTGCCAGTCCACACGGTCCAGCATCAGGACTCTGCCTTCGGGATTGGCAACGCTTACGGCATGATAGAACATCCAGTCGTTTCCTGCATCATCGGTCACAATCTCGGAGTTGTGTCCCGGTCCTACGAATGCTTCATTCTTCTGAATCAGGATTTCGTGATGATTCTCCATCATCGGCTTTCCCTTCTTGTCCACATAGGGGCCGAACAGGTTCTTTGATCTGCCGACAACCGTCGTATAAGTGCTGTTCAGTCCTTCGCAGCAGCGGCCGATGGAAGCGAACAGGTAGTAATACCCGTCACGTTTATGTATGTACGTACCCTCGTAAGCATCACCGGCTACCTGCACCGGACGGCTGTCTTTCTTCAACGCCAGTCCGTCGTCGGTCAGTTCGGCGCCGTATATCCCGTGGAAACTTCCCCAGAACAAATACTTCTTGCCGCCGTCTTCTATGTAGAATGGGTCGATACAATTTTGAATACCTATTTCATTACTCCGGAACAGTTTCCCTTTATCCGTGAAAGGTCCTTCCGGTTTATCGGCTTCGGCCACACCGATGCCACAAGTCCATTCCCCTCCCCAAACGGACATTGAATAATACAATCTATATTTGTTACCTATTTTATTTATATCGGGAGCCCACAAATTTCCTTTGGGCTCAAAAGTGGGACGGGTTTCATTCGTAAAAGCAGTGCCGACCATCGTCCAGTTCACTAAATCCCGGGAGCGATGAATCGGAAGATTTCTTATATTCTCTGTTGCGTAGAGGTAGTAATAGCCATCATCCGCCTTGATAACGGTAGGGTCCGGCAGGCTGTAGTTGACGACAGGGTTGGAGTATTGCTGCGCACTGGCAGAAATAACAGTAAGCAAGAATGCAATAATAAGGAATGAAGTTCTTTTCATACAATTTGTTTATAGGAGAAACCCTCTTATTCAGTACTTTATTGAAATATACTGAATAAGAGGAAATCTTTAGTCTGACAGATTATCTTTCTCGGATATAAAAAAGTTTCGTTTCATATTGAGTTGAACTACCAGAACCATAACTGGTACTAATAGTAAAGGCTTCAGTATTAATCTCATCAGTTATAATTTCTCCAGTATATGAATCAGCCGTATAGAACAGACGATCATCAGGAACAAGACCATGTCCATGACAGTTTATTTCAACACGTTCACCTCTTCCTACCACTACTTTTAGTCTCCTTTGAGAAGGATCAAGTAATTCGATAGATTTAAAAAGACCGTAGCCACTGCCACCAGCTGCCTCCAAATAATATGTAGCTGCAGTTTTATCCACACTACATACTTCTGCCTTTTCATCTTTCGATGTCCCAGCCATTACATTTGTCATCCCTACGAATACAAATGCCAACATTGCAATGAAAATTTTCTTGTTCATGATAATAAGGATTAATGGTTAATAAATAAAAGAAGGGTACCGGAAAAGCCGATACCCTTTTCCCTTTCAAATGCTAAATTATTTATTTCAAACGGAATACCTTAGAGTAGATACCCTGGTCTGAGCCTTGCGGCCACAAGCAGATACGACCGAACAAAGTTCCTCTCTTCAGAGCAGTTTGGAACATTTTATTGTCGGTATAATCTCTTGAAGCGAAAGTATAGACTTTACCGGTTTCATTAAATTCACTCAAGTTAT
>OGZX01003200.1_pt1 | contig 11587 bp, 5 predicted proteins | sample 1576881 | NCBI WGS metagenome assembly OGZX01 (sample SAMEA3541542, study PRJEB24748) | human gut metagenome | biome: human gut; feature: human-associated habitat; material: faeces | place: China | collected 2012
TGAACGGTTCGGGCGCAGCAATGACAATCGCTTCTCTTTTTTTAAAAAGAAGGGGAAGCTATGTGTGCATACTTAACGACCAGGAAGAAGCCGGTTATTTTTATCACGACCTGATACAGCTGACCGGAAGCAGCGATATTTACTTCTTCCCTTCCGCCTATCGCCGGGCAATCAAATATGGACACGTCGATCCGGCCAACGAGATCCTGCGTACCGAAGTGCTCAGCGTCCTGCAAGACCCGAAAGCACCGTTCGTTATCGTCTCTTATCCCGACGCACTGGCTGAAAAGGTTATATCGCGCGAAGATCTGAAGCAAAACACACTAAAGATCAGCGTCGGCGAGAAGCTGGACAACATGTTTGTTTCCGATGTACTCGACGAATACGGTTTCGAGCAGGTCGATTATGTATACGAGCCCGGACAATACGCCCTCCGCGGGAGTATCCTCGACGTATTCTCATTTTCATACGAGTTTCCCTACCGTATCGACTTCTTCGGAAAAGAGGTGGAAACGATCCGTACGTTCGATGTGGAAACGCAGCTATCCAAAGAGAAACTGGAAAGTATCTATATCGTTCCGGAAATGAACAAGAGCAACCGTAGCAATACCCTGCTACTCGACTCGCTGCCAGCCCAAACGATCCTGGCGACTAAAGACCTGGCCTGGACAAAGGAACGGATCGACAGCCTTTGGAACGAAGAGCCGGTCGTAGGAGACGAAGAGTCGTTTGCCGACATCGACAGGATGCGTGCCAAACTGGTGACCGGGAAGGATTTCCTGCGGGCAGCATTGAACTTCCGCCGGATGCATTTCGGGGTACGACCCACAGGCGTTGCCGATGCAACACTGTCTTTCAATACACAGGCACAGCCTATCTATCATAAGAATTTCGATATGGTAAGCAGTTCTTTCCAGAGTTATCTGGAGAACGGCTATACATTATATATATTAAGCGACGTAGAAAAGCAGGCTACCCGCATCCGGGCCATCTTCGAAGACCGGGGAGAGAATATCCCCTTCACGCCGGTCAACAAGACTATACACGAAGGTTTTGCCGACGAGACCCTGCGCATCTGTCTTTTCACCGATCACCAACTCTTCGACCGTTTCCATAAATTCAACCTGAAAAGTGAAAAGGCACGAAGCGGAAAGCTCACACTGTCGCTCAAGGAACTGAACCAGTTCAGCACAGGCGATTACATCGTACATATCGATCACGGCGTCGGACAGTTCGGCGGACTGGTGCGCACCGAAGTGAACGGCAAGATACAGGAAGCGATCAAACTAATCTACCAGAACAACGATATCATCTTCGTCAGCATCCATTCGCTTCACAAACTCTCCAAATATAAAGGGAAAGACAGCGGTGAAGCTCCCAAACTGAACAAACTGGGAACCGGAGCCTGGGAAAAGATGAAGGAGAAAACGAAGAAAAAGGTCAAAGATATTGCCCGCGACCTTATCATCCTCTACTCCCAGCGCAAACAGGAAAAAGGTTTCTCCTACTCGCCCGACAGTTTCATGCAGCACGAACTGGAAGCAAGCTTCATCTACGAAGATACACCCGACCAGATGAAAGCGACGGCCGATGTTAAGGAGGATATGGAAAACTCACGCCCGATGGACCGTCTGATCTGCGGTGATGTGGGCTTCGGAAAGACCGAAGTAGCTATCCGTGCCGCTTTCAAAGCGGTTTCCGACAATAAACAGGTAGCTGTGTTAGTGCCGACTACGGTACTGGCTTTCCAGCATTTCCAGACCTTCTCGGAACGCCTGAAAGATTTCCCCTGCCGGATCGATTATATCAGCCGGGCCCGGACATCGGCACAAATCAAAGCGACATTAAATGATGTGGCGGATGGAAAAGTGAATATACTGATCGGCACACACCGTATCGTCAGCAAAGACGTGAAGTTCAAAGACCTGGGACTACTGGTTATCGACGAAGAGCAGAAGTTCGGTGTCTCCGTCAAAGAAAAGCTTCGCCAGATGAAGGTGAATGTAGACACATTGACCATGACGGCTACGCCTATTCCGCGAACGTTGCAGTTCTCACTGATGGGTGCGCGCGACCTGAGCAGCATTACGACTCCGCCGCCCAACCGTTATCCGGTACAAACGGAAGTGGAACGTTTTAACCCGGACATTATCCGCGAAGCGATCAATTTCGAAATGAGCCGTAATGGGCAGGTGTTCTTTATCAACAACCGCATTCAGAACATTTACGAAATAGAACAGCTTGTACGCCGGGAAGTTCCCGATGCCCGCATAGCTGTCGGCCACGGACAGATGGAGCCGGATAAACTGGAAAAGATCATCCTCGACTTCGTGAACTACGAATACGATGTACTGATCGCCACCAGTATCGTGGAAAGCGGCATCGACGTACCGAATGCCAACACCATCATTATCAATAATGCACAGCAGTTCGGTTTGTCCGATCTGCACCAGTTGCGCGGACGTGTGGGACGAAGCAACCGCAAAGCCTTCTGTTACCTGCTCTCCCCTCCTCTCTCTTCGCTGACTCAGGAAGCACGTCGCCGCCTGCAAGCTATCGAGAATTTCTCCGAGCTGGGAAGCGGTATTCATATCGCCATGCAAGACCTCGATATACGCGGTGCCGGAAATATGCTGGGAGCCGAACAAAGCGGTTTCATTGCCGACCTCGGTTACGAGACATACCAGAAGATACTGGAAGAAGCAGTAGACGAACTAAAGAGCGACGAGTTCGCCGATCTCTATGCCGATGCAGACGATAGCAAACGGGATTCGGGCAGCGAATATATCCGCGAAACACATATCGAAAGTGATCTGGAACTGATGTTCCCTCCTACGTATATCCCCAACGACTCGGAGCGTATCTCGCTCTATCGCGAACTGGATAAGATGGAAGAGGAACGCGATATCCTTGCCTTTACCGAACGCCTGAAAGACCGTTTCGGTAAAATACCGAAGGAAGGAAAAGAATTGATCCGCATCGTACGCCTTCGCCGCATAGCCAGGAAACTGGGTATGGAGAAGCTGGTCATGAAAAAAGGACAGATGAGCATCTTCCTGGTAGCTAACCAGGATAGCCCGTATTACCAGAGCGAAGCATTCGATAAATTATTGGCATTCATACAAAAACATCCCCGCGAATGTATGATCCGGGATGTGAACGGTAAGCGCAGTATCGTAGTAAAGAATGTCAGTACAGTAGAAACCGCCTGCGCACTGCTTGAAGAAATTGAGAAATCCTAAAACAAAGATGTCATGAAAAAAACATTGGTAGACCTTTTTGAGAGTTCGGTGAAACAATATCCCGACAACCCGTTCCTATGGGAAAAGACAAAGGACAAATTTGAGCCTACCACCTACACACAGGTCAGGGATCAGGTATACGCCCTGGGAGCCGGACTGGTTGCCCTGGGAGTAAATAAAGGTGACAATATGGCCTTGCTCAGTGAAGGCCGCAATGCCTGGATTATAGGCGAACTGGCCATGTTCTATGCCGGAGCCACCAACGTGCCCCTCTCCATTAAACTGGAAGAGGCCAACGACCTGCTGTTCCGCCTGGTGCATGCCGACGTGAAATACATCATGGTCTCAGGCAACCAACTGAAAAAGATACGGGCCATTATGGATAAGTTGCCCCTGATCCGCCAGGTAATTGTTTTTGACGACCAACCGGAATACAAAGAAAAAGAGATACCGCTTTCGAAAGTGATGGAAATGGGGACGGAATATCTTCAGGCACATCCGCTGGAGGAATTTCTGGCTATCGGCCGGTCGCTTACGAATGACGACTATGCAACGATCACCTACACCTCCGGTACGACTGCCGATCCGAAAGGGGTGATCCTGACGCACCGTAATTATACTGCCAATGTCGAACAATCGCTTACCTGCGTGGATATCGACGACACCTGGCGTACACTGGTTATTCTACCGCTCGACCATTGTTTCGCGCATGTGGTCGGTTTCTATATATTTATGTATAAAGGAGCCTCCGTTGCCACGGTACAGGTTGGAAAGACGGGAATGGAGACATTAAAGAATATCCCGATAAATATCAAGGAGTTCAAGCCTTACCTGATATTGAGTGTCCCGGCACTGGCCAAGAACTTCAAGAAAAACATCGAGCAAGGCATCCGTGCGCAGGGCAATATGGTCAAGCGCCTGTTTCACATGGGACTGGATGTGGCCTATACTTACAACGGAGACGGCGGGGATGATAAAGGTCGCGGCTGGCGGTTCCTTTTGAAACCGGTTGTCAGCCTGTTCGACAATATTATCTTCTCGAAGGTTCGCGAGAACTTCGGCGGAGAGTTGAAGTTCTTTATCGGCGGCGGTGCACTGCTGGATAAAGACCTGCAGAAATTCTACTATGCCATCGGTCTGCCGATGTACCAGGGGTATGGATTGAGTGAAGCAACTCCGGTTATTTCTACCAACGGACCGCGTCATCATAAGTTCGGAAGCAGCGGGGTACTCGTACAGCCGCTCGATCTCAAAATATGCGACCTGGACGACAAAGAACTTCCGCTAGGTGAAAAAGGTGAAATCGTTATCCGCGGAGAAAACGTAATGGCCGGATACTGGAAGAACCCGTCTTCGACAGCCGATACCGTCAGAGACGGTTGGCTTTATACCGGCGATATGGGATATATGGGCAAAGACGGGCTATTGTATGTATTAGGCCGTTTCAAAAGCCTATTGATCGGTAGCGACGGTGAGAAATACAGTCCGGAAGGCATCGAGGAGGCGTTGGTCGAACATTCGTCCTGTATCGACCAGCTTCTGCTTTATAATAACCAGAATCCTTATACCGTTGCCTTGCTCGTCCCCAACAAGGATCGCCTGAAGAAGCATCTGGCACATCACCAACTGGATCTCAACTCGGAAAAAGGCAAAGAAGAAGCCATCCGTATCCTTCAAAGCCAGATAGACCGTTTCCGTAAAGGTGGCGACTTGTCTACCCTATTCCCCGACCGCTGGCTACCGACAACATTCGCTGTCCTTCCCGAACCTTTTACCGAACAGAACGGTTTGGTTAACAGCACCATGAAGATCGTACGCGGTAAAGTGGAAAAGACGTATGCCGACCGCATCGACCATCTATACACACCGGAAGGCAAGAACCCGGTAAATGCTGAGAATTTGAAGTCGCTATAAAGAATTACTAAACACAACAACTATGCGTTACAAAACTGTAATATCCGCTGTCGCCCTGGCCGCTTTGGCAACGACCTCGCCGGCCCTGGCAGACGGTGTAGCTAAACAAAACATCGACAAAGGTTGGACCTTTAAGCAGGTGCGCGGCAATAACTGGTATCCGGCTACCGTACCGGGTACGGTGCAAACCGACCTGATGGATAACAAGATTATCGAAGATCCGTTCTACCGCCTCAACGAACGAAGCATACAATGGGTAGACAAAGAAGACTGGGAATACAAAACGACGCTGAACGTATCTGCGGATGTATTCGACAAAGATAATATCGAGCTTGACTTCAAGGGACTGGATACATACGCAGATGTTTATCTGAATGACTCCTGCATCCTGAAAGCCGACAATATGTTCCGTGAATGGAGTGTGCCCGTCAAAGGGTTGTTGAAGAAAGACGGTAATGAGTTGCGCGTTTACTTCCACTCTCCTATCAAAGTAGACCTGCCGAAATTCGAAGCACTGAAGTTTCCGGTAGAAGCCGGCAACGACCAGTCCGAGAACGGTGGTATCTTCGATAAAAAGGTCAGCATATTCGCCCGTAAAGCTGGTTACCATTACGGTTGGGACTGGGGTCCACGTATCGTGACCAGCGGTATCTGGCGTCCGGCTTACCTGATCGGTTGGAATGATGCCCGTATCGACAATATCTTCTACGACCAGACCAGCGTGACGGCCAAACGTGCCGACATCAAAACCAGCGTACAGGTAATTGCCGACAAAGACGGGGAAGTAACCCTGGATATCAAGGCGGATGGTATCAAGACAACCTGGACAAAGAAAGCTCAGGTAAAGAAAGGAATCAACCTGATCGAAACCAACCTGACAGTAAACAACCCGAAACTCTGGTGGTCGCACGGATTGGGGGAAGCGCATCTGTATCCGTTCACTGCAACGATCCGTATGGACAACAAGGTAGTCGATACCCACAAGACCAACCTCGGACTCCGTAGCATCCGTGTAATCAACCAGCCGGATAAGGACGGCCATACCTTCTATTTCGAACTGAACGGTGTACCTGTCTTTATGAAAGGGGCCAACTATATTCCACAGGATAACTTCCTGCCGCGCGTAACAGCCGAACAGTATGAAAAGACAATCAAGGACGCTGTCGATGTAAATATGAACATGCTTCGTGTATGGGGAGGCGGTATCTATGAGGAGGATCTTTTCTATGACCTGTGCGATAAATACGGTATCCTCGTATGGCAGGACTTTATGTTCGCCTGCAGCGTTTATCCGTTGACTCCTGAACTGGAAGATAATATCCGCCAGGAAGCAATCGACAATGTGATCCGCCTGCGTAATCATCCGAGCCTGGCTATCTGGTGTGGTAATAACGAAATACACACGGCCTGGTTCAACTGGGGATGGATGAAGAAATTCGATCAATACGGTGTGACGGAACAGTTACGCAACGATACTAAAAAGCTCTTTAATACTATCCTGGCCGATGTTGTAAAAGAGTATGATCCCGAGATCTTCTACTGGCCTTCCTCTCCCTACGGAGGTGATCCGGATGCCAAATGTGAAAGCGGAAAACCGAACTGGAACCCGAACGGTGATGCGCATTACTGGGGTGTATGGCAAGGCGTCGATTCTGTGTCTCACTTCAACAAAGTAAGAGCCCGCTTCTTCTCCGAATATGGTTTCCAGTCATTCCCCGAATACCAATCCGTATTAAAATATGCACCGGAGGAACGCGACCACGATATTTATTCGGATGTGATGATGGCACACCAACGGGGAGGCCAGATTGCCAACTCACGCATTGAAAACATCACTCTGGAGGAATATCGCAAACCGAAGGACTTCCCCTCCACACTTTATATGAGTATCCTGTTGCAGGGTGATGCCATGAAGACTGCTATGGAAGCACATCGTCGCATGATGCCGTACAATATGGGATCGCTCTACTGGCAGCACAACGACTGCTGGCCTGTGGCTTCCTGGTCGAGCCGCGATTATTACGGCCGTTGGAAAGCCCAGCATTACTTTACCAAGAAGGCATTCCGGGATATCCTGATTTCTCCGATAGCAGAAGACGGCCAATTGAATATCTGGATGATTTCCGATCGTCTGAAAGCCGTCAAAGGTAAACTGGATATCCGTGTGATGGATCTGAAAGGGAATATCTTATTTGAAAAGAAAAGTAACGTAACATTGCCTGCCAATACCAGCAAAATACAGTTCTCTGCTCCGGTTGAAAGCGTGCTTGGCGGAAAGCAACCGAACGAAGTCGTAGTTAATGCCCGTTTCATCGAGAGCGGTAAAGAGGCAGAAGTGATCTCCAATAACTATTTCTTCACCCGCTTCAAAGACATCGACTTCCCGAAAGCGGATATACAGATGACTTCCGTTCCCGCTGGCGATGGCTACGATGTAACTGTCGAGAGCAACGTCTTTGCCCGTGCTGTATTCCTCAGTATCGACGACATCGACAATTTCTTCTCCGACAATTATTTCGACCTGTTACCGAACGAACCTGTTACGATCCATGTAACCACCCAGCTCGATAAAGCAACATTCGACAAACAACTGAAAAGTCAAAGCATTGTAGATGCTTACTAGTTGATACGACAAGGGCTCTGATCTTCCAATCAGAGCCCTTGTTTTTCTTTACAGAACTGTTACGCTTATCTGCTTTCCTAATCCACGGAATATCTTATATAAGGTGGATAGTTGCACATCACATTTGCCATTCTCGATACGTGAGATATAGCTTTTCTTTGTTCCAATCTTTTCAGCAAGTTGTTCCTGAGTAAGACCGGCTTTAAGACGTTCTTCCTTCAGACGTTCGGCCAGGATAAAAGCTTGTGCTTCTTCTTCAAACTGATTACGTTCGGGAGTTCCTTCCGGACCATATTCTATATCCAACAATTCGTCAAATGTATGACACTGCATTATCTGCAGCTTTTTCTCTTCACTTAAATATTTATCTTTCATAATCATTCACCTTTCTTCTCCTTAAAATATTCTTTCATAATCCTAGCTGCCAACTGAATATCTTTCAATGGAGTTCTTCGAGACTTCTTTTGAATACCATTAAAAAGAACTACGATTTTACCTTTATCCAGACAACAGAAAATACGATATATATTACTTTCATATTCAATCCGTATCTCATATAGCCCTTTCACATCTTCCAGATGCTTAAAAAACCTGACAGGAATATTCTCTTCTGTCCGCACCAATTCTAAAACATACTTTATTTTGCTTCTGACCCCAGTAGGCAGAGGTACATAAAACTCTGTAAAATAGTTCTTATACCAAAGAATCTCTCTCCTATTTTTCATAATTAAGATTTTATTATTACACCTGCAAAGTTAACTAATTAATTAACACCCCCAACTATTTCACCTTCATTCTCACGCTTCTTGATTAAAGATTATTAATAACGCTCAGACTGCTGCTCCAAAGAAAAAGAGTACCTTTGCCAACTGCATTATCCGAGAAGGAATAACGTTAGTTTCATGGTAAAAAGAATTCGCTTTATATTGCTGTTGGTTCTATTGCAGGCAGTGACTGGTATCTCTGTTTTATATGCTCAAAGCATTACATCTGCATCCGGTATTGTGAAAGATTCAATTACCGGAGAGCCTTTGGCCTTCGTATCCGTCTATTTCGACGGTTCCACGATCGGTGCTATGACCGACGATAACGGAAAGTTTACCCTGCAAAATGATAAAGGGTATAATAAGTTGGCCTTTGCATCACTGGGATACGACACCAAGGTGATAGACCTTAAAAAAGGCCAGAAGAACGATGGCCTCGATATAAAGATACATCCTACCGCTTTCGAAATTTCGGAAGTTATAGTAAAACCCAAACGAGAAAAATACACCCGCAAAGATAATCCGGCTGTCGAACTTATCAAGAAGGTGATCGAGCATAAAAACGATAACCGTATCGAAGCAAAAGACGAATACCAAACGGAAGTTTACGAGAAACTATCCCTCTCGCTGGACGACTTCAACCCGGACTTCGAGAAGAACAAATTCATGAAGAAATTCAAGTTCATCCGAAACTATCTCGACACATCCGAGTTCAACGGAAAACCGATCCTGACCCTTTCCGTACGGGAAACGATTGCGGATAAGTACTACCGGAAGCAACCGAAAGCCGAAAAGACAATCGTCAAAGGGAAGCGTATGCAGGGTGTCGACCAGACGCTGGACGATGGTGGTGGCATCACCTCCAACCTGGAAGAAATATTTCAGGGAATCAACATCTTCGACAATAACATCAATATCCTGCTGAACCGTTTTGTCAGCCCGCTATCCTCTACCTTGGCCACCAGCTATTACAAGTATTATATCATGGATACGCTGGATATAGGAGGCGATAAATGTGTCGATCTGGGCTTTGTTCCGGTCAACAGCCAGAGTTACGGTTTTACCGGAAGATTGTATATTACGCTAGACGGCAACTATGCGGTAAAGAAATTCTTACTTAACACGCCGGTCAATATCAACCTCAACTGGGTGGATAAACTTCGTATCGAACAGGAGTTCGAACGTATGCCCGACAGTACCTGGGTTGTCAAGAACGAAAACACCTACGTTAATTTCTATATTGTGAAAGGAGCGCAACAACTCTATGCACACCAATTAAGGAATTACGAGAAATATAATTTCAACGTCGAAAAAGCAGACTCCGTCTTTAACCTGTTGGGGCCGCTCCATACTTTGCCCGTAGCAATCGAACAACCCGATACGTTCTGGGTCAACAACCGGCATGTCCCTCTGAAAGAAAAGGAGAATGCACTCGACGACTTGTTGGCACAACTCCGCAAAGTTCCGGCATTCAACGTAATCATCAAAACGGCAGAGATACTTATCTCAGGGTATATTCCTACGGCTGGCGACAAGAAATCGACAAAGTTCGACTTCGGGCCAATGAACACGACCATCAGCGGTAACAGACTGGAGGGTGTACGCCTGCGTGTCGGAGGTATGACAACAGCTAACCTCAACCCGTATTGGTTCGCCAGCGGCTATCTGGCCTACGGAACGAACGACCGTAAACTGAAGTATAACGTCAAACTGACCCACAGCTTCAATAAAAAACTCTACCATGAAGGAGAAAGCCCGGTAAACAATCTCTCCTTCATTCAGGAATACGATGTATATACTCCGGGACAGGATTTCCTCTTTACCAGTAAAGATAACATCTTCGTTGCCTGGAAAGTGGGTGAACCTGTGACCAAGATGCAATATATCCGCAAGTCGATGTTCCAGTATGAGAAAGAATGGCTGAACGGCCTGACCTGGAGATCGTGGGTATATAACCAGAATAACCAGGCGGCGGGAACACTGAAATATATAGAACAGGATGCAAATGGTACTCTGATCCATAAGAAAAGTATCACCACCTCTGAAATCGGGACACAGCTTCGTTTTGCCCCCGGAGAACGTTCTTATGACGGTCGTTCCGGCAAAGAGTCGGTATTCAACCTATCGAAAGATGCTCCTGTATTCAAACTGTCCCATCAACTGGGTCTGAAAGGGGTATTAGGCGGAGAATATAACTACAACCATACGGAAGTCAGTGCCGAAAAGCGTATCTGGCTATCCTCATTCGGCCATATCGATACACAGTTGAAAGCCGGAAAAGTTTGGAACAAAGTACCTTTCCCTCTATTGATACTGCCCAATACCAACCAGTCGATCACCATTCAGCCGGAAGCATTCCACATGATGAACGCTTTGGAATTCGTGACCGACCAGTACGTGTCATTCAATGCCACTTACTATATGAAAGGATGGATACTGAACCGTATACCGGGCGTCAAATGGTTACGCCTTCGCGAAGTAATCTCTTTCAATGGGATCTATGGTGGTCTGACCGACAAGAATAACCCGACAATGACTCCCGGCCTGTTCGTATTGCCCGACGGCACACGTCCTCTGGGTAATACACCTTACATGGAAGCAAGTGTCGGTCTTGAAAATATCTTCAAGATACTGCGTATCGACTATTACCGTCGTCTGACTTACCTGAACGAACCGAATATAAAGAAAGGAGGGGTGCGTATTGCGTTGCGATTCTCCTTCTAACTCTCCTTTAAATCATGCGCCTAATGCCTGGGCACTCATACCTTTACTGGTATTCCTGCTCACCTACTTGGTCGTATCCATATTGGCAGGCGATTTTTATAAGATGCCTATCACCGTAGCGTTTGTTATATCATCTGTCGTTGCTATCGCCATATCCAAGGGAGGGAAATTATCCAACCGTATCGAACAGTTCTGCCGCGGAGCTGCCAACAGCAATATCATGCTGATGGTACTGATCTTTATTCTCGCCGGGGCGTTTGCCCAGACAGCCAAAGCGATGGGGGCCGTAGATGCGACCGTCAATCTGGCGATGTCGATCC
>OGZX01003201.1_pt1 | contig 11584 bp, 6 predicted proteins | sample 1576881 | NCBI WGS metagenome assembly OGZX01 (sample SAMEA3541542, study PRJEB24748) | human gut metagenome | biome: human gut; feature: human-associated habitat; material: faeces | place: China | collected 2012
CTTCCACCCCATCCAGTTCACGAACATCGAAGTCCACTTCCTGTAATAAATCGATAAGAAAGGTAGGTGTCCCCGTAGAGAACCAATAATTCTTATATTCTTTCGAATCGAAAGCATTGAACAAGCTAAATGGATTGTAAATATCCTCACACTGTTTGCTAAAATGATAGCCATCGTATTGCCGCTTCAAATGATCACAAGCTGCCTCAAAAGTCTCCCCATTAGCCGCAGCAATCCATTCTGAGGATAAATAACACATTCTAACGAAAGTAATGCATTGTATAAATATTGCATAATTATCCCTATATAGCGAACAATTCCCTGCATTGTGTTGTATATTTGTCTCTATCCTTTTTGGTTGCCGATAATTATCGACAGGCTTGCCCACAATTGTCGACAAGCAATTATGTCGGCAGGAAGCCAGAGTAACATCACATTGTTTTTACAGACACATTAGTATAAAACAAGAATAAGAATGGGAATAAAATTTAAAGTGCATGAGACACCGCAGCCGAAGAATCGGCCAGGAAAGAAATTAAGTCATGCACGGGCAGTATCCGACGGTACAGCAAAAATGGACTATCTATGCAAAATGATCTGCTCCCGGTCTACAATCTCCTCGGCAGACGTAAAAGCGGTGCTCGACTCTTTTGCATGGGCCATCACCCTATGCCTAAAAAGCGGGCAGCATGTGGAACTGGAGGAACTGGGATATTTCTCACCTTCACTTCGCACCCAGCCGTCGGCCGACGGAAAGAAAATGACGGTTATGGTGGACGGAGTAAATTTCCGTTGCTCGGAAAAGCTGAAAGAAGGATTAAAAAATGCAGAACTCGAACATGTTAAAACTCCGGCTAAGCTGACACTCGACGAACGAAAAAAGAAGATGCTGGATTTCCTGCAACGAAACAAGCGGATTTCAACACTCGACTATGCAGAATTGAACGGCTGTTCACGTTATCGTGCCACTGCCGATATAAAACTATTTGTCGAAAAAGGTGTTCTTTCTAAAATAGGAGGCGGAACGCATGTCATGTATGTATTACCGATTAATAATAAATAAAATAATTAATAACCGAATGAAACAAAAACGATTTTTAATCTATTCCCTGTTAAGTTTCTTCTGCCTCTTCCAACTGGCAGCACAACAGGAAATGCAACCACTGCCTATCGATCCGCAGGTTCGCTACGGTAAACTGTCGAACGGATTGACGTATTATATCCGTCACAACGAACTACCCAAAGAACGGGCCGACTTCTATATTGCGCAAAACGTAGGCTCCATGTTGGAAGAAGAGAACCAGCGCGGACTGGCTCACTTCCTGGAACACATGGCTTTCAACGGATCAAAAAACTTCCCGGATAAAGGAATGGACGAATTCACCGAGAGTGTAGGTATGCGCGGCGGCGAAAATTTCAATGCTTATACCAGCTTCGATGAGACAGTGTATATGATCATGAACGCTCCGGTCACCCGTGAAAGTGTAGTAGACTCCTGCCTGTTGATCCTGCATGACTGGTCGGGCTTCATCACACTGGCCGATTCCGCCATAGAGAAAGAACGCGGCGTGATCCGTGAAGAATGGCGTACACGCCAAGATGCGCAGGCACGTCTCTGGGAACAGCAACTACCGAAGATGTATCCGGACAGCCGTTATGCCCACCGCATGCCGATCGGAACGATCGATGTGATCAACAACTTCAAACCGAACGAACTACGCGACTACTACCACAAATGGTATCGCCCCGACCTACAGGCCATTATCATCGTTGGCGACATCGATGTCGATAAAGTGGAAGCAGCCGTTAAAAAGATTTTTGCCGATATCCCGGCTCCGGTAAACCCGGCTCCCCGCGAAATGTTCGAAGTGGCAGACAACGATATGCCGCTGATCTCCATTGCCACCGATAAGGAGGCTTCAAACACGATCCTGTCTATCTTCTACAAACATGAAAAGATGCCGCAGGATATGTATAGTACGATCGCCGGAGTGGTAAAAGATTATATCCAGAGCGTAGCAGCCACGATGATGAACGAACGTTTCAACGAAATGGTACAGAAAGCCAATCCCCCGTTCGTTGCAGCACAAGCTTCAGACGGCGATTATATGATATCGAAAACAAAAGGTGCCTGGTCGGTAGCCGCATTGGTTAAAGATAATGAAGTGGACTCTGCCATGAATGCGCTGGTCACAGAGACAGAACGCGTAAAACGTTGCGGTTTCACTCCTTCTGAATATGATCGGGCACGCATTAATGTACTCAAACAATACGAATCGCTCTACAACGACCGCGACAAACAACGTAACAGTGCCTTCACCAACGAATATGTACGCCACTTTACCGAAGGTGGATATATTCCGGGTATTGAAACGGAATACGCGTTGATCGGGCAGATCGCCCAGGCTGTTCCGGTTGAACAGGTCAACAAATATATCCAGGATATGATCGGCGACCGGAATATCGTTATCAGCCTGACCGGCCCGGAAAAAGAAGGTGTCACCTATCCTACCGACGAACAATTGCTCCGCGATTTTATGAAAGCGCAACGCATTCCGGTAGAACCTTATAAGGAAACACTTTCGAACGAACCTTTGATCTCGGAACTACCAGCTCCGGGTAAAATCACGGATAGCAAAGAAGATCCGTTGTTCGGTGCCACCGTATTGACCTTAAATAACGGCATTAAAGTAGTACTGAAACATACCGATTTCAAAAAGGACGAGATCATTATGACGGCAACAAGCCCAGGTGGTAGTACCTTATTCGGAAACAAGGATATCGACAACCTGAAAGTATTCAACGAAGTCATCGACCTGGGCGGCCGGGGAAATTTCTCGGCTATCGACCTCAACAAGATGCTGGCCGGCAAGAAAGTATCCTGCTCTACTTCGCTCGGAATGGATAGCGAAAACGTAAACGGCTCCTCCACTCCTTCCGACCTGAAGACGTTATTCGAATTGATCTACCTCAATTTCACGGCTCCGCGTATGGATGAAGAAGCATACAAATCTTTTGAAAACCGTATGATCGCCCAGCTGAAAAATGTGGAACTGAATCCAATGGTAGCCTTCAGCGACTCACTGACGAAAGCGATTTATAATAATAACCCGCGTGCCATGCGTATCGATCCGGCCGATTTCAAGAATATCAGCTATCCGCGTATCATGGAAATGTACAAGGAACGCTTCGGCGATGCCTCCGGTTTTGTCTTTACTTTCGTAGGAAACATCAATACCGACAGTATCCGTCCATTGGTAGAACAATATCTGGCAACTCTGCCCGCCAACGGTAAAATAGAACAGGGAAATGTAAAAGAGGTTCCGGCCATCCGTAAAGGTGAATACGTAAATCGTTTCAAACGTCAGATGGAAACCCCTAAAGCTTCCGTCGTAAACTTCTATTCCGGAGAAATGGATTACAACCTGGAAAACATCATCACGGCCACCATGTTGAAACAGGTACTCGACCTGGTGTATATGGAGAAGGTTCGTGAAGAAGAAGGCGGCACATACGGTGTACAGACCTCTGCCCGTATCTCTTCTTTCCCCAAAGGACAAACCTTCCTGCAGGCTTATTTCGACACCGATCCTGACAAACGGGAACAGATGAACACAATCGTACGCAACGAACTGAAACGTATCTCCGATATCGGTCCCCGTCCGGAAGATTTCAAAAAGACGCAGGACAATATCCTGAAACGTCATGCAGAGAACCAACAGGAAAATGGTTACTGGCTGAATACGCTGGATAATTATTACTATAAAGGATTCGACGCCGCAACGAAATATGTCGAAACTGTCAACAGCATCACTCCTGCCAAAATACAAGCCTTTACCAAAAAGCTACTTGGCCAGGGAAATAGTATCGAGGTGGTGATGGAGCCGTAATACGATATAACATCTTCGCCAAATTTAAAATAAGATAGTATCTCATACGAGTTCTGTCCTATTTTAAATTTGGCAATTTTATTGGAATATCACCTTGCTTATTTTACTTTTGTACGGAAAACTAAGAATATGAAAACTTTATCTTACTTATTTTCTATCCTTATTGTCTTTTTGTGTATCAGTTTTAATGGATATTCGCAAGAATTGACAACCGAACTAAACACTGGTTATAAAGTGGGAGATTATGAAGTGTTTGTATTTACCGAAGGTTCAGGAGATGCGGAGACAGACTTATTGATAGACGCGCCGGCAGATATAACAGCTAAATATGCTCCAAACGGAACCTTCCCGATCGCAACAAACGTCGTATTGGTAAAAGGGAAAGGCAAAGTATGGCTCATAGATACCGGCTACGGATGGAAAATTTTCGAGCATATGAAGAACCTTGGTGTTGAATGCCAGGATGTAGACCAAATACTGTTGACACATATGCACGGAGACCATGTAGGAGGAATGCTGTTGGATGGAAATCCAGTTTTCGTAAACTCATCGATAGCCGTAAGCGACAAAGAACTGGCTTATTGGAGCAGTGAAGTAGAAATGAACAAATTCCCGCTCGACCAGCGCGGAAATTTTCATACAGTGCAGAAGATAAAGGAACAATACGGTACAAAAGTCAAAACAGTACAAGCTCTTGCGCTCGACGGGGATTACGGCGACGGCATCTTCCCGATAGAGGCCTACGGCCATACTCCAGGACATATAATGTACCTCATCTCCGACGGCGGCGAAAAGCTGCTGGTATGGGGCGACCTGACACATGCCCTGGCTATACAGATGCCACACCCCGAGATATCTATAACCTATGACGTCGATCCCGACATGGCACGAGAAACACGCCTGAAAGTGCTGGAATACCTCGCCGACAAGGACATCGCCGTAATAGGAATGCATGTTCCGGTTCCACAGCCGGGAAAGATTGTGAAAGATGAAATTTCCGGAAGATACAAGTTTTTATCAAAACTAAAATAGCGTATCCATCTATCTCATTGAGCATATGCCTCAACCAGCTGTTGTTTACCAAATATTATAGCCGATTGATCTTTCACCATTCGTTTGATTGTAGAACGATTTTCTTCTATATCATTACGAAGTACTACCACTACCCGATTCTCTTCATTAGAAACATAAATATTATCTGCATCAACTTCATGATTACACGTGTATAACGTCTTTTTCAGTTGTGCCAATTCATTATATGAATATGTACATCTTTGAAGAACCAGATTTCTAACACTTATCCTTTGAGATATATCAGTTAAGGCTTGAATAGAATCTCCAGTAAAGTTTATAATTAACTTTAGCCTTCCATAATCGACAAAAGCACCACCATAATAATCAGGATATTTAATTTCATCATAAGGCATGATATATGAGTGTTCCATAATACTTGTAGACAAATGGTCCTTAGGTAAAAAGGAATTTAAATACTCGATAAAGTTATAATTGATATCCTTTATTGTCTCTACTTCATTATTCCTAGGCTCACATGCGAAAAGAGATAAAAGCAATACAGTAATAAATATATAAATCTGTTTCATATGAAAAGAATAAATGTGGATGCTAATATAAGAAATAAATCAAGTAGTTAAAGCCATTTTCATTTATAATACAGAATCTGCTATATTCCTCATTATGGTCCGTAGTGAACAAAATGTCTTGTTCGATCAAGGCATATATGTAAATCCAATCAGCTATCCAGCCGTCCCCGAAAAACTATCCCGACTTCGTTTCAGTATAACAGCTATACACAACCAAAGATCTGGATGAAACTTTAGATATTCTTGAATCAATCAAGTACACATATAATCTAACGAAAAAGTAACTAAAAAACAAATAAAGAGGATAAAGTCATCCTCTTTTTTTATCTTTGATCCGTAAACCTTAAATCAGACAACAATGTATATTAGGATAATACTATTATTTATCATTCCTTCATTCGTTTGTTCAGGATATGCCGACGGGCAATCAGTATCCGAAAACATTGAAAAAATGCTGCAAAGCCTTGACTCGCTCCTTGCTGAAAAAGAGACTTTTGTAGTTGCCAAAGAGAAACGGATCGAAGAACTGAGAAAAATGGAACAGAAAGTTCAGACAGATGAAGAACAATACTGGATGAATAAACTATTCTATGAAGAATTTATGGTATACGACAGTGATTCGGCATTGAGTTATATACACAAAAACCTGGATATCGCCCGGAAACTGAATAATCCGCAATGGGTCGCACAATGGAATATCGAACAATCTTTTATATTATCGGCCACCGGATTCCTGAAAGAAGCACTAGATGCCTTGAATGAGATAAATGTCGATAATCTGTCATCTTATGCCAAAACGGATTATTACGGACAGATGATGTATCTTTATTCGCATTACGGTCAATATTCCGGGGAAGACTCCCAACAAAGCATACTTTATTATGCCCAGGAAAAGATATACCGGGATTCCATTTTTTCCAGTATACCGGATAATCATCCCTATTATTTATGGTACAAAGGATGGCAGTATAACGGAACTCCTATGGCCGAAGAAGTAAAAGAACAGTTGGGGTTATCGTTGGCTTCTGCATCTTTCGATTCCAGAAAGGAGGCCATGAATGCATATATTTTAGCAATAATGAATAGAGACGAAGGTAACGAAGAGGAATATCTTCGTTACCTCATCTTATCAGCCATGGCTGATATCCGGTCGGCCAACCACGATATCGCTTCACTGGAAGAACTTGGAAAAACCCTCTATGAAAGGGGAGCCACAGACCGCGCCTATTCGTATCTTAACTATTGTCTAGGATGTGCACAGCTATACAAAAACAGGATACGTATGATCGGTATTTCATCTGCATTGGACGCTATCCATAAAACCTATGAACAAAGAAATAAAAAGCAAGAAGCTGATTTACGCCAGTATCTGTTCATCGTAAGCATGTTACTATTGATTCTGCTTGCAGCCGTATTCTTCATTGGATTACAAATGAAGCGGCTGAAAGAGTCACGAAAGAAACTGAACAAAGCCAATCAGAGCCTGAATAAACATGTCGAAGAACTGGAACAGGCTCATGGACAACTGGCTGAAGTGAATAACCAACTCCAATCATTGAACGGACAATTATTGGAAGCGAACAATAATTTGACGGAATCAAACTATGTCAAAGAAGAATACATCGGTTATGTATTCAACATATGTTCAAACTATATCAGTAAACTCGATGAATACAGGAAAAATATAAACCGGAAGGTCAAAACCGGTATGATAGACGAAGTGAAAAAGATGACGGATACCTCTTCAATGGCCGCTAATGAACTAAAAGAATTTTATCGCAATTTCGATGCTATTTTCCTACACATCTATCCGGACTTTGTTTCCGACTTCAATGCATTACTCGAACCGGATAAACAAATTATACCCAAAGAAGGGGAACTGCTAAATACCGAGCTCCGTATCTATGCCCTGGTTCGTTTGGGAATCAGCGACAGTGTAAAAATAGCCGAATTCCTCCATTGCTCCGCCCAGACAGTCTATAACAACCGATTGAAAACACGCAGTAAAGCAGTCGTTCCTAAAGAACATTTTGCGGAAATCGTAAAATCTTTGGGAAAAATAGAGCGCTAAAGTGGAGTTAAAAGCCTCCTTAACCTTATATAACAACTTACTTTTTTCATTTATTTATAACATATATACAACTGCATATCAGCCACATAACAAATATGCCAGTTTACTTCTCCTATTTACCTGACTATTGAGACCTACAAGCCACACTTTACTTTTGCAAGTACAATAAAAAGTAAAATGATTAGTATGTTAACTTTAAAAATGTATTTATCTTATGAAAAGCATTTTAGTAAAAAAGCGGCTTTATAAAAGGATCATTCCTTTATTATGCCTGTTACTATTCCCTACATTCTTGTTTGCCCAGAAACTTACGGTAAACGGACAAGTGAAAGACACCCAGGGTGAGCCTGTTACCGGCGCAAATGTGGCAATAAAAGGAACCACGACCGGAACGATAACGGACCTGGATGGTATGTTCTCAATTCCTGATGTAGAGCAAGGCTCCATCATCGAAATCTCTTTTATAGGTTATTTAGCTCAATCAGTGAAGGCTTCGGATAATAATCCTTTATCAATTATTCTGAAAGAAGATAACCAGGCTCTGGACGAAGTAGTCGTTATCGGTTATGGCGTTCAGAAGAAGAGTGTGGTTACCGCCTCCATTGCCCGGGTTTCTGCCGACGACCTGAGTACAACAGCTCCCGTTCGTGTGGATAATGCGCTGAAAGGTCTGGCATCGGGTGTGCAAGTAACCACAACCAATGGTCAGCCGGGATCAGAAGCCAAAATCCGCATACGTGGTATCGGTACCATCAACAATTCCGACCCCCTTTATATTATTGACGGTATGGCCATCGACGGCGGTATTGACTATCTGAACCCAAATGACATTGCTTCTATCGAAGTACTGAAAGATGCGGCTTCAGGAGCTGTTTACGGTGCGCGTGCTGCCAATGGCGTTGTTCTGGTAACAACCAAGAGCGGAAAAGAAGGTAAAGTAAAAGTGACTTACGACTTTTCTTACGGATGGCAACGCCCCTGGAAAGAACGCGAATTGCTGAACGGCACACAGTATGCCACCCTGATGAACGAAGCCAGTAACTATGCAGGCGAAGGTAATATGTATGAAAACCCTGGTCAGTACGGTACAGGTACAAACTGGCAGAAGGAAACTTTCAACTATGACGCCCCGGTACAGAACCATCAGGTAAGTGTAAGCGGTGCCACTGAAAAGATCAATTACTTCCTGTCCCTGGGTTATTACAACCAGGAAGGTATTGTCGGTGGCGATTACGACCGCTCAAACTACAAACGTTTGACCTTACGCTCCAATTCGACCTATACTATGTTTGACGAAAGCAAAAAACGCAATTGGTTAAACAAAATGGTGGTCGGGGTAAATGCAGCTTATTCCCGCATTAAGAACTCAGGTATTGAAGCAAACTCATTAACAGGTTCCGCGTTGGGTAATGCAATGTTCCTTTCCCCTCTGATGGGAGTATATGCCGACGACGAAGAGGCTTTGTACAAACAATATGCCGACGAGATCAAGCAATACGGCAATCTGGTCAGAGACAAAAAGAACGGTCGTTTGGTAACTATTCCGGGCAAAGACTTCAATGAAATCAGTAATCCGCTGGGATATCTTTCCCTGCCGGGAGAAGTAAACAACTCGGATAAATTCGTGGCCAACTTCTTCGCTGAGCTGACTTTGTGGGATAATCTGAAGTTTAAGACCTCTTATGGCGCCGACCTGGCCTTCTGGGGAAAAGACGGATGGAGCAAGGCGTATTACCTGGCAGTGAACAGCCACAATGACAAATCGAAAGTATGGTCGGAAATGAACCGGGGCTGTACGTGGCAGCTCGAAAATATCCTGACCTATGACAAGACATTCGGATCTCATTCGTTTGCAGTTGTATTAGGGCAATCAGCCAAGAAATATACCGGCCGTAAGATAGGCGGCAGTGCATACGATATGATTGCGGAACTGGAAGACAAAGCCAACCTCGATTTCACATCCGGACTGGCCTCTGACGGCAAACGCGATGTATACGGCGGCATGTTCGACCCTTCCACACTGGCTTCCTATTTCGGCCGTATCAGCTACAACTACAACGAACGTTATATGTTGCAGATGACCGTACGCCGCGACGGATCTTCCAACTTCGGGCCCAACAACAAATGGGCTACATTCCCTTCCGTCTCTTTGGGGTGGAACATCACGAACGAATCCTTTATGGAAAAACGTCCGGAATGGCTGACCAGCACCAAACTGCGCCTGTCGTGGGGTAAGAATGGTAATGAAAATATCGGAGCTTTCCGCTATACAGCCAATGTTGCAACCGGCAATAACTATGTATTCGGTGGCGGCGCAGGCCAGCAGATCATTATGGGTAGCAAGCCGTCGGGCACTCCTAATGCCGACCTGAGATGGGAAGAGTCGGAACAATACGATGCCGGCCTCGACTTTGGATTCTTTAATAATTCCCTGACACTGAATGTCGATTATTTCAAAAAGAAAACAAACGGCATGCTAAAAGAAATGAGTATCCCTTCTTATCTGGGAGAATCTAAGCCTTGGGGTAACGTAGGTAAGATGGAAAACTCGGGTGTTGAAGTGGATCTGGGATATAAGTTCGGTTCAGGCGACTGGAACTTCCGGATCGGTGGTAATATCAGTTACCTGAAAAACAAACTTATCAACCTGGGCAACTCGGATGGTTTTGAAATGATGGATAACGTTCACCAGCTGGGTAATGTCAGTCGCGCAGAGAACGGGGAAGTTTATCCCTACTTCTACGGTTACAAGACAGCCGGTATTTTCCAGAATCAGGCACAGATCGATGCTTACGTAAACAATAAGGGAGAGAAGCTTCAGCCTAACGCCGAACCCGGTGATGTTATCTTTATCGATGTAAACGAAGATGGAAAGATCAGCGATACCGACCGGACAAAGATCGGCAAAGGTACTCCTGACTGGACATACGGCCTTAACTTCCAGGCTTCGTGGAGAGATATCGATTTCAGCATGCTGATCGCCGGTTCTATCGGCAACGATATATTCGATGCCACCCGCCGTCTCGACCTGAGATATGTAAACCTTTCTGCCGACATGATGGATCGCTGGCACGGTGAAGGAACTTCAAATACAGTTCCCCGCTTCACCTGGGCTAACAACAATGATAACTACCGTGTTTCAGACCTCTACGTTAAGAATGGTTCATACATGCGCCTGAAAAACATCCAATTGGGTTATACATTGCCGAAGACATTGACGTCCAAAGTATTCATCTCAAGTCTTCGTGTATATGTAGCAGCCGAAAACCTGCTCACGCTGACCGGTTACAAAGGATTCGATCCTGAAATCTCCTACGATGCCTCTTCAGGTATCGACAGAGGTATCTATCCGCAGGCCCGTACGTTTACAGTTGGTTTAAACCTTAATTTCTAACATTAATAAAGACAAGACAACATGAAAAAGATAATTATAGCTTCTTGTGCAGCTCTGGCAATATTCGGAGCAACTTCATGCGGAGACGATTTCTTATCCGTAGAGCCTTCCAGCAGTGTACCCATTGACGGGTATTACAACTCGGAAAGTCGTATCATGGAGGCAGTTACCGCTGCTTATGATCCACTTCAATGGTATGACTACTTCTCAGGATGGGCACCTTTAAGCCTTGTATACGACTGCATGAGCGACGATGTATATGTAGGCGGCGGAAGTACCAGCGACCAGGGTGAGATCCATCTGATCTCCCAATACCAGTCAGACCCCATCAAAACAATTGGTGGCGCATGGACGACCAGCTATTCGGGTATCAACCGTTCGAACCTTGTGATTGCAAATGTCGAAGCGATCGAGATGGCAGACGCAGATAAGAAAAAGCTGACTGCCGAAGCCCGCGTACTGCGTGCCTGGTATTATTCCGTCCTGTGGAAGTTATGGGGAAATGTTCCTTATTATGATGTGAACCTGACCTTCCCGTATATCGCAGAACAGAAAACGGCGAAAGAAGTGTATGACCTGGTGGAAGCAGATCTGGCCGAAGTGCTCGACAGCAAAGTGCTTCCGATGA
>OGZX01003203.1_pt1 | contig 11580 bp, 16 predicted proteins | sample 1576881 | NCBI WGS metagenome assembly OGZX01 (sample SAMEA3541542, study PRJEB24748) | human gut metagenome | biome: human gut; feature: human-associated habitat; material: faeces | place: China | collected 2012
GGGTGGGGGCGGTCGAGCACGATAAACTCTACTCCGTTTTCGGCACAAGCCTCCATCACATAATGCATCGTGCTTATGTAAGTATAAAAGCGGACTCCTACGTCCTGTATATCGAATACGATCACATCCAGTCCTTGCAACTGTTCGGCTGTCGGCTTTTTATTTTTTCCGTAGATAGATATAATAGGGATACCGGTCTTCAGGTCGCGGCTGTCTTTAATATCGGCTCCGGCATCTGCGGTTCCTCTGAAACCATGTTCGGGAGCAAATACTTTTTTTACCTGGATACCTTGCTCTAGTAAGGCGTCCAACAGATGCTTCTGCTGTTTCTCGAGGATAGATGTTTGGTTAACAACCAGTCCGACTTGTTTATCCTGTAACAGGCGGGTTACCACATCTATTCGTTCGGCTCCGAGTACGAGGGGAGCCTGAGGGGTAATCGCTTGAATTCTAGGTAAAAATAGTATACCAAGAAGCCAAAGCGTAAGTCTGAAAACTGTTTTCATAATATGTTTCCTAATGTATCTTGGTTACAAAAGTAGCAAATGTTCGTTGCATAAAAGCTATAGAGCGGATTAAAAGTGTTTATATTTAACATGTTTCCCATGAACTATCCGCTTCTTCATCCTGTTGAAATATCGTAAACATAAATGAATAATTATATGGCAACGAAATTACCAAGAATCAAAGAAAAAGCGAAAACAGAAGCTTTAGTACTGGATCGTAAAGAAGGACGTTATCCGGTGCAGCAGGTAGCAACCCAAGGAAAAGTGACTAAAAAGGAGGTGAAAGAGGCCGTGCGTGAGATAAATCCTGATGAAGACAGTCTGGGCTGCCGCGGTTGATTTTAAAATATGTGTATCTTTGCGGTCTGAATATAAAGCATAGATAAAATGAATCCTCTTGATATTATTTCAAAGTATTATCCGGCAGAATCGGATGCCTGGCATATTTTAGTAACACACAGTCGTAGTGTAGCCGACAAAGCGTTAAGCATTGCCCGCTTGCACCCGGAAATGGATCTCGATCTTCCGTTCATAGAAGAAGCTGCTATGCTTCATGATATCGGCATATTTCAGTGTAACGCACCGGAGATCGATTGCCATGGTTCGGCAGAATATATTTGTCATGGTTATTTAGGTGCCGACCTGATGCGGCAAGAAGGCTTCCCGCGTCATGCTCTGGTATGCGAACGGCATACAGGAACCGGTATCACCCTGGAAATGATAGAAGAGAGACACCTTCCGTTGCCTCACCGGGTCATGGTGCCGGTTTCGTTGGAAGAGCAATTGATTTGCTTTGCCGACAAATTTTATAGTAAGACGAAGTTAGATAAAGAGAAGCCGGTCGAGAAAGTAAAACAAGGTCTTGTAAAGTATGGCGAGGAGACCGTTATACGTTTTGATAACTGGTGTAAACTCTTTTTAGGGGAATAAAAGCAGAAGGGCTCATTAATTTGTTATACATTTGCATGCTGTAACAATTCAGTTGATAGTTCTTTCGCTTTTATGTGTCAACTATCATCTGTCATCTGTCAACTTAATTAATGAAATACAGAGGCTTAATTATCCTATTATATTTCCTCGCCGGGGCTTTGATGATGTATTCGCAGGAGCTGGTTGCCCCGACGGATACTGTGTTGGCTGTTGTTGGGGATACCATAGTCCCTGTTGCGACCGACAGTACAGTCTTAGCTTCTGATACTGTTCCCAAGAAGCAGACCGGCCTGGATGCTCCTGTGGCTTACCAGGCTAAAGACTCTATCGTAATGACTGCAGGTAACTGGGCTTATCTGTACGGTGAAGGCGATGTTAAGTACCAGCAAATCGGACTACAGGCGGAAGTGATCGAGATGAATATGGACAGCAGTCTGGTATTCGCGAAGTTCGGCCTCGATTCGATCGGTGACGAGTTCGGTTATCCTTTATTCAAGGATGGCGATCAGGAGTATGAATCGAAGACGATGCGTTATAACTTTACGACCCGGAAGGGATATATCACCGATGTGATTACCCAGCAAGGGGAAGGGTATGTAACTGCCGGGCGTACAAAGAAGATGGACGACGATGTATTGAACATGGTAGGCGGTAAATATACGACCTGCGATGAACACGATCATCCTCACTTCTATATTCAGATGACCAAAGCCAAGGTCCGGCCTAAAAAGAATATCGTTACAGGCCCTGTTTATATGGTTATTGAAGATGTACCGCTATATCCGATCGGATTGCCTTTTTGTTTCTTCCCTTTCTCGAGTACCTATTCATCCGGTGTGATTATGCCGACGTATACCGACGACTCCAATCGTGGGTTCGGTTTACGTGACGGGGGATATTACTTTGCCTTAAGCGATTATATCGATCTGGCTGTTACCGGTGAGATATATACCAAAGGTTCATGGGGGCTTCAGGCGCAATCCTCTTATAGGAAACGATACTTGTTCTCCGGTAATTTCAATGCCGCTTACCAGGTAACGAAGTTTGGTGATAAAGGGCTTCCCGACTATAGTTTGAATAAAGACTTCCGGTTGAACTGGACACACTCGCAAGACCCGAAAGCAAATCCGTACCGTACTTTCTCTGCCAGTGTGAACTTCTCGACCAGTAGTTTCGACCGTAATAAAGCGAACGGTTTCTTAAATACGAATAACTCGGACGCTATCTCGAATACAAAAGGTTCGAGTATCAATATAACACAACGTTTTCCGAATAACCCGCTTTCTCTTTCCGCTACAATGAATGTCAACCAGTCATCCAGGGACTCGTCTATCGCTGTCACCTTGCCTAACCTGACAATCACATTGAGCCGTATCTTCCCGTTCAAACGTAAGAACCCTATCGGAAAAGAACGTTGGTATGAAAAGATTTCGATGAGTTATTCCGGCTATTTCAAGAATAGTATCACAACAAAGGAAAACTTATTATTCAAGTCAAATCTTATCAAGGACTGGAAGAACTCGATGGAACATAGTATTCCGGTCAGTGCCACGTTTACGGCATTTAAATATATCAACATTTCTCCTTCATTTAATTATAAGGAAAGCTGGTATACAAGTAAGATTACGAAACAGTTCGACCCGAAATTGAACAGCCTGGTAAACCGTGATACAACCTATGGATTTTACCGTATCTACAATTATAACGCATCTGTATCTGCTTCGACTACCTTATATGGTTTCTATAAACCGCTTCCTTTCCTGGGAGATAAGGTGCAGATGATCCGTCACCGCTTTGAGCCGTCTGTCAGCATTAGTGCAGCTCCCGACTTTGGGGGAAGTCTTTTCGGTTTCTACGATCATTACCAGTATATCGATGCTAACGGCGATCCGATCGATTATGTTTATTCTCCTTTCGCGCATAACGGTTCTATCCCTAATGGAAAGCAGGGGAGCTTGAACTTTACGTTGGATAACAATGTCGAAATGAAAATCAAATCCGATCGTGACACTACCGGCTTCCGTAAGATCAGCCTGATCGATAAGTTATCGTTGGGAATGAGTTATAATATGGCTGCCGACTCCTTCAAATGGAGTGACCTGTCTGTCGGTTTACGTCTTAAGTTCTCGAAAAGCTATACCTTAAATCTGAACGGAACTTTTGATACCTATACTTACAAAGCGGACAGCAAGGGTAACCCTGTCAGGGTAGATATTCCACGTTGGAAAGCAGGAAAAGGTATCGGCCGTTTGCGTAATACCGGAACCAGCTTCGCTTATACCTTCAATAACGATACCTTTAAGAAATGGTTCGGAGGTGGAACCGACAGTAACATACCTGAAGATAATATCGGCGATGGCGAACTCGAAGACCTGACTGCCGAGAATCCCGATGATGCCAATCCACCGGAAGAGAAGGAGGGTGGTCGTCTGCGTGGAAAGAAGAAAGATACCGGCGAGTATGACTCGGATGGTTATCTGATCACTAAGATCCCATGGAGTTTATCATTCAATTACAGTATGCAGTTGCGTTACGGAGACTTCGATCCCAACAAGTTGGAGTATAAATACAAACTGACGCATGCATTGAGTTTTAACGGAAATATCCAGCCGACCAAGAACTGGAGTTTTAACTTCAATGCCACTTACGACTTCGACAATAACAAGATTTCGTTCATGACTTGTAATGTCACCCGTAATCTGCACTGTTTCCAGATGTCAGCAAGTTTTGTACCGGTAGGGCCGTATAAATCGTACACCTTCTCTATCGCTGTAAGTTCTTCCTTGTTGAAAGACCTGAAGTATAACCAGAGCAGTAATGTGCGTGAAGGGCAAAGCTGGTATTAATGTTACCATTCGATAGGTGTCTGACCTGTCGCTATCAGGTAATCGTTCGCCTTGCTGAAATGCTTGTTCCCGAAGAAGCCGCGATAAGCCGAAAGGGGTGAAGGGTGTGCTGACTTCAATATCATATTACGTGAAGCATCGATGAATGCACCTTTCCGTTGTGCGTATGATCCCCAGAGGATATAAACGATATGGCTACGTTCTTCAGCCAGTTTGTGAATGACAGCGTCGGTAAATGCCTCCCATCCTCTGTTCTGGTGTGAACCGGCCTGATGTGCACGAACCGTCAGTGTTGCGTTCAGTAATAACACGCCTTGGTCAGCCCAGCGCAACAGATTACCGCTGTTGGGCATCGGTTTACCAAGGTCGCTTTCTATTTCTTTGAATATATTGATCAGAGAAGGAGGGAAAGGCGTTCCGTCCTGCACCGAAAAACAAAGCCCATGCGCTTGTCCCGGCTCGTGATAAGGGTCCTGTCCCAGTATGACCACTTTTACCTTTTCAAACGGGCAATGTTCAAAAGCATTAAAGATATAAGGTCCGGGAGGATATACGGCTCCCTGACGGTATTCCTGTTTTACAAAGTTGATCAGCTCATTAAAATAACTTTTCTCAAATTCAGGAGCTAACCGTTCTTTCCAGCTTTTTTCGATCTTTACATCCATATTTATATCAATTGTCAACTAAATTAAGTGCATTCCTGCTGCACGGGCTTCCTGACGCATCTCTTCCGGCCAGATACTTGCTTGTATCTCTCCGATGTGGGCTTTGCGCAGATAGAACATACACAAACGACTTTGTCCGATACCACCACCGATGCTTTGGGGCAGTTCGCCGCTCAGTAGACGTTTGTGGAAGTATAGTTCTCTCTTTTCTTCGGCGTTAGAGATCTTAAGTTGACGTTCCAAAGCTTCTTTATCCACACGGATACCCATAGACGATAATTCAAGCGAGCGGTTCAATACATCGTCCCAAACCAGCAAATCGCCATTCAGTCCGGTCTGGCCGTTTTCAGCCACAGTCGACCAGTCGTCGTAGTCCGGGGCACGTCCGTCATGCTTCTCTCCGTTGCTCAGTTTACATCCGATACCGATAATAAATACGGCTCCGTATTCCTTGCAAATAGCGTCTTCCCGTTCTTTCGGTGTAAAGGTAGGATATTTTTGCAATAAATCCTCGGAATGAATGAAATGAATCTGCTGCGGAAGTGCCGGTCGGATGTTCGGGAACATTTCGTAAACCAGATATTCGGTGCGAACCATAGCGGCATAAATACGCCGTACGATCTCTTTTAGATATTCGATATTGCGTTCACTGGGGCTCATAACCCGTTCCCAGTCCCACTGGTCTACATACAGTGAATGGAGATTACCCAGTTCTTCATCCGAACGGATAGCGTTCATATCGGTATAGATTCCGTAGCCTTCTTCAATATTATAGTCGGCCAGGGTAAGACGTTTCCACTTGGCCAGTGAATGTACGATTTCGGCTTTTGAGTCGTTCAAGTCCTTGATCGGAAAGGTCACGGCACGTTCCGTCCCGTTTAGGTCATCGTTGATACCCATCCCTTTAAGAACGAATAAAGGTGCCGTAACACGGCGTAGCCGTAGTTCGGAAGATAAATTTTGCTGGAAAAAGTCTTTGATTTTCTTAATCCCCATTTCTGTCTGAGATAAGTTAAGCAAAGCTTTATATCCTGCAGGTTTAATTAAATAGCTCATATACTTGTTGTGCTTTGTGTTTGTAAAATATGCGTGGCAAAGATAATGATTAATGGTAAAATAGCAATGCGAAAGCCGTTTTTATTTGCAAAATGGCAGGATATATGGCAGTGATGATTGCAAAATATCAAAACATGTGTTGTATAACAGAAAAAGAAAGATTGTAAAAACTCTTAGCCGCTACATTTGCTTTCCTGCGATATTATATTTACTTTTGCACCGTCTTTGGCCTGGTAGCTTAGTGAATAGAGCGTCAGATTCCGGTTCTGAAGGTCGAGGGTTTGAATCCCTCCCGGGTCACAAGTGAAAAACAAGAAGTCTTGTAAACTATAAGTTTATGAGACTTTTTTGTTTTCTGTTGGAACAGATTTTGGAACGAATTGTGTTTTTGAATAAAATATCAGGAATATGGACTTATATTGTATAGTCATCCATATTTAGATAATCGTCCGGATCATCCCAATGTGAAATACCTAATATTTCCCCTGTTTTGGAATCTTCCAGTAAAACATATTTGTCCCCGTCGATGTGTATGGTTTCCGGGAATGATGCTATCATTGCTTTTGCTTTGTCAATATTGAATGCCGGGCATTCGGTTACTTCAAAGCGTTCTATTTCCCTTTCTAGCTGTTTTAATAGTTCTACCTTATCAACCTTCCAGAACTTCATTTTTTTGCTTGTAAACTGCCCGAATGAGTACCAGAATTTGAAGGCACTGGCCGGGCATGAGTTTTGCGGACCGATCGCGTTTAATTTACGGCATCCCCAACCGGGGCAACGACTGTTTACCCAGCAATGATGTTCTTTGTCCTCTGAACGTGTATATTGACCGTAACAGATGGCAATAGAGCGGTTATTCATTAAACATTTTTCCTTTTCCGGTAAATATATATTCAAGATTTATATTGTACCGCTCGTATGCCATACGAATAGCATACAATGGTACATTCATAGTGTTTTCAATCTCCATACGGTATATGTTAGAGGAGGCGAGACCTATGGACTCAGCAAATTCTTTTTTTGTTTTTATTTTCCTTAATCCGATCAGCTGGTACATGATAGCCAGGAACCGGTCGGTTATAATCCTGTTTTCTGTAATCTTCTCGTTTGCTAACATATTCTTAGTTTTTATATAGGAGATATAAAGCATTTAACTATAAAATTACTCCTGTGTTTATATCGAATTTTAATGATTTTGAATATTTCAAACCTGTATCAGTCGTTATTTCACATACATATTCCCAAATATCAGTGTTTGAAGGTTTCATATAATATTTTGTCTTTGAAGTCGGCGGAACATCAATAATCAACTTCATCCAATCTATATGCCATTTCATTTCTCCATTTTTATAATTGATACGGAATAAGCCACCCATTTGAGATGTTATGCCATCTGTCTGATTTATAGGGTGTGCGTTCCAAACATCTATAAAATGTGGGTTCCCATAAAAATCAACTTCATTTATAAACTCGTATAAAAGATTTCCATCATAAGAATAGCAATAATATTTTTCTCGATTTTTAACTCTCAAGACTACACTATTATTATACCATTTTCTTATTAGAGTAGGGGCTGTGATCATGTCTGTAAAATCCTCACATTTTAATTCTTTACCTCCTCTTGTGAAAAATATTTTTAAATTGTATGCAGATGAAGTATGTTGTGAACCATCTCTTAATGATGCAATTGCTATTTTATAATCATCGTCTTCATATAGTGCATCTAATCCCACTTTTTTTAATTCAAAATCATAATATTCTCCATATCCAACATGAGCATTTAGCTTATGAGGTACAATTTTTTTATCAAGAAAAATCCAATCAGGCTTTAGAGATATTCTGTTGAATTTACCAAGCCAGATATGATTGTTAGATGCCCCGCCTATACCGTAAGTATTTGCGTCTAAATCATATATAGAACCGATATTAAAATCAAAATCTTTGGGAAGATGAGTGTGAATTCCATACCAAGGACTATTAATATCCGGTGTAAATGGGGTATCATTTTTTTTATCTTCTTCAGGCGTATCCTTTTCACATGCTGTAAAAAGAAGTATACTAAAAAATAAAATACTGAATGCTTTAACCATGTTATTTTATATCTTTTTGATAGCCATACCTTTTACATATACATAGTTCACTGCACCATTCTTATCGTATGTAACATCGTATTTTAGATTAATGATACCATTTGCACCCTTTTGTTTTGCATCGTTGTAAACGGCTTCTACACCATCTACATACGTTGCTCTTTTCCATTTTCCTTTTTCGTTTCCACTATATACAAATGTATATATAGATGCTACCGGTTCGTAGTCAAAAGAAACAGCGGATGCTTCTGTGATAAAGAAGCCGGCTTTTGTGTATTGGCTGTAATCAATACTTTCGTTTTGTGTGTAGTAATTCCGTCCGCAGCTGGTTAATGCAGTAATGGTCAATAATAGTAAAAATGTTTTCTTCATGTTGTGTAATGTTTAATTAGTGATTTTTATTTAGGCAATTCTATGCCGTGTTTTTTCTCATATTGTTTTACTTATTCTTTTGTTGTTTGACTACATTGAATAGCTGTGCTATATCTCTGAGGTCAACTTTGAAGTTTGGATAAATCGGATTGAAGGAATGACAGGTAATGATCCCGTTTTCAACGTCATGGTCAACTATTTGTTTGAGAACGATACCATCTGTTTTATGTACGATAACAAAGGCATCCCAGGCATTGAAATGTAATCTGCTTTTCCAGTAATCACAACTTATTTCCCGGCAGAGTAAAATGTCCCCTTGCTCATAGCTATGCTTCATGCCGTCGTCCATGCTGTCACCTCTGACTTCGAAGCTGATGTATTTACCTTTATATTCTTTGTCAACGATCCACGGAATTTTAGGAAGTGTTTCTATGTAGGCTACATCTGCCCACCCCATCATATAGCCAGCTTGTGCATATTGATTGACCAGCGGAACCATCATAACCCCTCCGTTTATTTGTATTGCTTCATTGGTTTTGGTCTTTATGTGTTTTTCTCCAACGCCAGAGACAATCCAATTTGTATTTATATCAAACACGTTGGATATGTCGGCTATTATAGTTGAAGACGGTACTGGATATTTCCCGGTTCTTGAATCAATTTTGAATAATCGGTTGACTTTTTGGGCGCTAGTGTAACCTAAGGCTAGAGTGAATGCTGTGACATTCCCCTTTGTTTGATCGTCGATTATTTCTTTGATACGTTGATTAATAGCGGGTAATTCAATATCTTTCATATAACATGTTTTATAACATACAATGTTAAATCTAAAATGTTTGATTATTTCTTTGATTAAAATCAAACATGTTTTATATTTGCAATGTGATTAACAACAAACAATAATCACAACACAAAGTAAATAGCAAATATAAGAAAAGTAAATAACCTGATATAGTCAATTTGATAAAAAAGTAAACGATATGAGTAACAAGATTGAACTAATGAAAGCAGAAATTGAAGCTTTAGTAAGCATGACAGAAGAAGATGCATGCAAAGAGTATAACGTTGATAGTAAAGCGGAAGCTGTTCAGTACATCGTTGATTACTGGGTATAGAAAGGAGGTAACCATGAATGAATTAAGAGAGATTTTAAAGATGGTACAGCTTGTACAACGCGAATGCTTTGGAACGGAAATTACGATCGCAATATTTACTAATCAGAAATATTTTTCAGTCCATGTACAACGCGCTGATCAGGATTATGAGGTAGTCTATTCAGAGAAATTCTTTTCAACAGAAACATTGCCAATAAACACGAAGAAGTTTGCTGAACTGTATGGCTTTGTAATGGATGAAGAATTTAGTATAGGATATGAACTAACAGATGGAGAATTTACCAAAGTAGAAACCGCTGTGAAGCAGGCTGGCTAATGATTGACTAAAATAAGGTTCAGCCGGGTGAGAGTCCCGGCACACGGGCGGTCAGTAATCTGGGATGAAACATTACAGAGTGCGCACGATGTAAAGAGGCTGGTTCGATACCGGCACCGTCCACATTGAAAACGATCTTTGACGTACTACGAGATATGATATGTAACCATTAAGGCGTGTAGGCACGCTGGTTAAGAGTAAATAACCATTAAAGAGTCTGCGATATGAAGGAGAGAACACCAACCTAGAGCAGGCGGTCACAAGTGTAGCGGAGTAAAACAACACTATTGTACATTATTATTCGCGATTCTGCCAGGCTTGTTACCGGGTTCGACTCCCGGTTGACCACACAAATTAATAATCAAAATAATTATGACTACACAAGAAGCAATTGAATTTATTCGTATAAACAGACAGTACAGAGATAAGAAAGCCATCTGTGAACGGGCTGGTGTATCGCGCCAGACATTTAATAATATGATGAAACATGAGAAAGGCCCTGATGAAGAGAAGTGGTATGATTCCGAATACAAAGTTTTGTGTGAAGCTGTCGCGTATCTAAAACCTAAAGTTGCTCAACGCAGAAAGATGGCGGAGGAACTTAAAAGAAAACTGTCTCAAATATGATTCCGTTAACCGCATCGGAAACGGATGCAGTACTTTATCTGGCAGAACATGAGGTTGTAAAAGTGGCTGCCGATAAACGTTGTGTATCGGAACACACAGAAAAAAATCAGATAAAGTCAGCAATGGCCAAACTGGGAGTGACTACCCAGATTGGATTGATAAAAGAGTTCTTCCGGTTAATATACGGAGTTGAATTTAATCTAATGGATGCCCGTCAATTAATGGCATCATGTTTATTAATCTTTTTTCTCTCGACATTGAGTGTAACAGATCAGATTAGCCGCCTGGCTAGAAGGGGAAGAAGGTATGAAGTTGAACTTTATATGACTGCATGATGCAAATAAATCAAATAATTCAAATGACGCAAAGTGATTTAGAAACTGTAGTGTCTGGATTGCTGTCAGAAAAGGCAAAAGCAGAAGTATATGAGCGCTATTATAGTGTCTTGATACCTGCTTCATGGGTCGCAAAAATTCACGGTATAAGTTATCAGACAGTATTTCGGTATATCCAACGGGGATTGATAACACCAGAAGAACGGAACAGCCGTGATGAACATTATTTATTTCGGTTGTCCGATGTGTTGAAGATGGATTTTAAACTACTGCAAAAACAACTAAGGAGGAATACTATATGAAACTACTCTTATCATTTCTATTCTTTTTCCTGTCTTTTGGCTGCCTGTTTATCGTGTGTAATGCAGATAAATGGGAACCTGGAAATGTCTTTTTCTGGGCTTGTGTATTTGGAGTATCGGTCATTGTGACCGAAAAACAATTAAAGAAATATGAGAAAAGTGATTCTGAGAAAACTCCCTGATAGTGATCATCATTATGATGGAGAAGAAAATTATAATGATGAATTGAATGAATGCTCAAAGAATGAAGGTTTGAAATACAAACATATAATTATAAATACTTTATGAGTGAATTGAATTTATATCAAAAGATACAGGCTGTATCGAATGAAATAAAGAACATAGAAAAGAATATGACTGTCGGTAAAGGTAACTATGCTTATAAGGCCGTACAGGATATAGATGTTGTTCTTGAAGTGA
>OGZX01003204.1_pt1 | contig 11579 bp, 12 predicted proteins | sample 1576881 | NCBI WGS metagenome assembly OGZX01 (sample SAMEA3541542, study PRJEB24748) | human gut metagenome | biome: human gut; feature: human-associated habitat; material: faeces | place: China | collected 2012
CAGATGGTTGATCTGGAGAAGAAAATAGAGGAGGAGTTTGGTCAGTGGAGAGGAGAGGAAAAGCAGTGTGTTGCCATCGCTGCTTCTACGGTTCCGGCTCAGTACCTTCTGCCGCCTCTTTTAGCCAGATTTAACATGAAATACCCTGGAGAGCAGCTGAAGATTACGGAGATGGACAGCAGCCAGGTGGTAGAGCAGATTGCGGAGCGCAGGGCGGATATAGGCTTTACGGGAACTGTGCTGGAAAAGAAGCACTGCAAGTATCTTCCTTTTTACAGGGACGAGATGGTGATTATCACGCCCAATACAGAAAAATACAGGAGTATAAAAAACACTTCAAAGGATATCTCCTGGATCAGGAAGGAACATATGATTCTGAGAGAGGAGGGCTCCGGCACCAGAAAGGAGGCGGAAAAACAGTTCCGTTCTCTGGGAATTATGCCGGAGGAACTGAATGTTGTAGCCAGCATAGGAAACCAGGAGACAATTAAAAAATCAGTCATTCAGGGACTGGGAATTTCCGTGATTTCAAGCCTGGCCGTGAGAGAGGAGACGGAAAGCGGAAAAATTTTAGCCTTCCCCATCCCCAGCGAGAGGGCCGGGCGGGACATTAATGTGGTCTATAACAGGAATTGTCAGCTCTCCCGCTCTGCAAAGAGGTTTTTAAAGACTGTGAAAGAGGTATACAGAGTAAAAGGGGAAAAATAGGAGATACCTGAGATAACAAAAGATAAGCAAAGATAAAGTTTGTTATAATATAACAGGAAAATCAGAGTTATAAATCTGAAAAGACAGCAGAGACTCTGCAGAGGGAGAACGTGTTTTCCCGGGCTGCAGAGCCTCTGCTTTTTTGCGGAAAATAGCCCGTAAAAGTTCTGCAGTCCTTCTATGAAAATCAGATATTCTGATTTATAGAAAAAGTTTATAAAGAACATTTTTTATAGAAGTTATGAATTTGCTTTTGGACGGAATCCGAAATATAGTTATATAGTGATGCGGAAGAAAACAGTGCATCTGTACATATAAGAAAGCGAGAATAAAACACGATGCAGCAGACAGGAATAAAGAAAGCAGAGAAACCGTGACAGACAGAACGAAAAGGCAGCAGGACTCATCCTGCAAATGGCATGAAAATTAGAGGTTTAAATGCAATGAACAGAAAAAAGATATGGATTTTTGCTGTCTGCATAGGGGCGGCTCTGATTATAGGGCGGCTGTCAGGAGGGGCAGAGCTGATTCATAGCCAGAAGGCGGCAGCGATTCTTGAAAAAGCGGTGGAAGAGAACCTGCTTCTGGCGTCAGGGCTCTATCTTCTGTTCACAGTTTTCGGCAGTCTGTTTCTGGCTCTGCCGGGAGTTACCTTTGCGGTTCTGGCAGGTTTTCTGTTCGGTCCGGTTCTGGGAACTGTCCTCTGTGTAACAGCCGCCACGGCAGGCGCCTGCGCTGCCTTTCTGGCGGGACGTTTTTTCCTGAGGGACAGTATCCGGCCTCTGGCTGTGAAGAACAGGTATCTGAAAAAGTGGCTGTTTGACGAAAATGGACGAAATCAGATGTTTGTCCTGATGATCACGCGGCTGATCCCGGTTTTTCCATACAATCTTCAGAATTTTGCCTATGGAGTCACAGACATGGGCTTGTTGCCTTACACAGTCGAATAGGCCCTTATTTTACAAGGGTTTTCGGCGATTTGAGAGAAATTTGACTCAAATTTGTACTCAAATTGGGGCGAATAAGGAATTGTTTAAAAGACCTCGTATGGGAGACCATACGGGGTTTTTGCGTTCAAAAAAGTGGAAATGGTGCATGACTTCGGACTGCTTTTGCGTGAAAGTATCAGGAAATATATTTTATAATCATTGTGTAGGGAAGCCTATTCGGAAATGGGAGAGTGGAACACTTATAGAGCAGAATAAAGTCTATTGTTCCTAAATGAAAATGGATAGCAAGATTGCGGCAAGATTTAAGGAGAGTTTTTTAAAAGGTGGTATAAGTATAGGGTGAAGCGGTTTAAATGGGTTTAAGGGGGTGTTTTGCAAGCCACAGAGGGGTCTTATGATGTCCGGTTTAATGGGGATATGGGATCCTGAGATAGTGGTATGGGATATCTGTCCGATTTGGTAAATCATCATAAAAATCTGTCTTAAATCCCGTGCAGAAGCACTATAGAATAAATGGGACATCAGCGTTAGAATGGCTCCACTTTGAAAGGAGGGTTTTGACATGATGTTTAACCAGATACTGATTACAGTGGTGATTGTGGCGGTGTTTATCATGTATGCGGCTTTATCTTTATCCGCATACCGTATGATCAAACAGGTGTGCCAGAAGTTTCTGGATATGGTGGAGAAACTGGTACAAGACAGCGAATAAGCGACTGGGGAGCCATGGGCGGTATGCTCATGGCTCCTTATCCGTACTGAGCCTTTTAACAGTGCAGTGTTAAAAAAATAAAAATATAAAATCAGGACGGAGGAGTTTGGCTTTATGTTAAGTACTGATACAAAGAGACTGGAGGATGCCTATCGGGTATTCAACAGGGAATATTTTAATGGGGAGCTTCCAATGGTGATGATTACCATTCAAAGCAGTTTGAAAGCCTATGGGCACTGCACTACAAAGAAAATCTGGGCTTCTGGAAATGACCGATACTATGAACTGAATTTAAGCGCGGAATATCTTTCAAGGCCTATTGAAAATGTGCTGGCGACATTGGTTCATGAAATGGTTCATATCTACTGTATGGAGACAGGTATCAAGGATACGTCCAATAACGGGAGATATCATAATAAGCGGTTTAAGGCAGAGGCGGAAATGCGTGGCCTTAAAATCGCTTATGCTCCGACGATTGGCTGGAGCATGACGGAACCGACAGAAGTGTTTATAAGGAACCTCAAGGCTTGGGGGCTGTATGACGCTTGTGAGAATTATCGGCTTGGGTCATTACAGACAGATAGCTCCAATGGGACAGATAAGCCTAGGAAGAAAACCAGTACAAGGAAATATTACTGCCCTGTTTGCGGGAACAGTGTCAGGGCCACGAAAGACGTCAACATTCTTTGTATGGACTGCAATGTTCAGATGATAAAAGCGGATTGATTGTATGACCTCTCTAAAGAAAAATAAGAACCTTATAGCTGGACTTGTGCAATAGCACTCGGCATAAGAAATCCCTGTGCGAATGCTCTAAAAAAGCGGGCATAGTTCCTTGCATTTCGACCACAGACACCCAGTGAAATCAGCGTTAAAGTATAGATACAATAAATAATAAAAATCAAAAAGATGAAGGAGGACATTTTATATGGAACTTAGTAATTATTCAAGCAGAACCGCAGAGGTGAAAGCAATCATCGCTTCTTTTATGGCAGATAAGGAAGAGCCTGTGGAGCGTAAGGAAATCGCGGAATACGTTCTGGATCACGTCACCACTGATGTGACAGACGGAGTGATTGCAGGGGCAATCAAGATAATGGCTTCTTCTGGAGAAATCTATCCAGTAAGCAGGGGCAGATATATCAGAGGTGCTGGAAAAGCAAAAGCGACAGCCTTTGAAAAGATATATAACATCTGTAAGAGGTTTGACTGCGACCTTGAAAGAGGATGTACCTTCAATGCCTTGGAGCTGACGGATGCGGAAAGAAGTGTTTACGTGGAGTTTTGTGACTGCACATTGGAGCTTCGGAACTATGTGCGTGAGAAAGCGGCTGAGATGGCGGCTATTTTAGAGAAGGTGCATGGTATGGAGACAGGTGAGGCTTTCAGTGTAAATCTGGAAGCGGAGGCAGAAATCCCCGAGCAGTCGGAACCTCAGGAAGAAGCTCCGTTCCAGACATTCGAGCAGGATATTGAAAGCTCTGATATTCCTCTGGTGGAGCAGTCCGAGCCTGAGCTTGAAGAAGGGGATAATGAAGCTGTATCAGAAGAAAATGAAGCAGATGGGGAAACCCGTGGTACAGGAAAGAGAGGCAGAAGAAGCAAGAACAAGTAAGAGGTTTGACTGGGAGTCGCCAATAGGTGGCTCCCTTTCTCTAAAAGCTGTAGGGTCAATTAACAATTAACAATAAAAAGCCAGGGTAAGCAGATGGCTGTTTATCTGAGACCTCTTCATGAAAAATCTGGCCGATTAGTTGGATGATGAGGCGGTTTGTAGCCCCTCTTCTACACCTACCATATGTCGGGGACATTTCTGTCCCCGATGATGACGGGGAAACAGAGCATAGAAATAGTGAATAATATGCTGGCTGGTCCTATATATATAGGGCAAAATTCGGATGATAGATTATGCTAAATAAGAAGTGCTTTGAGAATGTACTTATATAATTACGCTGTTTGGCGTTGTATGAGTTGGTACATTGTAATGTGGCTCTATATATAAGAAAATTAACAATTAACAAAAATAGTGTTGCTTCTTATCAGATAGTACATTGAAAATTGTATATATGTGCGGCAGGCTGGTTTACAGGACTTCTGTTTTAAATATGTGGCTGTGGTATTTGTGCATCTTCTATAAAAGATGGCGTGATAGTCCTTGCATTTCCACCACTGACAAGGCATAGATCCGGCGTTAAGATAGGTCTATACCAAAAAGAAAGCGTGGTGATGATGAAATATGGCTGTTATGTGGGGAATTAAGGATTGAATAAAAGTGCTGTTCGTGCTAAAATGGACTTGATAATTAAAAAAGGCATAGCGCCTATCTAAGTGTTGCAGCACTTGACAGGCGTGAACAGTGCTTTTGGTAGAAGCACCTCACCGTGGGCTACACTGCTATGCGTTTCTATTATAATCCAAAATGCTTTAATGGACAAGTAGAAATGCAGTGGAGTTTACTTGCTGTATTCAAAAATATGGCAAGGCGTGTCGTGTTAAAACCGAGCGCCTTGCCTTTTTTAATTGTCTATATTTTTAGACGAGAGGCGGCATGGCAAATGGAAATATCAGCATTTGATATTGTGGTAGATAAAATAACTAAGTTGGAAGAGCCGTTCAGAAAAGAAAAAAAGACATTACAAGAGGTAGAACAAACATTGTATGAAGCATACAGCACTACCAATTTAGATTATGGTCGTTTAAAAACATATCTGGAATGCAAGATTTTGGAATATGATACAGATATGAAAAAATGGGTTGCTGATTTTCTGCTCTCGGTAACTAAATTTATATTGCCAGTGCTTGTAGGAGCGACGGCCTTGCAATCTGACAAGCTAGAATTTGAGGAACTTTTATGTTTATTCGGTGTTGAGACAGTTATAAGCATGATTTTTGTTGGGATTATTTGCATATGGCTTGGATATCAGATTGAACTTCCGATGAAGATACAACATAACAAAAAACGCTTTTATGAAATCTGTTTAAAGATTTTAGAACAATATTTACCAACTAAAAATGAAGTTAACAATTCACAAAATTTAAAGTGCAGTGTTAAAACCAATACTAAGCACAAGAAGAATAAGAAATAAAAATCTTAATTTTGAAAGGGCGTGTCGGATGCTATGAGAAATAAAATATTGGCATATGCTGTAGGGGCTGTATGTTTAGTTGCTTCACCTTCTATGCAGGCAATCAATGTATATGCGGCAGAAGCCTATTCCTCAAACTGGGTAAATGAAAAAGCAGACCTCTCAGGCACATGGTATTACTATATGAATGACGGTTCGCTTTGTACCAGTGCATGGGTACATGACAATGGACAATGGTATCTATTAGACGCAAATGGAAATATGTTGACGGGCGTAGTAAAATCCAATGGCGGCAAATACTATCTTCTGGATACAGTTCGTGGTACAGGAACCTATGGAAAAATGCTTACAAATGGAAGCGTCTACAATGGAGTTACCATTTCAGCCAGTGTCAATGCAGACGATGAGGGAAGTTTAAGTGCTGATACGATAGCGCAGTTACGTTCAGTAGGAGTCAATGTAGACAATGTACCGAATGTAGAGAACACGAAGCATGTGGAAGGTGGAATAGTAGTTTATGCGAACACCTCTACACCTCAGCCACAAAAAGATACACCAGACCCTATATTACCAGTATCTGAGGATGGTGGCTCAAGTGATCCGACAGATACAAGTGACGAGATAGAAGTTGAGTTCAATACAGGAGGTTCAAACATTCCGTTTGAAGATAATAGCTCAGATGACGGTGGAGATTTAATGCTTAACCTAGATCGTGAGGATAGGGGAGAAGTATTTGAGTTTGACGATGGCTCAAATGACCCAACAGATACAAGTGATGAAATAGAAGTTGATCTTAGCGGGTATAATGGTAGAGGAGAAACATACAAATTCCAATAAAATCAAATAATATTGTATAGTTAGCATAGAGGATATTAACTGATAAAGTTAATACCCTCACACTAGGAGGAATACAAAGTGCGTAGAAGTAAGCGTATATTATTAAGCTCAGGGCTTCTCCTTGGCTTCATGTTTACAAGTCCTATTATAACTGTTATGCCTACCTATGCGGCAGAACAGCAATCCAATCTTCCTTACAGTAGATTTTGGGAGACACAGGCAGATGGTTCATGGAAGTATAAATATGATGATGGAACCTATGCTACTGGGTGGATCCAAGATGACGTAGATGGAAATTGGTATTACATGGATAGCGCAGGTATCATGAAAAGTGGATTATACAAGTCTTATGACAGATATTACTTGTTAAGTAGCCTGCACGACGGACATTATGGGCATTTACTTACAAATGGAGAAGTTTATCAGGGCGTAACCATTTCAGCAGATACCTCAGAGACATACAGGGGAGCATTAAGCCAGCAGACAATCTCACAGTTAGGTTTAGATGTTTCAAAAGCAATAGATATCACAGGTACACAGCATGTAAAAGGTGGCAAGGTAGTCACCCCAGAACAGCCTCAGGAGAATCCTAATACAGAGTTAGATGATTTTGACCCATTTGATATGAATAATCAGCAGGCTATATTGGATAAATACTTCGGTGGTGGTGGAATCAGCGGAGCGTTTGATAATAACCCTTTGAGCAACTAAAGCTAATAACAGAATAAGTAATATTAAGCATGGAGGTATCAGTCATTAAGTACTGATACCTCCAATCACATTTAAAGAGGCAATTTTTAATTATAAGTAGAGCAGTCATTAAATGAGAGAGAATATATTATTAGGAGGCAAAAGCTTTGAATAAAATAAAGAGCAAGTTAAAAAGAATAGCTACATTATCACTAGCTTGTTTAACTGCTGTAAGCACTCCTTTGACTTCACTAGCAGACACAGGTTTAGGCGGTAACGTAGGAGGATCAAGCAGTGGTGGCCAATTATTGGCCCTAAGCAATAATTAACAATTCACAAAAAATAAAGCAATATTTTCAAACTCATGTTTTCCAGAATAGATACATAGAGGATATTTTTAATAGTGCATGTTAAAGATACTTTTCTTTCTGAAATGATTGCAGTTTCTAAATTTTCAAACATTCAAAAAAATATTTTCAGGTCAAAATAAAATCTCAAAACTCTCCATTATTCGGGTGGCTGGAAAATAAACTGATTCCGGCACAGAAAAATGAATGGTGCTTGGTGCCTTTAAGAGGTGTGTGCAGTAGGGTAAAAAATGGTGTGCATTGCAGATGATACTTGGAAAATAAGTTTATGGGAGTTTCGGATGGTGGTTTGGAATGATTTATGTGGGTGTAAAGATAGGGTATAGTTCTTTTACGATGCTTGGGTTACTGCTTTTTTAGATACATTCCGTAAAGCATGGGTTTGTAAATGAATTGTTTTACTTTTTGTAAAACGGGTCAAGAGTTTATTTGTAAGCGTCAAATAAGAATGTGTGGCGAAATCTTCAGAGTTTTCCTGTAAACTTAGGGTTAGAGTTTTTAGATCTTACTCCAAAAACTTTAAATCCAGAAAAAGGGAGCGAACTCATGGACATTTCTTCTTTAACACCTAATAAGCAGGTAAAACTTCAATACTGGCTGGATGTGATCCGGCAATGCAGAGCCTCTGGGCTGACGAACCAGGCATGGTGTGAACAGCATAACATTTCTTTAAAAAGTTATTACTACTGGATCGCAAAGATCCGAAAACTCGCCCTGGAGGATCTGCCCCGTAAGAGTTACGGAGTTCATCCACCCGCAGACCAGACTACACTTTTGCCAGATCCGGCCTCAGAGTTTGCAGAAATTTCTCTTCCCATTAAACATGCTGGCCGTTCGGATCCTGCAGCGGTACTCCATATCGGAACCATAACGGTTGAAGTTTTTGCAGATACTTCCTGTGAGTTGCTGGCTGCAATCCTGAAAGCGGTGCGGTCATGCTAGGGGATATCTCCCATGTGGAGAAAATCTATATCCGATGCGGCTACACCGATATGAGGAAGCAGCTGAATGGGCTGCTTGATATCATCCAGTATCACTTCAAACTGGACCCATACAGCAATTCTTTGTTCCTGTTCTGCGGAAAGCGGGCTGACCGGATCAAAGCGGTCCATTATGAAGGGGACGGCTTCTGCCTTTTATACAAACGGTATGAAAACGGACGCCTCCAATGGCCGCGGACCGGCGAAGAAGCAAAACAGATATCGGGGCAGCAGCTCCGCTGGCTTCTGGAAGGCTTGAATCCAGAACAGCCAAAAGCTGTCCAAAAATGGCTTCCGCACAAGTCGGAGGAACTCTGAAAATCCTAAAAAATGCTGGGAAATCTGACCGTTTTATGGTACAATAAAAGCATTGATACGGAAGGATTTTCAAACCATGCAAAACACGGAACAGGAGTACAAAGAGCAGATCAAAGAACTGGAACAGCAGATCCGGCTCCTGAAAGAGCAGGTTGATTTCCTGACCCGAAAACTTTATGGAACAAGATCTGAGAAGACATCTACTCTCGAAATAGAGGGGCAGATGTCTCTTTTTGATGAGATCGAATCCTGCGCTGATCCCGATTCACCCGAACCGGATCTTGTTGAAGTGGAAAAACATCTCCGTAAAAGGAAGTATGCCGGCCAGCGGGAGGAACTGGTCAAAAACATTCCCCACAGCAAGGTACTCCATGCCATGGATGAACGGGAACAGATCTGCGAAAAATGTGGAAGTACCATGGTAAAAGTCGGGGAGGAGTTTGTCCGTACGGAGGTACAGTTTATTCCCGCAAAGCTGAAGGTGATCGACCATTACCGTGAAACTTATGAATGCAGATCCTGCCGTAAAAAAGGAACTCCCTATATGGAGAAAGCCCCAGTGCCATATCCCCCCGTTATGCATTCCCTGGCATCCGCGTCTACGCTTGCATGGCTCATCCATCAGAAGTTTGAATTAGGCATTCCACTGTACCGTCAGGAAAAAGAGTGGGAGGCTCTGGGATTGCGTTTAAGCAGGGCGACCATGTCAAACTGGCTCCTGGTTGTCTACCGGGACTGGCTCCAGCATATCGTTCATCGTCTCAGGAAGGAACTTCTGAAACAGGGATATCTGCATATCGATGAAACCCATGTACAGGTGCTGAAAGAACCTGGGCGGAAGAATACTTCCGATTCTTATATGTGGGTTTACTGCAGCATCAAGGGTGCTCAAAATCCTATCCGATATTTTGAATACCAGCCTGGACGGGGAGGAAAATATCCGGAAGCATTCCTGAAAGGATATGAGGGTTATATCCACACAGATGCCTATTCCGGATACAATGGGCTTTCCAGAGTAAAACGATGCCTGTGCTATACCCATCTGCGCCGGGCTTTTGTAGATGCGCTCCCTAAGGATGTCCATACCCCTGAAGCATCAAAACCTGCAGAAGCGATCCTCCGGCTGAATAAACTTTTTGACATAGAGGCCGAACTGGAGGGTCTTTCTCCTGAGCAAAAGAAAAAAGAACGTCTTATCCGCGAGGAACCACTTCTCGAGGCTTTTTGGGCGTGGGCAGAGAAAAGTGCTGCTTCCGAACTGCCAAAATCCAAACTTTCCAAAGCGTTCCATTATGCATTAAGTAACCGTCAGGAATTCTTCAATTATCTGGAAGATGGGCATTGTTCAATCAGTAATTCCCTTGCAGAAAACTGCATCCGTCCATTCGTGATCGGAAGAAAGAACTGGCTGTTTGCAGGAAGTCCGAAAGGAGCCGCCGCAAGTGCGGGGATCTATACACTGGTTGAGACTGCCAAAGCAAATGGTCTTGCTCCAATGAAATATATAAAATATATCCTGGCGGACATGCCGGGAAGCGCTTTCCTGGAACATCCCGAATATCTGGATGATTACCTACCCTGGAATCCCATGGTAAAGGAACTCTGTCAATAATCGTTAATCTTTCAGTGTAAAAGGTTGGCGGTTATTTTTCTATACACTGTTTTATTTGACGCTTACGAAACAACGGTTTTTTTATATGCCGTTGGGCGGTTGTTTTCATTTAGATTGCATTGAGTTCCTGATTAAAATAAGTGATATTTATAATCACTCCCAGCGGAAACACTTGATAGCTATTCCTATACAAACCATAGTCACCACAACCATAACGATTATTGGCGTTAAGATATTTTCTGTCGACAGACCGAGAGAGGTTGCTTTCATAAGCTGAATACCTTGTGTCAGCGGAAAAACACTTATGACCTTTTGCATTGCAGAGGGCATGACCTCAATAGGAAGTGTAGCGCCGGAAAAAATCAGCATGGGGAAATAAAGAATACAGGCGATTACACTTGCACTTTTTGCGGTCTTTGCAACACCTCCAACCATTAAACCAATGCTTAATGTGGAGAAAACCGTGAGAGCCCAACTCCCAAGAAATCCAAACCAGGAGCCGTGTATGGTAACATCCCAAAAAATTTTTGAAGTCAGAATGAGCGTAACCATTGATACCAGGGCATATAGTACATAAATAAGAAATTCAACGATTAACAGCAGAACTGGACTGATCGGAGTTACTTTGAACCGCTTTAATATTTTTCTTTCACGGTATTCAGAAACCACAAGAGGCAACCCCATTAAACCGCCGGCACAAATGGAAATAGAACAAAGCGCTCCTAAAGATTGGTCCATAAAAGAATATGCTACGCCCTCTGCGGCTGGCTTTGTTCCATAGATAAAGCCCAAAATTACCAGTACAACCAAAGGCAAAATAATGGCAAAGATCACCATATTCATGTTTCGGATATTAAGTTTCAGTTCATTTTTTAATAGAGTTCTAAAAGATCTCATTCGTTTTCTACCTCCTCGCCCGAGAGCATGAGATATGCGTCCTCAAATTTTTCACAGCCACTTTGTACCTTTGCGCCTGCAACGGTTCCACGAAAGACAATACGGCCCTTTTTGAGGATACATATTTCATCACAAAGAGTTTCTACTTCATCCATAAAATGTGAGGTCAGAAAAATAGTAAGCCCTTTGTTCTTCAATTCTTCAAGTATCTTCCATACGCCACGGCGTGCCTTTGTATCCAGACCTGTTGTAAGTTCGTCCAGAAATACAATCTCCGGATTGGGAATTAAAGCAAGAACGATAAAAAGACGCTGCCTTTCGCCTCCAGACAGGCTTTTTACCGCACTATTTTCTTTTTCTCCAATGAAAAATCCTAGAACAAAAAGAGCCAAGAAAGTAAATCCTATAAATTTAAATACTT
>OGZX01003205.1_pt1 | contig 11576 bp, 6 predicted proteins | sample 1576881 | NCBI WGS metagenome assembly OGZX01 (sample SAMEA3541542, study PRJEB24748) | human gut metagenome | biome: human gut; feature: human-associated habitat; material: faeces | place: China | collected 2012
AAGAGCTGCATCATTCGTTAGAATTATCGGAGCCTACTATCTTTATGAAGTCCGATTCCTCCCTGTTGAAAGACGGGAAGCCGTTCTTTATCCCTGATTTTTCGTCGGAGATACATTACGAAACCGAGATTGTTGTAAAGATAGACCGGCTGGGTAAGAATATCGCCGAACGTTTTGCACATCGTTATTATAATGAAGTTACAGTCGGTATCGATTTTACCGCCCGTGACCTGCAAAAAGAACTGCGTGCGAAGGGATTACCTTGGGAGATCAGTAAAGCATTTGATAATTCGGCTGTGATCGGGACGTTTGTGCCATTGGATAAACTGGGGGATGTGAACCGTATCCCGTTTCATCTGGATATAAACGGACAGAAGGTGCAGGAGGGAAATACTTCGGATATGCTTTTCCCGGTAGACAAGGTTATCGCTTATGTTAGTCGTTTTTTTACCCTCAAGATAGGAGATCTGATATTTACAGGAACTCCGGCGGGAGTGGGACCTGTGAAGATCGATGACCATTTGCAGGGATATATCGGCGAACGTAAGTTGCTTGATTTTTACGTAAAATAGTTGGCAGAAGCAGTTGTGGATGACTTTAACTGTCACTTGTCAACTATCACTGTCAACTAAAAAAGGATTATGTTACGAATACTATATACATTAATAATAAGTATCTGTTTTCTTTCTTCTGTCCGGGCCGATGGAAGTATTTATGCTGCCAAGTCCGTTTTGTCATCCGGTAAATGGGTGAAAATACAGGTGGAAGAAGACGGTATCTATAAACTCTCCTATGCCGATTTACGTTCGATGGGATTTTCCGATCCGACAAAAGTTTCCGTACATGGATATGGAGGCTGGATACTGGATGAAGATTTCTCTAATCCTTATATCGATGATGTTCCGGCGGTAGCCACCTGGCGTGGCGATGATTATCTTTTGTTCTACGGACGTGGCGTGGTGAAATGGAGTTATGATACAGCTAACCAGTGTTTTGTCCATGTCAATAATCCTTACTCTCAGTATGGGTATTATTTTCTGACGGATGCTACCGCTACAAAAGAAATGGAATCTGTCGCTTCGGCTGCGGGTGCTTCTTTGAAAGTGACGACTTTTGATGATTACCGGTTGCATGAAAAAGATCTGGTCTCTGTTAATAACTCCGGACGTGAGTTGTTCGGAGAAGCAATGGATATGACCCTGTCGAGGGATTTTTCATTTAACAACATAACAGGAATCACCAACGACGACGGTAAAGTAACTCTCCGCTTTATCGCAAAGCCTATCAGCGGTACCGGAAATGTAACCCTGAGTGTGAATGGCAGTGAACTGATCTCGAGGACGATTAGTTACAGTTCTTCCAGCGATGAATATACCAAAGCGAACCTGGCGTATGAAGTGGCCGACTGGAAAGGTGATAAAAGTGCGAATGTCAAAGTCAATGTAAGATACGGGCAATATGGCCATAAAAATGTCTACCTCGATTATATTCGTTTGCAAATGAAACGGGAGTTGCAACCCTATGGTGCCTGTACGTTTTTCCGTAGTCTGGCTTCTGTCGGGAATCCTTCTCGTTTTGTTATTCAGAATGCCAATGCGAATACATTGGTTTTTGATGTAACGGATGCCGTGAATCCGAAACGGATGGAGACAGAACTGAGTGGAAGCGAATTATCTTTCTCTATTCCGGGAGGAACATTGAGGGAGTTTGCCTTGGTGCAACGGAATCAGTCACTCCCGACTCCTAAAGTTGTAGGTGATGTAACGAATCAGGACCTGCACGCTTTGCCGCAAACGGATATGATCATTATTGCACAGCCGGGATTAACGAGCCAAGCTGAACGTTTGGCGGAAGCTCACCGCGACCGTGACGGGCTGACGGTTCAGGTAGTTACCCCGGAAGTGATCTACAACGAATTCTCCAGTGGAACACCGGATGCTACGGCTTATCGTCGTTTCATGAAGATGTTTTACGATCGGCAAACTTCCGAAAGCGATGCTCCCAAATATCTTCTTCTTTTTGGTGACGGTGCGTTCGATAATCGTTTTTTAACGTCTAGCTGGCAAAATGTAACGACAAGTAATATGCTGTTGACTTACCAGACGGATGAATCGTTGGATGATAAATCGTATGTGATAGACGATTACTTCGGTTTTCTTGACGATAGTAATAATGGAAAAGGTCTGATAGCTTCGAAGATCGATATCGGTATTGGCCGTTTTCCTGTCCGGACTGTGACCGAGGCGACCAATATGGTCAACAAGGTGATCAATTATATGGATAATAATGAGACCGGATCATGGAAAAATAATGTCTGCTTTGTCGCTGACGACGGTAACAATGCCGATAGTTATATGATACAACATGCTGAACAGGCTGACCAACTGGGTGAGTATATAAACACCAGCCATCCGGAGTTCATGGTGAATAAGATTTATTTCGATTCTTATAAAAAAGATATTTCGGGAGGTTTGAGTACTTATCCGGCAGTGAAGACAGATATACAGAAATTGCTTAAGAGCGGTCAGTTGTTGATCAATTATACAGGGCATGGTAATACTGTTTCCTGGAGTGATGAACAAGTGCTGACGGAAAGTGATATTACCAAATCGACTTATCCCCGTTTGCCGATCTGGATTACTGCGACCTGCGATTTTTGTCGTTTCGATGCTCCGGTAACTTCTGCCGGTGAGCAGGTTTTCTTGAATAAGGTGAGTGGCGGTATCGGATTGTTCACTACTACCCGTGTAGCTTATTCCAGTCCAAACTTCTCAATTAACGATAACCTGATCCGTAATTTGTTTGAGAAAAAGAACGGACGCCGGTTGACCCTGGGGGAAGTGATGAAAGCGACTAAACGCGCATTGGGTTCCACTCGTTATAAATTGGGATTTGCTTTGATCGGTGACCCCGCTATGAAGTTGTGTTATCCGGAATATCGCATGAATGTGACGGCGATAAACGGGGAACCTGTAACCAGCGAACCTGTTACTTTTAAGGCATTGCAAAAAATAACCGTCGAAGGCGAGGTACTGAACCCGGATGGGAATGTGGCAACCGATTTCTCCGGCCTGTTGAACCCGACAGTTCTGGATAGCCGTGTCTCTTATGAAACATTGGACAATAACAATACAGGTAAAACTTTCAAATATACGGATTACTCGAACATACTTTTTATAGGTAACGACTCCGTTCGTTCGGGAAAGTTTAGTTTCACATTTACCGTTCCGAAGGATATCTCTTATTCGAATGAATTCGGAAAGATGAATCTTTATGCATCGGATGAAACGAGTAAAATAGAAGCCCAGGGTGCCTATTTGAATTATCGTGTCGGGGGAACGGACGATAATGCGGATGACGATAAAGATGGTCCGGAAATACGTACGCTCTATCTGAATGACTCGACTTTTGTGAGTGGCGGACAGGTCAATACTACCCCCTTCTTTGTAGCCCGTCTTTGGGATAAGAGTGGTGTGAATATAACAGGTAGCAGTATCGGACATGACATGATGTTGATCATCGATGGTAATCCGGCTTTAAGTTATAATCTGAATAGTTACTATGAACTGGTAGCGGGAAGCGAAGGAGAGGGAATTGTCAAGTTCCTGATCCCGGCATTGACTCCGGGAATGCATAAGGCGGAGTTTAAGGTCTGGGATATACAGAATAACTCGACGACACAGGAATTTGAATTCGAGGTTGTGGAAGGTTTGAAACCCTATCTGCTGGAGCTGTCGGCAACTCCGGTCCCGGCTCGTGAGCAAGTGACATTCCATCTGTTCCATAACCGTCCGGAAAGTCAGTTGACCGTCGGGATTATGGTGTACGATATGGTTGGGCGCTTGCAGTGGAGACATGAAGAAACAGGTTCGTCCGAACTCTTTAAATCGTATACGGTGACGTGGGATCTGACCAATAACAGGGGAGGACGGCTTCGTCCCGGCGTTTATATATATCGTGCAGCGATCAGTTCCGGCGGGTCCAAGGAGGCGACGGAAGCAAAGAAATTAATAATCCTCGCACAATAAAGTAAAACAAAATCAGTTTATATGTTCGTAAGGTAGGTTTGTTACTTGCCGCGTATTTAACAGGAATATAGTATGATAAAGAATTCAAGAATTAGTACAACACTTATAGTCGTATTCAGTTTACTGACCGTATTTACTACGTGGGCGCAGGATAAAAGTAAATTTGCTCCGGTCAATACAGCAGTACCTTCTCTTTCTATTGCACCTGATGCTCGTGCCGGTGCGATGGGGGATAATGGAGCGTCTACTACTCCAGATATAAACTCACAATACTGGAACCCAGCCAAGTATGCTTTTATGTACAGCAAGGCTGGTGTGTCTTTGTCATATACTCCCTGGTTGCGCAAATTGGTTAATGACGTGGCTTTGGCTAATCTTTCCGGTTATTATAAGATCGGTGATAGTGATTTGCAGGCAATCGGTGCTTCCCTGCGTTATTTCTCTTTAGGTGATATTAATACTGGTAATGAAACCAGTTCGGATGGAAGCGGTGGTTATACGGTAAGTCCTTACGAAATGGCATTCGACGTCAGTTACAGCCGTAAATTGTCCGAATCTTATTCTATGGCCGTAGCCATGCGTTATATCCGTTCGGATATGGGACAGGATGCGCAGGATGAAAGTCGTGTTCCCGGTAATGCTTTTGCAGCCGATATTGCCGGTTATCTGGAAAAGTATGTGGTTCTGGGGCAGGCAGAGGCTTTATGGAGCTTAGGGTTTAATGTGTCTAATATCGGTACTAAAATATCTTATAATGGTGGTAATACGAATGAGTTCTTACCTACAACTCTTCGTTTGGGAACAGGTTTACTTTATCCGATTGATGATTTTAACCGGATTGGTTTATATCTTGATTTAAGTAAATATCTGGTACCGAGTTTACCTTATCTGACTGAGGGGGCAACGGATGAAGAACGTCAGGAGTATGAAGATAAAAAGAAAGAATATAATGATGTATCCGGTATCTCCGGTATTTTCAAATCTTTTGGAGACTCACCTGATGGCTTCAAAGGTGAATTGCAGGAAGTGATGGTTTCGATCGGTGCTGAATATAGCTATAACGATCAGTTTTTCCTGCGTGGAGGTTATTTCTATGAGAATGCCAACAAAGGTAATCGTCAGTATTTCTCTGTTGGAGCCGGTTTCCGTATGAGTGTATTCCAGTTGGATGCAGCTTACCTGGTAAGTACGGTTCAGAGTAACCCGTTAGACCAGACGTTGCGTTTTACCTTGTCGTTCGATATGGACGGAATCAAAAACTTGTTCAGATAAACAGCTATGAAGATACGGGTAGGATTTGGGTATGACGTGCATGCATTGGTTCCCGATCGCGAACTGTGGATGGGAGGCATACGTATTGAACATACATTAGGTCTGTTAGGCCATAGTGATGCCGATGTGTTGATACATGCTATTTGTGATGCACTGCTGGGTGCAGCGAATATGCGTGATATCGGTTATCATTTTCCGGATACAGCCGGAGAATATAAGAATATAGACAGCAAGATCTTATTGCGCGACACCATGAAGCTGTTGCGTGATGCTGGTTACGAACTGGGTAATATCGATGCGACTATTGCGGCAGAACGTCCGAAGCTGAACCCTCATATTCCTGCCATGAAGCAGACACTGGCCGCAGTAATGCAAGTGGACGAGGAGGATATTTCCATAAAAGCAACAACGACAGAAAAACTCGGCTTTACAGGTCGTCAGGAGGGTATTGCGGCCTATGCTACTGTTCTGATACAGAAGTGATATATTCCTCATGATGAACTTCGCAGGGAATGGTAAACCAGAAAGTAGTGCCTTTCCCTTCTTCCGATTCTACACCTATCTCCCCGTTCAGGCGATTTACGATTGTCTGACAGATTGATAATCCTAATCCGGTTCCCTGGATAAACAAGTCGAATTTAGCAAAGCGCTCGAATACATGTGGAATGTTTTCCCGGGCAATTCCTTTCCCTGTATCGGATACGTAAAAGCGTAATCCTCCCTCGATTTCCTCGTACCCCATACGGATAGAACCTTCGAAGGTGAATTTGCAGGCATTGGTCAGAAAGTTGGTCATGATCTGCGTTAACCGGATCTTTTCCGAATGGATAAAACAGGGCTTTTCCGGGAGGATGCATTCCAGTGTAACCCCTTCTTTTGTCCGTGTCTGGTGTGTCTGTGCCAGCATCGAGAAGAGAGAAGATACATCGATGTTTGAAAAGCTGAACTCTAGTTGTCCTGCTTCGATCTTTGACAGGTCGAGAATATCGTTGATCAGTTGCAGTAGCAATTCGTTGTTTGTCTCGATGATCTTACAGAACTCGAGTGCATCTTCCGGGCTTTCGGAGTGAGCGATAAGATTGGAGAAACCGACAATAGCATTCAAGGGAGTACGGATCTCGTGACTCATATTTGCCAGGAACGCCGATTTCAGGCGGTTGGCCTCTTCTGCTTTTTCTTTTTCCCGGCGCTCTTCATCCTGTTTTAACTTTTGCATATAAAGACGAAAGCGTAGTACTGCGATCATACTCAGCAGGCCGATGATTGCAAGGGCACTAATAAGGTGTATCTGATATTTTTGAAAGAAAGTAGGAGGCTGCTGGTAGTAAACTGCATTCTGAGGGAAACGGACAGGGGGAATACCATTCCTGAACAGATGCTGGTAATTGAGATATGTCTGTGGAGACCCTCCAATATGAGAATGAATATCCCGGGCTGGTTTCCCATCCAGTATAAGGCTGATGGTCGATACGACAGATGTGCTGAAATCCTTTACAGATATATAATGTCCGCCGGCAAAATTCCCCGATTCTGGATTCAGGTCTGTTAGTATATAAATCGGGGAATTGGAAAAGCTGTTTATTATTTTTTGAACGTTATCCCTTAGATACTGGTTCTCACCGTTTTCCTTTGAAAGGAACCATGAGTAATAGATTATTCCGGTTTCTTTGCCATAAATAGAAAGTGTTTCCAGCAATGTTTCGGTTAAGATGGACGGGCTGGAGAGTATTTCCAGTTGTAAATCAGGGAAATGAGTTTTCATTGTATCGGAAAGCTCTTGCTCTGCACAGATACTGATATAACGTTCGTCGCGAATAAATACGATCTTTTTTAATTCGGGCTGAAGCTGTTTTATGAGTTGTATGGTTTCTTCTGTATAAAGCGGTTGTGTTATGGTGGTTACATTATATTTCTTAATGAGCTCTTCGGTGGGAACCATATTCTTTGTGTCCTGGATGTCCCTCTGAAGTAAGTATTCGATCTTCGATGGGGATAATTTACGTGAGTAGCAAATAACAGCCGGAACCTCTTTCCATTCGTTGTCGAACAGAGGTTGGCAGATCAGCCATGCAGGATCGCCTATGCATACGATCGCTTTGGGAGGTAGTGGATATTTATCTTTTAATTCAGCTATTTTGTCGTAAACTTCTGTAATATTTCTCATGGCTGGTATCTGTAATTCTTCCCCTTTTACCATCAGACCATCTTTTGAAAAGGTATCCCGGATGGTTTCATACGTCTCTTGTGTCCAGGTTTCATTAAAGTTGATGGAGTGTAGGATCAGGATGTAGTTATCCTTGTCTTGCATTTGGGCATGCAAGATCCTGTTCGTAAATAACAGCAGGAAGAATATGAAGATTGTCTTTTTCATATATGCATGATTGTTAAAGCCGAATAATTATGAAATTCAGAGCTTGTAGGACAAAGGTATGCATTCTGTCCCGTTATTTTGCTTATCCCGCTGTTAATTTGTAGTTTTGAACCGGATAAAAGAATGAATTATGAAAAATAATGACTGGAAAGATCGTTTGGGAGTCATGTATTCGACAAATCCGGACTTTCAATATAATACGGGAGACGAGGCGGAAGAAGATACGCAACCCAAAGAAAAACAACAATTGCGTATATCTCTGGATAAACGCAACCGGGGTGGAAAAGCTGTTACGTTGATTACCGGATTTCGTGGAACGACAGACGACCTGGAGGCTTTAGGCAAGTTCCTGAAAGTAAAATGCGGTGTGGGTGGTTCCGCCAAGGATGGAGAGATCATCGTACAGGGAGATCTTCGTCAGAAGGTGCTTGAGATACTTCAAAAAGAAGGTTATACAAAAAGTAGGATTATATAAGCCCTGCCATCTAAATAATAAAACTATGCTGACTGTTTACAGAGCTTCTGCCGGGGCAGGTAAAACCCACAAGCTGACGGGTGAATATCTGAATTTGTTATTCACTGGTACGGGTGCGTATCGCCGTATCCTGGCCGTGACATTTACCAATAAGGCAACCGATGAGATGAAAGGCCGTATCGTGGAGGAGTTGTATAATCTCTCGTCCGGCCGGAAGTCCGATTATGTCGGTTCCTTGAAGTCTGCTTATTCGCTGACGGAAGAGCAGGTTCGTAAACAGGCAGGCAAGATATTAAGAGATATTCTTCACGATTACTCCTCTTTCAATATCAGTACGATCGACCGGTTCTTCCAGCAGACCATGCGCGCTTTTACCCGCGAGATCGGTTTGCAGGGCGGTTACGGTATCGAGATGGATCAGGAACTGGTGTTGACTTCCGCGATCGATAATCTATTGGCCGATCTGGAGAAGCCCGAAAGTAAAGAACTCCTGGGCTGGTTGCTCCGTTTTGCCGAAGATAAGATCGAGAACGGAGGCGAATGGAACCTGCGCAAAGATATCATGTCTTTGAGTCGTGAAGTCTTTAAAGAAAGTTATAAGGCTTCCAGTGATGAAGTCGCCAAAGATATCCAGGATAAGGAAGCACTGGAGAACTATAAGAATGAATTGTTCGGCATTATCCGTTCGGTAGAAGCCGAGGCCAAACGTTTGGGTGAAAGGGGCTTGCAGATACTCAATAAATATGCCCCCCGTACGACTGACTTTAAAGGAGGCAGTCGTTCCCCGCTTACCTTGCTCGAGCGGCTCGAACGGGGAGAAATGAAAGATCCTTCCGCTACGTTTATCAGCCTGGCCGATAACCTGGAGGGGTGTTTCACCAAGACCACTCCGCAGGGTGCCCGCCAGATCATCGGATGTGCTTTCGAAGACGGGTTGAATGACTGCATCAAGAATATAGTCGCTTTATTCTCCAACCTGACGGCCTATAATACGGCCCGCGAAATAGTCCGTTATTACTATACCCTCGGGATTCTGACCGATGTCTCCCGTCAGATAGCCTCTTACCGTGAGGAAAAGAATGTCATGCTGATCGCCGATACCACCGAATTGCTAAACAAAGTGATCGGTGGAAGTAATGCCCCGTTTATCTACGAGAAAACCGGTACGCATGTAGATCATTATATGATCGACGAGTTTCAGGATACCAGCGGCATGCAATGGAACAATTTCCGTCCGTTGATAGAAGAAAGCCTGGCACACGACCGGGCCAACCTGATCGTAGGTGATGTGAAGCAGAGTATCTACCGTTTCCGTAACTCCGACTGGAAACTATTGGACGAACAGGTACAAACCGATTTCTCCGCCGAAGAAGTAACGGAAGAAACACTGAAGGAGAACTGGCGTAGTTGCCGGAATATCGTGGAGTTCAATAACACTTTCTTTACCTCTATTCCTGCCCTGTTGCAGACAGTGTATAATGAAACGCTGTTGACTTCTTCGCTGAGTGAAAAGCAACGCGCCTCTTTCCTTACCAAGATCATGTCTGCTTATGATAAGAGTTACCAACAGGTGCCCCCTCCTTTTCAGCAGAAGGACGGACATGTCAGAATCGAATTCTTGTCGGGTGATGAGGAGAAGGACTGGAAAGAAGAAGCACTCGACCGCTTGCCCCAAGTCGTTGAACAGTTACAGGACAACGGTTATGCATTGAAGGATATAGCAATCCTGGTGCGGACCAATATGGAGGGAGCTATGGTGGCAGATAAGTTACTTTCCTACAAAGAAGAAAACCCTTCCGACCGTTATAATTATGATATTATCTCCGATGAAGCCCTGTTTGTCAGCGGACCCCCTGCCGTAAGGTTTATGATCGCCCTGTTGCGCTATCTGAAGAACCCCGAAGACAAGATCAACGAACAAACAGCCTTGTATTCTTACCGGATATTAAAGGATGAACCGGCAGCAACGGACTGTCCGGATATCTGTTCCGTAGAAACGACCGGACTGGCTTTCCCGTCGGAGATCGCTTCCGAACTGCAAGCGCTTTCCCGCCAGTCGTTGTATGAAATATCGGAAGGACTCTTCCGGCTTTTCTCCGGTCACTTCCAGGATAATGAACAAGTCTTTGTACAGGCTTTTCTTGATATGGTATCCGAATATACCCAAAAAGAAAGTGCCGACCTGAGCCGTTTCCTGAAATGGTGGGATGATGCAGGCTATCGTAAGACGATTGCCACGCCCGACGCACAGAATGCGATCCGTATCCTTACCGTCCATAAATCGAAAGGGTTGGGCTTTAAGGTCGTTATCATACCTTTCGGCGATTGGGAGATCGACCATAAACCGTCGAAACCCGTTATCCTTTGGTGCAAGCCGGATACAAAACCGTTCGATCGCTTACATTTGGTTCCGGTGCGTTACAGCCAGTCGTTGGGGAATACCATCTTTGCAGAAGACTATTTCCGTGAACGGTTGCACGCCTTTATCGATAACCTGAATACTTTGTATGTGGCCTTTACACGCTCGAAAGAAGAACTGATCGTCTTTGCCCCGCGTCCTAAGAAGATAAAAGAAGAGACCGGAGAAGTTGAGAAGATATCGTCTGTCGCCGATGCGCTTTGGGGTGCATTGCACTGGAAAGTAACGGATACCAAGCAAGGAGAGTCTTTAATACCTTTGTCCCCCTCTTTCGATACAAAAGCCGGACTTTTTGAACTAGGAAGCTGGTGGCATCCGTCAGTTGCAAAGGCGGACGACTCATCCCCGGAAGAAGTAGAAATGATCCGTATCAACTCCATCTCTCCCGACGACCGCCTTCAACTCCGTTTGCATGGAAAAGGCTTTTTCTTTGATAATGAGAAACGGAAACATGGCGCGTTGATGCATGAAGTGTTGAGTCAGATACGGACATGTGCAGATATAGGATCGGCCGTAGAGAGTTACCGTCTGGCCGGAGTGATCAATAAAAGTGAAGCTGAAACATTGATTCTCCGTTTAGAGGAATTGCTCAAAACAACGGAAGTCCTTCCCTGGTATGACGGAACAGCCCGTGTACTCAATGAAGTGGATATCCTTTTCGGAAAAGGACTGTCGAAACGTCCTGACCGGGTAATGATCACGGCCGATAAAGTGGTGGTGGTCGACTATAAGTTCGGGGATATCCAGGATAAGAGACACCATAGCCAGGTAAAGAATTATATGAAGCTGATCCGCCAGATGGGCTACACAAAAGTGGAAGGTTTTCTCTGGTATGTTGAACAGGGCAGGATTTTGTTAATTGACAATTGATAATTGACAATTGGGCTTCGCGTTCGGAATTAGAAAAAGGTGAGCTTCAAGTAGGAGCAATATTTGAGCCTTTTTTATGAGGCTCCGCCTCATGCCGCAGGCTCTCTTTTGCCGTCGGTTTTTAACCGACGGATAGATTAA
>OGZX01003209.1_pt1 | contig 11562 bp, 16 predicted proteins | sample 1576881 | NCBI WGS metagenome assembly OGZX01 (sample SAMEA3541542, study PRJEB24748) | human gut metagenome | biome: human gut; feature: human-associated habitat; material: faeces | place: China | collected 2012
CCGCACGTGCTGCATGCCCCGTATAATCCGAAAAGCGGCACCTGAAAATCCAGCATGCGCATACGAGGGTGAGTTTCCTCCTGAAGTATTTGAAAAGAGTTTACCGGACTGCTATAATGCTCTTATAGCCGATCAGATATGGTGGGAAGCACTTTGCATGAATAACCACATCACAACTGAGCAGTTCCTAGCTAAGCTTCAGGAGTTTTTCAGGAAACTACAAAGCGAAGGAGAAAAGACTAAATCTGTAAAAGATGGCCAGTCTCATTTTGCTCGGTGGTTGGCCATAGAACTTCAGAAGCAGAAACCACGACGATCAAGTCCTGTTTCCTCAAAAGGTAAAATAGAATCTATCTCAAATTCAGTAGAAGAAGCTTTAAAAATAATGACAAATGGATAAATATGAGTTAGCAATAAGACAGGATAAACTTTCCGCCGGGAAAAACTCAGCGTCTGATCTTGTAATAATCATAGGCGGAGTATATGCACAGGCTGGACAATCTATTGATGGGAAAGAGATAGCGAGTATGGCAGGAGTGCTATTTAGGGACTTACAGACACGCTTTTCTATGCTGACCCTACACGAGGTTGCTTTGGCTTTCGATAATGGGCTGCGTGGTGACTATGGACAGTTCTATGGGTTAAGCGTCTTAACATTCAACAATTGGCTTAAAGCCTACAGACAAAGTGACGATAGATTTAAAGCGATAAAAAGAATGGAGAATAATAAAAACGCTTTGCCCCCACCTGGAGCAGAATATGGCGAACAACGAATGAGAGAGATGTGTTTGAGGTATTTTGAAGCATATAAGCAATCCGGAGATCCGGGTATAGCCTGCGTTACCGTATATCAGTATCTTCAAAAGATAGGGCTAATAAAACAAACAGTTGAGTATAAATTATCTGTCCTTAATTCGTTGAAAGGCACAATAAAAAAATCAAACAACTTAGCTGTCCCGGATGAAATAATAGAAAATAGACAGAAATGCGAAGCTATGAGAATATGCTTGAAGAGATATTTTCAAGAGCTAATAGATATGAATATGGAACTGAAAGATGTGATGATACATGATGCTGTGTAGCGGAAACATTTAACAAATATAAAGGAGTAGTTTAACACTAAAAATAATCTTACGATCTTAATAACAAGTACTTTCGTGAAGTAAAATGATTTATGTTTTACCTGTAAATCAATTCGTTTAGTACTGTATGCTGATTTGAATAAATGTTAAATATGGGCTTAGAATTAAAAAGCGATATGATCTCTGTGAGGGTTTCTTCTGAGATAAGGATGAAGCTTAAGGATATGTCTGAATCATCTGGATATAATGTTTCAACGATTGTGTCAGCAGCTGTCGTAAGATTGCTATCAGATGTTTATGATGCTGATGGCTATATCGTCAATGCAGATGCTATTCAAATGAATCGAAAACTAAGAGACTGCATACCCGATAGCTTTGTTCCATTAACTATCGCATCTCATAGATGTGAGATTCCAGAAGCAACTATAAGAACCTGGATAAGGCAGGGCTGGATTGAAAAGGTAAGGATAGGAAATAAATCCTATGTTAAATTGTCAAACATTGAAAAAATAGTTAGAGATAAGTATGTCAAAAAGAACAAACGTAGTACGTAAAGGGGATTGTGGATTAATGGTAAGGAATTTAATAGCCCGCCATTATCTCAGTCTGATGGACAAGTATTGTAGCGACAGGAGTGGTCGCATATATCTGTCTATGACGGCAACTGATATGTTTCATCAAGCTATCACATTAATTCTTCAGGATAGTTCGATGTCCAAGTATACGAAAGAGGAGGAAGTGCTAGAGCGGATAGAGCAGCGTATTCGTAATGTGTTTAGTGAAATTAAGCAAGATCATAACCAGGGAAAAGCAATAGAGTATGCCGACAATATACAAGCCAAAGAAGCAGAGGTTGAATGAGGGGAAACGAAAAGAGCGGATGCAGATATACAATACTGCCCGTTGGCGTGAACTCCGTAGAATAAAGTTCATTAACGACCCTTTATGCGAAATGTGTTTAAGAGAAGGAGTAGTTACGCCAGTGGATGATGTGCACCATATTAAATCGTTTATGGATGTCGATGATCTAATGCGTCGTAAAGAGATTGCTTTCGATTATAACAACTTAATGAGCCTATGCGACAAATGCCATCAAAGGATGCACAATGGTGGCAGGCCGCACCCCTGAACGCCCTCAAATGTTAAATGTACTGCTCTAAGTGTTAAATTTTGCGAATATAGAGGGGTCCCCCCCCATCATTTTTTTTATAGGGGGAATCATTGAAACCACCACTACCCCAACTCGACACGCACGGCACTTTCAAAAATTCGCCAAATCGTTAAAATACTGAAATGTATGACACTTTAGCGGTATAGTGTAAAAGTGTTATGTATGGCAAAATCAATCCGATATACACCACCGCCAGAGGTGTGTGAAGAAACTAGAAATTATTTAGCTCTTGTTGTGAAGGAATTAAACGCCGGAAGCAACATCAAGAGCGTTGACATTCCCGTGCTAAATATGTTAGCTCGAGCGCATAACCGACTTGTCCGGGCCAGTGTGGAACTAAGTAAGGTAGGGGAAACATTTGAAAATTACCGGGGTGATACCGTAACCCACCCTTTGGTAAAGATAGAGAAAGACTGCGAGTCTCGCGTGGTTAGACTTATCACCGAATATGGGCTCACACTTAAAAGTCGTGAGTCAATGACTGTCACAAAGTCGAAGGATTCAGACGATTCGCCTTTAGATGACTTTATAAAGGAGGGGCGTAGTTTATGATAAAACCTTACCACAGATATGCAAGTGATGTTTCTTCTGGAGGGATTGTTTGTGGCCAGCTAATTCGTCTTGCGGTGGAAAGGTTTTACACGTTTTTGGAGAGGGATGATCTGATTTTTAAAGAGAGTAAGGTTGATTATGTGATCCGTTTCATATCCAAGTTGAAGCATTATACAGGTCGGCATGCCGGAAAACCATTCGTTTTGCAACCCTGGCAATCCTTTATTGTAGCTTGCATTTATGGGTTTTATTACAAAGAAACGGGAGAAAGAGTAGTTCAATCAGTCTACATAGAAATGGCTCGTAAAAATGGTAAGTCTGCTTTTGCAGCCGCCCTGTGTTTGTATCATCTTATTGCTGATGGAGAGTCTGGGGCTGAGGTCTATTTGGCCGCTAACTCAAAAGATCAGGTTAAACTTTCGTCTTGGCCACTATGCTCCAATTTCGCAAAAGGATTAGATCCAAAGGGTAGGAGACTCGAGATATACAGGGATATGGTCAAATTCGAGGCAGCTAAAAGCTGGTTAAAGGTTTTGGCTGCTGACTCTACAAAGCTTGATGGTCCAAACCCATCTATGTTTTTACTTGATGAGTATCACGCAGCTAAAAGTAGCGCATTGAAGGATGTGCTACAATCGGGGCAGGGCATGCGTGACAATCCAATGCAGGTAATCATTACCACCGCCGGTTTTGATAAGATGGGACCGTGTTATCAGATGCGAACAATGTGTATTGAGATTTTGCAAGGACTCAAAGAAGACGATAGTATTTTCGCTGCAATCTTTTCGATTGATGAAGATGACGATTGGAAAGATGAATCTGTGTGGGTAAAAGGAAACCCAAATCTTGACGTAACTGTAAAGAGATCATATCTAAGAGGGCAAGTTAAGAAGGCGATCAACTCTCCGTCCGAAGAAGTAGGTGTGCGTACAAAGAATATCAACGAATGGTGTGATAGTGTCGAAGTATGGATACAGGATGACAATATAATGCAGGTGTCCGACACTGTAGACGTATCAGTATTTGGATCGGATGCGGAGTGTTATGTAGGTATCGACTTGTCATCCACATCCGACTTGTCTTGCGTTTCATATATGATCCCATTTGAAGGGAAAATGTATTTCAAAACGGATTATTATTTACCTCGAGAGGCATTAAAAACCAAGAAAAATAAGGAGCAATATGGCGAATGGGCGCGATTAGGTTATTTGAAAATTACCCCAGGGAATGTAATTGATTATGATTGTATTCTGGAGGATATATTGCAGATGGATAGTAGGATTTTTATAATGAAGGTAGGATACGACTCTTGGAATGCAACTCAGTTTGTGATCAACGCTGAAACACGTGGTCTTCCCATGGAGCCGGTAAGCCAGTCAATAGGGAATTTTAATCGTCCGACTAAAGAAATAGAGCGAGCAATACTCAGCGGCATGGTTGTGATAGATAACAATCCTATTACTCGATTTTGCTTTAAAAACGTTGTGATGAAGGTTGATTATAACGGAAATACGAAACCTAGTAAACAATTTAATGATAAAAAAATAGATGGAGTGGTAGCAATGATAGAAGCGTACGGCGTTTACCTGCTTTCACCTCATTATGTGGAGGAATAAGGTATGAATATTTTTGGATTAGATATTAGACGATCAAAAAAGGGGAAGGAACCTGTTGATTCTTTCATGAATATAAGGCGTTTGGGAGCAGGGAGAAAGACGTCTATGAAATTAGCTGCGGTTTATCGGTGTGTAAATGTAATCAGCGAAAGTGTTGCTCAACTTCCGATTGATGTTTTCCGGGTTGACGAAGAAGGATATAAATCCCCGTACAGGAAGCATCCGGCTTACACCCTACTGCGAGAGTTTCCTAACCCGGATATGACAAGGTTTATCTTTTTGAAGACTCTGATTAGTTCCGTGTTGCTGGATGGAAATGGATATGCATATATTGATAGGGATGATTTCGGGAATGCACTTTCTCTGCAATACATACCTTCTTCATATGTTCAAGTAGTCTACATAAACGTAGATGGTGTTTTGCGCAGGCGTTATCAGGTTGTTGGATTTAAGTATTTGGTAGAACCTAATAACATGATCCACGTACTTAATTTTAGCTATGACGGGATAACGGGAGTTAGCACGTTATCTCATGCGCGTAATACGCTAAACATAGCGCAAAGCACTAACCAATATGCGTCTGATTTTTTTGAGAATGGAGGAAATGTTCGTGGCTTGCTCACTGTTAAGGATGGCCGATTGAAAACCGGACAGAAAGCTGATCTGAAAAAAGAATGGGCGGGTATTGTAGCCAATGGCGGGATAGGTGTACTAGACGGAAATATGGAATACCAGGCGGTTTCTATTAAACCTGCTGATGCTCAGATGTTAGAAAATCAAGAGTTTAACATGATTGAAATTTGCCGTTTTTTTGGCGTGTCTCCTGTAAAAGCTTTCGATCTATCCAAGTCCAGTTATTCCACGGTTGAGGCGACGCAGCTTCAATTCTTGACCGATACTTTAGCACCCATGCTGGAAAACATTGAACTGGAGTTCAAAAGAAAAGTGTTCCGCCCATCAGAGAGATTGTACATTGAAGTCCAATTTGATACAAGCAATCTTCTCCGAGCAGATAAAGCGGCGCAAGCCTCCTGGATGAAAACTATGTATGAGATAGCAGGAATGACTCCAAACGAAGCAAGACGATTAAATAATATGGAGAAAGTGCCTAACGGAGATGAGCCTTTAGTAAACAACGCTATGGTTCCTTTAGATTATGTTGCTAAAAAGAAATATAAGCCTGAAAAAGAGGGGATTTAAAATGTATTACACTTTTACGGTATATGTATAAAGGCGAATAAATATGAAGAAGGAAAAAGAAATAAGGGGCGTATCATACCGGGCCACCGTTGACGAGGAATCGCGTCACGTTGAGGGATACGCTCTGTTGTTTAACGTTGACAGTTGTCCTATGTGGGGCGGCGAAATGATTGAACGGATTGCTCCTACAGCCCTCGATGGAGTACTGGAAAAAAGCGATATCCTCTGTCTGATGAATCATGATGAAAGACGTGGTGTGTTGGCAAGATATCGAATGGGAGAAGGCTCCTTAAAGTTGGAAGTGGACGATAAAGGGTTAAAATACTCCTTTGAAGCGCCCAACTCCCCACTAGGTGATGAATTGATTGAATCTTTAAGACGTGGGGATATCTCAGAATCATCATTTGCCTTTACGGTGCAAGATGTTAATTGGGATAGAAAAGAAGATGGTACTTACATCAGAACAATTTTGAAGTTTGAACGACTGTATGATGTTAGTCCCGTTTATTATCCGGCTTATGAAGACACCTCTGTTGCTCTCCGATCCTTAAATGATAAAAAGGAAGCTGAACAACAAGAGGTGGAGAAGCGGGAAAAAGAAGAATTTGACGAATATTTTAATAATCTCAAAAATAGATTTTAATATGGCAAAGGAAGTTACAATTGTCGAGTTGAAAGATAAACTCGGCCTGTTGAATGAAGAGAGAAAAGGAATCTTTTCCGGTTTGAAAAAAGAATCTCGTAAGGCCAATGAAAGCGAGGAAAAACGACTCGGAGAGATCGCCTCAGAAGTGGCAGAAACCGAATACGAGATCAGGGTGGCGGAAGCGCGTAACAAACAGCGTCCTGTAAAGTCGCATACAAAACGCTCGAATGGAAATTTGCTAGCAAAAGCTATTCGTTCTGTACTGTCTGGTGAAAGTTCTGATGAGGTAGAAGCATTGATGGATGCAGGTAAACGCTCGATGACAGAAGCGGGTCTGACATCAACCAGAGGTAATTTGACCATCCCGATGGAATTTCGTGGAGATTTCATATCTGCAAAAGTTGAAGGTGATGGTCAGGAACTTATTTCGGAGGATTTACTGGGGATTTTGCAGCCTATCCGCGATAATTTGGTGATGGTAAAGGCAGGATCCACTTTTCTTACCGGTTTGAAAGGTAATATCGGCATACCGTCGTATAGTGGTTCCACCGTTGATTGGGCGGGAGAAACCGAAGCGGCAAAGAATGGCAAGGGAGCATTCAAAAAAATCGAACTATCCCCTAAGCGTTTGACCGCTTACATGGACATCTCAAAGCAGTTCCTGGCACAGGACAGCATGTCAACCGATGCGATGCTGACATCTGACTTGGCACGCGCGATTGCAATTAAATTGCAGCGTACAATTTTGGGTAAGGATGCACACGATGAAAAACGTCCAGATGGTTTCTTTACTGGTGCACCGCAATACGCAATTAACGGTGTAGCGACATTTGCTAATTTGGTAGCGATGGAGTCTGAAGTACCTGTTGATGAAGCTCTGGTTAACAACTTGGCTTACTTAACATCTGTGAAGGGTGCTGGTATTCTGAAATCGACTTTGAGAGCGGCAAATGTAGCGGAAGGGTTTATCTTGGATAAAGGGCTGGCTAACGGATATAACGTATACGCTACATCTGGTATGGCTTCAGGGTTGCAGGATGCAGCTGATGAAGAAGGTATTATCTTCGGTAACTGGGCTGATTACGTTATCGGCCAGTGGGGTGCGCTGGATATTACCGTTGATCCTTATACGAAGGCTGCTGACGGTGAAGTCCGCTTGGTGATCAATGCTTTCTTTGATGCCAAAGCGCGTCGTCCTGAATCTTTCGTTGTTGGATCAATAAAATAGTAAGTTATGCATGTAACACTGGAAGAGGTAAAGAGGCACCTTCAGATTGAGGCAGAGTATGAGGGAGACGATTTTTATATCAATTCTCTGATAGAAGCATCTGAGGTAGCTGCAGCTAATCATCTCAAGTATGATTCACTTGATGATGCTTTTCCCGTTTTGCCTCTTCCTGTGAAGCATGCAATACTACTTATGGTCGGAAACCTCTATGCAAACCGGGAACCGGTTGCTTTTGCGCAAAGTTATAGAGTGCCGTTAAGCTACGAATACCTTTTAGGACCTTACGTAAAATACGGATCATGAGAGCGGGATTACTGAATGAAATGATAAAAATCCAGAAGCCTGTTGAGGTGGAAACAAAATATTCAGGAAAAGTCACTGAGTATCAAGATTACATTATGACAAAGGCTTCGGTTGAGCATCTTTCTGGCAGACGCACGGTTTCCGCTGGAGAAATTATCAATGATTATTCAGTTCGCTTTAAAATTCGGATTTACCATAAGATATCTCCCGATATGATTATTATCCACAGCGGTATGAAATACCGAATACAGGACATTAATCCCGAAAGATCCAAACAGAGTATCACCATTACAGCCGAAGTGATCAATGAGTAATACCGATATATCGTTTGATAGTTCTGAATTTACCCTGATGGTGAATAATCTTACTGGAAAGGAAATGAAGCGTGTAATATCTAGAACGCTCCGAGTGTCAGCTAATGTGTTGAAAAAGGAAACAGAGAAAAATTTCATCTCCGGGGTGAAGGTTCGAAAAAATCTTATGACATACCGAAAGGGGGGACGTAAGGTTACTGTTCGAAAACAACTTGTTAGGGTTGTGGCTGATAAACGTAATAAACTAGCAATAAAGGTTCACATAATGGGGAATTTTAAGGCTAAGTTTTTTGAAAAAGGAACAACTATTCGACGCACGAAAGGCCGGCTATCGGGAACTACCTCTTGGGGGAAGAGGACTATAAAAGTTCGTACAGGGAAAGAAGTAAAATCATATTGGTGGGGGAAGAGAAAAATAACTAAATACCAAGGGGCTGAACGTGGAAATATCAAAGCTGGGCATTTCTTTAGGAAAGCTCAGGATTCAAAGGAGTCTGAGATCTTTTCTAAAACAGATCAGATTCTAAGTCGTGAAATAGTAAAACTATCTAACAAGAAAAATAAATGAGAGCCAACGAAATAGGAAGTGTTATTAAAAGCCTGCTATTGTCTGGTGGAGATTTACCCATCATGGTCGGGAGAAAGGTATTCCCTATAATAGCCCCTCCAGGTACTGATGGTGATTTCATAGTTTATCGTAGAACCGGAGTTAAGCCAGCCTATACAAAGGATCGAAATAGTTCGGGCGATACGGCTACTGTAGAAATATTAGTCGTGTCTGATGAATATGCAAGATCTGTTGACATCATGAATGCTGTATTCGTTGCCCTACAAAACAAATCCGGAGTTATCGAAAGTATAGATATAGACGGAATCCAAATGGTCGATTCGGAAGAAGAGTTTCAGGATGATATGTACATTCAGAATATGACTTTTGAAATAGAGATTTATTAACGATTAAAACATAAAAGGTATGAGTAAACCGATTAAAGGAAAAGACCTTATGGTCTTTCAGAAAAAAGGAGCAACCTACACGACATTAGCTGCAGCAACAAGCCATACACTTAGCGTATCAGCAGCTGTGATGGAAGCGTCTAGCAAGGATTCGGGAAAGTGGGGAGATAGCGAGGCCGGACGCATGGAATGGGAGATGGGAACTGAGAATTTATTTGTTCAGGTAGATTTCGATACCCTGTTCGATGCGATGGTCGCCGGAGAAAAGTTGGATGTTGCATTTGAAATAGCATCCAACGCAAATAGTGATACGGGTAAACCGGATGGCGGCTGGACAATAGGCCCAGGTGGTTATGAGGGACAAGTTTTGATAACCGCACTGAACGCCAATGCTCCAAATGGAGATAATGCTACTTACACAGCTACATTTAAAGGCTGTGGTCCTCTAAAAAAACGTACGGGAAATGGCGGATAATAAAAAGAGGCTTTAGGGCCTCTTTTTTGTCATAAACTTAAAATATACATACAATGATTAAGATAGGCAATCAGGAGTATATCCTTAAATATACAGTGAGGGCGTTATTTGCTTATGAGCAGATAACAGGAACACCTTTTACACCAGACAAACTACTGAATGAGTATACGTTGTTGTACGCTATTTTGATCGCGAATAACAACGACTTCCGTTTAACATTCGATGAGTTTATTAATGAATGTGACGAAGATCAAAGTATTTTCATTGAATTTCGTGAATGGTTTTTGGATGTATTAAAGCAAAAGGCTTTGCTGCAAACTGAATCAGCAGATAAGGATGATCCGGATGATAAAAAAAAAGATTAACCATCCGAGAAATATACTCTTTGTTAGTTGTTGAAGCTGGATTAGATCCGGGTTATGTGATGGATCGAATGGAATTTTATGAGATAGATGCCATTTTAGAAACATTGCATTACCGGCATAGAGATAGTTGGGAACAAACCCGTATGATCTGCTTTGTTTTAGCACAGTCAAATAGCACTAAAAGTCTTAAACCAACGGATATACTCCGTTTCTCTTGGGACGAAAATGTATCAGAATCAGGTGAAACATCGATTAACACAGAAGATATAGAGAGATTAAAGAAAAAAGCAGAAGAATACATTAAATCGAAATGATATGCCAGCAGATTTAGTAACCAGATTATTATTGAAAAATCAAGAGTTCGACCGGAATTTGAAAGCCAGTCAAAACCAGATTAAGTTTTTTCAAAAAAGAGTGGATTCCATGGGGGCGTCTGTTCGGAACTTTGTTGGCGGATTTGCGGGGATGGCCGGTGTTTCATTCGCTTTTATGGATATTGCACAAAAGAGTATCCAGTTTGAAAAATCTTTGTCTTCATTGCGATCATTAACCGGTGTATCAGCAGAAGAACTATCCTTCTTTAAGGACGAAGCTATAAAACTTGGTTCAACATCGACTCAGACGGCCAGTCAGGTCGTAGAAGCATTCCAGTTGATCGGTAGTCAAAGGCCAGAGCTGTTAAAAAACAAAGAAGGTTTAGCCGAAGTAACTAAACAGGCTATCACTTTAGCCGAAGCCGCAGGAATGGATGTTCCGGAAGCCGCTTCTGCTCTTACAGGATCATTGAATCAAATGGGGGAGTCATCCCGAAAAGCTGGGGAATATATTAATATTCTTGCAGCGGCTTCACAAGCTGGTTCGGCTGATATTCCTTACCTTACTAGGGCAATTGAAAAATCAGGGGGAACAGCCAGTACTGTAGGGATCAAATACAATGAACTGGTTGCTGCCATAGAGGCTATCGCTCCAAAGATCACAGAAGCCAGCGTTGCGGGTACTAATCTCCGCAATATATTCCTTATCCTTGAATCCAGTTCGGATAAGAATCTAAAACCGTCTGTTGTGGGGCTTTCTAAGGCCCTAGAAAATTTATCCGCTAAGAACTACGATGCTACCCAGATGACAAAGCTTTTTGGACGGGAAAGTGTTACGGCTGCATTGGCATTAGTCTCTGCGAAAGACCAATATAACATTTACGTTGATGCCATAACCGGAACCAATACCGCCATAGAGCAGCAGAAAATCAATAATGATAATCTGGCAGGTTCAATCAACGCAGTATCTTCCGCGTGGGAGGGCTTTGTTTTGACATTGAATAAATCAAACGGATTTTTAAGTACTGCGGCAAATGGTGTAGCTTCGCTAATATCTGATTTGACTAGACTAATGAAAACCGCAGAGGAACTGAAAAGAGAAGCTTATGGAGAAAGCGCAAAAAAAATCACAGATAAAGCCTCAATGTTATACGCCAATAATATACAGGATAAATTCTCACCTAAACGCGCATTGGAATTAGCACGGTCTGAATATGATAGTACCGAAGGTTATAAAGTTGATAAATATAAAAGTGATGTTTCCTCTTTAGAAACAAAATTAAAACGGTTAGAACAAAACCGGATCGAGATTGCAAATATGCCAGGGTATTATAACCATAAA
>OGZX01003216.1_pt1 | contig 11544 bp, 14 predicted proteins | sample 1576881 | NCBI WGS metagenome assembly OGZX01 (sample SAMEA3541542, study PRJEB24748) | human gut metagenome | biome: human gut; feature: human-associated habitat; material: faeces | place: China | collected 2012
TTTTAAAGGGCTGGATCGTCGGATATCTGAATGAGATGCAGGCAAACGGAGGCGTGCAGAACTTTGTCCCGGATGATGTGGAAGTCCTGGCCGGAAACGAGATCGATGCCGTTGTTGTAAACGTGGCGATCCAGCCAGTGGACAGCATCGAGAAGATCTACATGACCGTCAATGTATCCGTCAATTCTGACAGCGAATAAGGAGGTGTAAAGAATGGCAAATGAAGGATATTTACTTGCGCAGGATTCCTACCGCGGCGCGGCCGGAAAAGCGTTTACTGCGATCAATGGAAGCAATGAGCTTCTGTTTGGACTGAAGAAATTTAACTCCAACACTGAGGTCCAGACGGGTGAGTTTAAGGTTGTCGGAGCGCTGACAGAACAGGAAAAGGTCAAAGGATTAAAGTATTCCGGATCGGCTACGATCTATTATGGAACCCCGACGTTTTTAACGTTGTTATCGGAGTTTAAGAGGACCGGAAAGTTCCCGACGATCAACTTCCAGATCACGAACGATGATCCAGCATCTTCGCTGGGGACCCAGACCGTTGTGCTCTATAACGTCATCTTAAAGAAGATCCCGATCGCGATCCTGGATGATTCTGCGGAGAGTCTTCAGATCGATATCGAGTTCACATTCAGCGATTTTGAGGTACTGAAATCATTTAACAGCCAGCCGTCTCAGTTAGGAAAATAGGAGGAAAGACCATGGGAAATTTAGGAGCATACTTAAGACCTGTTCCGGCCGGAAAGACGAAAGAGTTTTATCTGGAAAACTTTAAGGATGAGAAAGGGGAAAAGATCCCGTTCATTGTAAAGGCGATCACACCGAAGGAAAACGAGAGGATCGTAAAGAGGAATACAGTGAAAGGCGTCTTTAATAACGCGACATATATTAACGAGATGATCGTGGCCTGCATGGAGACGCCGAATCTCAAGGATGCAGAACTTTGCAGTTTCTACGGCGTCATAGACCCGACAGAGGTGCCGAGCCTTATGTTCACGATCGGGGAAAAGAATGTTGTCATGGATGCGGTTTCTGAGATCAACGATGTCAAGATGGCAAATGAACTGATGGATGCCGCAAAAAACTTTTAGCGGGAGGAGACTGGGAGACAGAGACAAGTTACTTTGCTTTTGTCTCCCTTGGAATCTTCCCGGAAGACTTTGAGAAACGGCCATTGAGGGAAAAGATTCTTATGTTCACGATGATGGACCGCTTGTCGAAAGAGATGAAGAATAAGTGAGGAGGCGGTGTGAATGGGTAAAATACAGGAATCTCTTGTTTTAACGGATGGTTTTACAGCGGCATTTACCCGCTTCCTGTCCTTTGGCGATCAGGCTGTGGGGAGTTTCGATAAAATGAGCGGGGCAAATATCCAGTTCCAACAGTCCTCCGTGTATGCAACACAGCAGATTGAATCGATGAAGGCAGCACTTGATTCTCAGCAGACGCTTCTTGCGGCACAGAACCAAAGACTCATAGCCCAGAAAACCCATGTGGAATCATTGGCGCAAAAGTATCAGGCTTTGGCTGCCAGTAAAGGGGCAGAGGCAACTGCGACAATTCGTGCGCAGGAATCTCTCGCAAGGGCTGAGATTGCTGAACAAAGAATATACCAGCAGGTTGTTAAAACTTCGGAGATGATTGCAAATCAAAATAATGCAATCGAAGAATTTTCCTCCAAGATGAATCAGGCCCAGGAAGAAACGAAGAAAGTAGGGAAAGCACAGGAAGAATATAATAAGCAGCTTAAGAATGCAAACTCTTCAGCGGAAAACCTTGTAAAAACGCTTAGGCGCATCGGAACAGCGATCGGAGTGACAAAACTTGTGAAAGATTTCCTGGATTTCTCCGACACCCAGGCCCAGATCAACGCCCGCCTGAACCTCATGAACGACGGTCTTCAGACAACGAATGAACTGAGCGAGATGATCTATCAGTCGGCGCTGCGTTCCAAAGCGGCTTATTCCGATACGGCAGACGCAGTCGGCAAGATGGGACTGAATGCCGGAAATGCATTCTCCTCGAACCAGGAGCTGATCGCATTCACGGAGCAGGTGAATAAGCAGTTCAAGATCGGCGGTGCGTCGGCTCAGGAACAGAGCAATGCGATGGTGCAGCTTACCCAGGCGATGGCGGCTGGTGTCCTGCGAGGTCAGGACTTAAACTCCATTCTGGCGGCGGCTCCGGGAATCGCCAGGACCATCGAGGAGAGTATGGGATGGGCGTCCGGATCCATCAAGCAGTATGCGGAGGACGGAAAAGTCACAGCTCAGGTTGTAAAGAACGCGCTGCTTGATATGGCGGATCAGACGAACCAGAAGTTTGAATCGATCCCGATGACGTTGTCGGATGCGATGACGCAGGCGCAGAATATCGTCCAGCATGAAGTAAAGCAGATAGCACAGTCCTGGAACGACTTTATTCAGACGGATCAGGGGCAGGAGATCCTCGGGGAAGCGATCTCGCTGCTGTCCGTTATGGCGCAGGTCGGAACAGATGCACTGGCGGGGATTGGATCAGCGGCGCTCTTTGCTGCCGACAACATGGATATGATCCTTCCGATCCTGGCGACCGTGGGGCTGGGATTCCTGCTTGTGAAGGCACAGGCGGTCCAGGCAGCGCTTGGAAGTGCAGCAGTGGCAGGAATTCACATGGCTTCGTGGGCGGCCGCGAACTGGCCGATTCTGCTCCTGGTAGCATTGTTTGCGGGAGCATTGATCGCAGCACAGCAGTTTGGAATCGGGATGCAGGAAGTTGGCGGCTGGGTCGGACAGGTCTTCGGAATGACCTACGCAGTTGGCTACAATGTATTTGCCACACTCTGGAATGTGATCGCTTCGTTTGCAGAGTTCTTCGCGAATGTATTTAACGATCCGGTTGCTGCTATTGCACATCTGTTTTCGAATGCATTGGATACGATCCTCAGTATGGTAGAAACTGCGGCAGGTGCGATCGATGCACTGACAGGTTCTCATCTTCAGGGGGCTGTGAGTGGCTTCCGCGGAAAACTATCTGGCTGGGTAGACGATACCTTTGGAGAGAATGCAATCCAGATTAAGCGGATGGCAAACCTTGATATCGGTGCTACAGCGGCAGAATGGGGAAACTACGGGGCAAATCTCGGTTCCAAACTGGACAATCTGGATCTTGATATTGGAAAACTCGCGGGAAGCTTCAACGACCTGGACCTTTCCGGCGGAAACAATATCGATAAGGTCGCGAAGGTTGGAAAAGTCGGCAAGGTGGATGATATCAAATTGTCAGATGAAGATCTGAAAATCTACCGGGATCTTGCGGAACGACGGTATATGAATAAGATCGAGCTGAAGACTCTGGCACCGGAAATCAATGTGTCGATTCCGGAATCAGCGGGTGGAAACCTGACGGCCGATGATGTCACGGATTATATCCGGAAGATGCTCATCGAGCAGATGAACTCCCAGACATCGGTATCGCACGGATGATGAAAGGAGTGTGTTCATGGCAAAATTAAAAATCGGATGTTCGATCTATCTGGCATTTGCCGGAAAGAAGGTAAAGCTCCCGGTAAACCCGGAAGAGATTGAAATAAAAAATCCGACAGACCATAAAACGTATGACGTCATCGGTGTGGGTGAGATCGTGGTTCCCAGGAAGCCTTCTTTAAAAGAGGTATCCTGGGAATCTTTTTTCCCGGGAGATCGCCAGGCCGTGTATGTAAACGGTGGGGCAAAATCTCCATCCTATTATCTGAAATATTTCGAAAAAGCATTGAAGAAAAAGCAGATCTGCCGTCTGATCATCACAAGGTCCGGTGGATCCGACACCAATATGAAATGCATTGTTTCAAACTTTGAGACGAAGGATAAGGGCGGGGAACCCAAAGATATCTATTACAGCCTGGAATTACAGGAGTATCGCTCCTATGCACCGAAGATCGTCTCGATATTAAAGACTCCTGCCACAGGGCAGGCAAGCGCCGAGGCATCCACAGAGACTCCGAGGGCGGTTGAATCCCCGGTCCTTCGTGTCGGTGCCGCGGTGATCGTAAACGGGGAATACTGCTATGACAGCTACGGCGGGAGACCTCATGGAACGGCCAACAACCTGAGCACTACGGTGACTCGGATCGTTTCCGGGAACCCGTATCCGGTCCACGTCGGATCCTATGGATGGGTACAGGAAAGCCAGCTGCAGATTACGGGGTGATGAAAGATGGAGAGATCATTGCAGGTCCAAATAAAAGGAAAAGCTCCCGATGGTTCAGACCTGATAACGATCATGGAATACATAGAGGTTGCCAGAGAGATCGAGTTCACGACGAACCGGATGGATGCGCCTGGAAAGTTAAAGTTTTCCTGTCTGGAGGATGGTCCGATCGGGATTCCGGAGGGAAGCTCGGTGGAGTACAGCGTAGATGGTGTGAAACTGTTTAAAGGGTTTGTATTTACGATCGAGCGTACACGGGATGGTGAGACAACCTATACCGCCTATGATCAGCTTCGGTACCTGAAAGCGAATGCCAGCTATTCCCTTGACAACATGAGTTTTGAACAGATCCTTACGCGGATTGCCGGAGACTTTGGCTTGAAAGTAGGAACATTGGAAACAACCGGGTATGTGTTTCCGACATTTCTGAAGGAAAATGAGGACTGTCTGAACATTGTATTTGACGCGCTGTCAGAGACCATTGTCCAGACCGGGAAGATCTTCATCCTGTACGATAAAGCCGGAGAACTGACGCTTGTGGAAGCGAAAAACTGGTTTACGAACACAATGGTAGGAGGTGGCAGTCTGGTAACAGACTACACCTATAAGCGTGATATTGATTCTGATACCTATAACCGCGTGAAGCTTGCCCGGAAGAATGAAAAGAGTGGACGCACCGACGTGTACGTGCATGAAGACACCGATACGATCAAAAAGTGGGGGCTTTTGCAGTATTATGATGAGGTGGATGAGAACCTGAATGAGGCACAGATCGACAAGATGTGTGAGGCATATCTCCAGTATTACAACCGGGTCCTTCAGACGTTGAAGCTGGAGGCAATCGGAGTGCCGGAGATCCGTGCCGGCATGATTCTGCCGGTTAAGGTCGGGGATATTGAAGATCTTGCCACGTCGAGGCTGCTCCTTGCAGAAAAGGTGACGCAGAAATGGGAAGGAGAGGACCATACCATGCAGATTGAAGTGAAATCATTTGAACAACTGGGAGGGGTGAGCATCATATGACAACGGAACTTCTTGGAGTCCTTCAGGAGATCGTAAAAAACTATATGAATGCGATAAAAATGACGGACAAGGCCACTGGGACCGTCACAAAGACCTCTCCGCTCACGATCCAGACAGATACCTCCCTGCCGCCGATTTCCGGGAATGCGCTGATCCTGACGAGCAACGTCATCGAGCGGACGGAGCAGGTGAAGGGTGGCGCCGGCGGAACAGTAACAGTCACGGAAGGGTTAAAAGCGGGAGACAAGGTCCTGCTCCTCCGAGTCCAAAAAGGGCAGCAGTTTATTGTATTATCAAAGATCACATAAGGAGGTCATCATGGCAGTATTACCGGAAGGTGTGGGGCTTGATGTGACCCTGCATCATGTGGAAAAACCGACAAGGACATTCCTGATCGACTGGTCATCGAAACAGGTCGCCGGCATGGATGAAGGACTTCCTGCAATGCGTCAGGCCGTGGAGATCATCCTTCAGAATGAACGGTTCCGGTGGCAGATCTATTCGTCTGATTTTGGAAGTGAACTGGAGAACCTGGTGGGAGAAGAACGGGATTACATCGAAAGTGAACTTCCCCGCCGGATCGAAGATGCATTTTCAGGAGACAGCCGAATCCTTACAGTGGAAAATTTTGTATTTACGGAAAAAATACCGGGAGAGCTGAGCTGCAGCTTTGATGTGAAAACGGTATATGGAACATTGACGGAGGAGGTGAGTGTGTGATCGATTTTAGCGGATATACAAGGGAAGCGATTCAGAAAGAGATGCTGGACCAGGTGGATCCCAACATTGACACCAGGGAAGGCAGCATGATCCAGGCAGCGATTGGACCGGCGGCCTGGTATCTGGAAGGGGTTTACATGATCTTAAAGCAGATTCAGGATAACGCCTATCCGGCCACTGCGGTCGGTGACTGCCTGGATAAGATCGTTCAGACGCGAGGACTTACCAGAAAACAGGCAACGGCAGCAGTCCGGAAAGGAACCTTTAACACCGCAGTTCCATCCGGGTCGGAATTCAAGACGATCAACGGGGCAGATTCCCGGATCTTCGTGACCGGAGACCGGATCTCCGGAGGCGGGCCGGAATACGTCTATGCGATGCAGTGCAAGGATACGGGAATATCCGGAAACAACTATTCCGGGAATCTGCTCCCAATTACGCCGGTGGAAAATCTTACCTCCGCAGTTCTGGGAGATATCATCATGGCCGGAACGGAAGAGGAGACGGAGGAAGCGCTGAGAAGCCGGTTCTATGAGACGTTTGATGTCGCTGCATTCGGCGGAAATATCTCCTCTTATAAAAATGAGATGCTGTCAATTGAAGGAGTTGGAGCCGTGCAGGTATATCCGGCATGGAAGGGCGGCGGGACCGTCCTCTGTAGCATCCTTGGGGATGATCTCCGGCCGGCGCTTCCAGCTACAGTCCAGAAAGTTCAGAATATCATCTGCCCGCCGGAAGATGGCAGCAGCGTACCATCCGCAGACGGATATGGGATCGCACCGATCGGCGCGGCCGTGACGATCACAACAGGCACAGCGTTGACTTTAAATATTACATGTAACATCGATTTTGTAGAGACGATGCCGAACGGTGTTGAAACCTATAAAAATCAGATCAGGCAGAAGATTCAGGAATATCTGGATACGCTCTGTAAAGCATGGGGAGATGCTATAAAATCCCATCAGATCACGTATGCGGTCACAGTCTACGCGTCCAGGATCATCTATTCAATCCTGACGATCCAGGATGTTGTCAATGTGTCCAATGTAAAGATCAACGGCGTCAGCGGAGATCTGAAGCTTACAGAGACATCTGCATTGCAGCAGGTGCCGGTACTGGGGACGGTGGTGATCAACGGTGAGTAGAGCGGAAGAAACTTTAAGAGGACAGTTGCCGGAATACTTCCGGCCAATCATCGAATTCAGAGAGATATTAAAAGCACATGGATACAGTCTTGACAAGCTTGATGAAACAAGCGAGAAGGTGAAGGACAACAATTACATCGCAACCTGTGATGAGGAGACGATTGCGTATTATGAAAAGCTCCTGGGGATCACGTATCGTTTTGGAGACACGATGGAATACCGGAGAGCACGGGTACTGCAGAAATACAACACGATCGTTCCCTTTTCCATTGAATTTCTGAGAGACAAGCTCACGGAGCTGTACGGGGAAGACGGATATGAGATGTCCGTTGATTCAGCAGCTTGTAAGCTGAAGATAAAAGTTACATCAGACCGTTACGGGGCGATCGACCTTCTTTATGATCTTTTGTGGGATGTTGTTCCAGCTCACATTCAGATCCTTGCCAATCAGCAGACAACAAACCGTGTTCCGTGCCGCCTGTACGCAGCAGGAGCCGTTTCACGGGTATTTGTACAGACAGTTTACAGACATACCGTTTATGACATCGAAGAGGCGGCAAATACAGGTGGAGCGGTATCAGGCACCAAGATTCAGACAATATCGAACGAATAGGAGGAAAAACGATGGGAGTATATAGAGCGGCCATTGTAACAGAGAACGGACAGAACCTTATTGCGCAAGCGTTAGCGAATGAGAAACCTTTAATTTTCACAAGTGCAAAAACATCAAGTTATTCATATCCGGTGGGAACCGATGTTCCGGCACTGACTGGGTTACAGGATGTGGTGCAGAGTGTGCTGCCATTTGACAGTAAAGTACTGGGCGGAAATGTGGCACAGGTGAGTGTCCGCTTCGATAATGATGGAGTGGATCAGACGTATCGAATCGAGACGATCGGACTCTATGCCAAGATTGAGGGCGGAGCGGAAACATTATTTTCTGTCACACAAGCGACAACTCCAGATGAAATGCCGGTGCAGAGTGACATCTCCCCGTCAGCGTACATATACAATATTCAGCACACAGTGCAGAATGCGTCACAGATCACGCTTACCGTGAATCCGGCCGGAACTGCAACAGTGCAGGATATTATGGATATTGAGACCCCAGAGTTTGATGATTCCGGAACAGTGAAAGGGATTAGCAGCTTCCCGACTTTTCTCGAAACCATGAAGTCGAAGATGAATTTCTTCCAGTTCTTCAGAAATTTAAAAGCCGGACTGCAGTTCGTATTGCATGCCGGGCAGATTGTTAATAACTGCGTGACGGACAACGCTGGATTGCCGTTATCAGCGGCGCAGGGGAAGGTGCTGAAGGATCTGTACACTCAATTGTATAGTGATCTGAGTAACAATTTGAGTAAAAGAATTCCGTTTGATACAAAACCAGAAGAATCCAGTATTGTAAATCGAATTATTTTAATGCAAAAAGCTGGATGTAAAGCGGCTATTTTTTGCTCTAAAAACACTTGCTCAGATAATCCTCCGACGGCAGGGTGGTATAACATATTATATTGGGGAATGGCCAGCGAACAAATCATCCTTGCAAGTTGCACATGGCAGCCAAAAACTACCTATTACGGAGTTTTTAATCTTGATGAGACAGCTCCAACCATTACATGGAGGGAAGTCGTTACAAAGAGTGATTTGGACGCAGTTAAAGCTAAACAGATTAACAGGTATGTATCAGCAGAAAAAAACACGGATACAGTGCTCTCGTCTTACGAAAACAAAGAGGGAAATTTTATATTACAGTTTACATCTAATGATACAACTGGCACAATTCCTACATTGACAGGTTCGCACTTGTTTATAATTGAACATTTTATGGTTGGAGACAATAGCGACTCTGCCATTGAACGAGCTTACAGTGCAAAAGGAAAACTAATCGCTTGGCGTTTTAAACAATGGTGGAATAAAACATGGACGACGTGGGAAAACTCGTAATTATACGCTTTTTACAAATAATGCGCCAAGCGTAACTGTTCCATTGCCAGACCCAGTCGGTACGTAAATGTCAAAGAATCCATTTCCGGGAATCGCATACGTTGCGCCGATCCAGCCATTAGTACGGGTATAGCAAATCGTCAAAAATTTATACCCGACAGGATCGGTATAGTTTTGTCTATAAGAGTCCAGTGTTTTCCATGACTGAGATTCTGTTGTGAATTCTTTATATAACAGATTGGATTGCAAATCACTCTTTGTTGCAAACCGATATTGCTCTGTCCATTTATTATTTCTGTAGATCGTAACAGCAGCGGTATCTTTTTCTAAGACGAACTGGTTTGCACCATCGGGGGTATCAAAGTTCATTGTTACAAATCGTCCATCGCTTTTATACCAACTAGCGTAGCCGCCAATCATTTCACCGCCAAAGGAAAATTTCCCCCTCATGTCACTATACAATTGAGGGAAAGAAGAAAAATCAACTCATAGAGACAAAAGTCAATTGAAAAATCACATAAATTTGAAAATTCAGGATCCGCGAGGGTCCTTTTTATATACAAAAAATTATTTTTTTAGGAGGTAAAAATCATGGAAAAAATCAAAGTCAAGGGTAAGCTCTACGAGATCCGGAGCATCCAGACGACCGAAGCGCATGTGCTGCAGATCGTTTTCGCCAGTACGCCGCCGACAAAATGGGACGGTGACATTGTGCTCTACACGGCCGGGGACATCGAATGCGCAACGCTGGCTGGATGGACTACAGTTTATCGCGACGAGGGACAGACAGTCTATCTGTCAGATGATGGCAGCGTGTACCAGACACCGGATTCGGATACTGGTGGCGAGATCCTTCCGCCGGAGCCGTATGAGCCGACACTGGCAGAGCTGCAGGCGGCGAAAAAACGAGAGATCAGTCAAGCATGTGAGGCTGCCATCTATTCCGGAGTGGATGTGACATTCACGAACGGATCGGTAGAGCACTTTTCCCTGACGGAACATGATCAGCTCAATCTCTTCGGTAAGCAGGTACAGCTTGCCTCCGGCGCGGAGCAGATGGAATACCACTCTGATGGTCAGCCGTGCCGCTACTATAGCGTGGTCGACATGCAGACGATCATCACCGCGGCCATGCAGCACGTCAGCTATCACACTACCTACTGCAATGCCATCAATATGTGGATTGCAGGATGTGAGAGCACGGAAGAGGTCCAGACAATTTATTACGGCGCAGATGTTCCGGAAGAGTACAAGTCAGACGTTCTCAAGGCATATCTTGCAACAAAAGAAGGTGCAGGTGATAAGAATGCACAGACTACTGAATAAGTATCTGTTTCTGCTTGACGTTGGTGGACTGCTTTACATATTGATCGAACTGATCTGGCGCGGCCAGAGCCACTGGACGATGTTCATCCTGGGAGGAATCTGCTTCATTTATCTGGGATTGATCAACGAGGTTATTCCTTGGCAGATGCCGTTATGGCAGCAGATCCTCATTGGCGCGGTCGGAATCACGACATTAGAGTTCCTGACCGGCTGCATCGTCAATCTGGCTCTCGGCTGGAACGTCTGGGATTACAGCGGGCTTCCGGGCAATCTCTTGGGGCAGATCTGTCCGCAGTACTTTGTGCTGTGGCTGCCGGTGGCACTGGCCGGGATCGTCATGGATGATTGGATCCGGTACCGAAAGTTCGGAGAAGAACGGCCACACTACAGACTGATCTGACGGACAAACATACAATATAGTGAGGAAATCAAAAAGGAGAAATGAAAATGAGAAAAGGTACATGTACAACAATCCAGCTGCTTGCAACTGGAGTAATCGCTTTTTTGTCTGAAAAATTGGGAATCACATTTTATTTGCTGGGACTGCTTGTCTTTTTAATGGTAGTTGATTATATCAGCGGGATGATTGCAAGTATGGTGGAGGCGATTGATCATCCGGGAGATACATCATATGGTTGGTCCAGTAAAAAAGGAGCAAAGGGAATCGCAAAGAAGATCGCATATTTATTTGTGATCACTGTGGCAATTGTAATTGATTACATCTTAGCAAAGACGTCCGGGAATCTTGGGTATCATCTGCCATCGGCGATGTTGTCCCTTTTGACAACAGTATGGTACTTATTAAATGAGGCCTTGTCTATCACTGAAAATGCCGGTCGCATGGGTGCGCCGGTACCTGAATGGCTGATGAAGTACATTGCGGTTCTGAAAGATAAAATCGATAGCAGCAATGAAACAAATCTGAAAGATTAGAAGGAGGTGATCCATCTATCTCCCGTCACGGTCCGGGATATGACCGTTGCGACGTCGCAACAAAGAATGTCAAAACATGTAGAATGAAACAGATTTGTATGCTATAATGCCAATGTTACCGCCTCCCAAACTGGTGACAGGAAGGAGGTGCCGTCATTGGAAACAATAACATCTTTTCTTGTCGCCGTCATGGCTGGTGTGGTTTGCCACTACATCATCAAATGGTTAGATGGCGACAAATAGCCGGTAACTAGCC
>OGZX01003218.1_pt1 | contig 11536 bp, 10 predicted proteins | sample 1576881 | NCBI WGS metagenome assembly OGZX01 (sample SAMEA3541542, study PRJEB24748) | human gut metagenome | biome: human gut; feature: human-associated habitat; material: faeces | place: China | collected 2012
CCGTAGCCTTGCCTACACCGCCTTTACCGGAAGAAACGCCGATAACGTTCTTCACCTGCGGCAACAGTTTGCCTACTTCGGGACGGGGCGCCTGGCGGCTTTCGGTAGTGATGGCCACTTCCACTTCGGGAGAGACATAAGTATGTATAGCCGTTTCGGCCGCCTTCAACATTGATTTCATGAAAGGATCCGTCGGTTTCTCGAATATCAATGAGAAACTGACTTTCATCCCATCAATACGCAGATTGTCGGCTACCATCTCTGCCTCAACGAGGTTCTTTCCGGTGCCGGGATAGCGCACTGTTGCCAGTGCATCCATTATCAGTTTAGGATAGAGAGTCATATTTTAAATTACAAATTATGTTACTTACTCGTTTGCAGCCCGCTACGCTTACTGCGGTTGTAGCTGCGATATTCATCCAGTTCTATTTCCACATCGGGTTCTTGCAATTCCCCTGTCTGCGGAAGATGGAATTTGATATACTTAATGTTTAAACCACGATCCAGCCATTGTTGTTCATAATATGTTTTGATGCTGAGGATCTCGTCCGCCATACCGGAGTGATACAAATCTTCCGTCATTACGTCTACCGGCAGATGGTTCTTCTCAATCATATACCTAGTATAGGTGAACATGAAGTTACTGTCCGTCTTCAGATGGATGATGCCACCGTCCGTCAGGAACTTGCGGTAGCGCTCCATAAAGTAGGTTGAAGTAAGTCGCTTGGTAGCCTTCTTCATCTGCGGATCGGAGAAAGTAAGCCAAATCTCACTGACTTCACCCGGAGCAAAGAAGCGGTCGATGATTTCAATGTTTGTACGCAGAAAGGCGACATTCTTCATGCCTGCTTCCAAAGACTCGGTAGCTCCCGTCCACATACGCGCACCCTTTATATCAACGGCTATAAAGTTTTTGTCCGGAAACATACGTCCCAGCCCGACGGTGTATTCTCCCCGGCCGCAACCCAGTTCCAGAACAATCGGATGATCGTTCTTAAAGAACTGTTTGTGCCAGTTACCTTTCATTTCAAACGGTATATTATCCACCACCGAGTACGGATACTCAAAAACGTGCGGATAACTCGCCATATCGGCAAACTTCTCTAACTTATTCTTTCCCATTTATGTGTATTAAAGGAAGACTCAACTCATAATATTATTTTAGGCACGGATTACACGGATTACGCGGTTATGTTATACAACCGTGCAATCCGTGTAATCCGTGCCTAAATATCCAGTAATGTATTATTCTACGATGGTTACCCAGCCGTGAGTATCAGGCTCGTCGCCATACTGAATGGCACGCAACTTGTTGTACAGCTTCGTACAGATAGGTCCCGGTTTGCCGTCTTTGGAAATAACATAAGACTTACCGTTCTCTACGTCGTCAATGCGCTCGATAGGGCTGATAACAGCAGCAGTGCCGCAAGCACCCGCCTCTTCGAATGTCGCCAGTTCTTCTTCGGGAACCGGACGGCGCTCTACCTTCATACCCATATCTTCGGCCAACTGCATCAAGCTCTTGTTGGTGATGGACGGAAGGATAGAAGTAGATTTCGGAGTGATGTAGGTGTTGTCTTTGATGCCGAAGAAGTTGGCAGCACCACATTCGTCCATATATTTCTTTTCTTTGGCATCGAGATAGAATTCGCAAGCATAACCCAAATCGTGTGCTTTCTTGTTGGCACGCAGGCTGGCAGCATAGTTACCACCCACCTTATAGACGCCGGTACCCAGTGGGGCGGCACGGTCGAACTCGCGGATAATGACATACGGATTGGTTGAGAAACCGCCTTTGAAGTAAGGACCTACGGGCGTAACGAATACTACAAACAAGTATTCTTTGGCAGGATGTACACCTACCTGTGCACCGGTACCTACCAGCAACGGGCGGATATATAAAGAAGCACCCGATTCGTAAGGCGGGATGAAGCGTTCGTTCAGCTTCACTACCTTCAGAATGGCTTCTCTGAAACGTTCAGTAGACAGTTCCGGCATCAGAATACCACGACAGGTAGACTGCAAACGAGCAGCATTCTCTTCCAAACGGAAGATACGCACTTTGCCGTCTTTGCCGCGGAAAGCCTTCAAGCCTTCAAAAGCTTCCTGACCGTAGTGCAAGCAAGTGGCAGCCATGTGCATCGGGATGGTTTCCTCACTGCATACTTCTGTTTCTCCCCACTGTTCGTTACGATAATAAATTCTCACATTGTAATCTGTCTTCATATACCCGAACGGCAGATTAGCCCAATCCAGTTCTTTCATATCTCAAAGTATTAGTTACTTCATTACGTACATTTTGCAACAAAAATAGCTTTTATTCTTCAGATTCCCGCTTCTCTGACAGTAATTTTTCAATTTCCCGGTCTGCTTTGGTCAATTTGTCGCTGCAAAACGCAATAATCTCATTCGCTTCCTTTATTTTTTCGGACAAGGCATCAATTTCCAACTCATTATTGTCTATCTGACCGACAATCTTTTCCAAGCGCGCCATGGCTTGGGAATAGGTTTCTTTCTTCGTAGGCATATCTAATTTTGATTACACATTATTTCTTTTTCGCGAGTTCCTTATCAGTAGCCCAATCTTCAGACACTAAGTTCTTCCATTTCATCTTGTTACCGATCAACTCTTGAACTTCATATTTCTCTGTACGCTGAAATTCCTTATCGGTCAACGTTATCTGATTCTTTTCTTTATCAATCGCATACTTATAATGAACCGTTATGCCATTAATTGCCATTCCCGAAGTATACGACTCACAGGTCCGGCTTTTAGCATCAAAGACATAATGTGATACAGCATCCATATCAAGTGCCGGTTTCGTCACTTCCCAATGACCATCTAACAGAGAATAATCGAACGTGCCCTCTTTGTTGTCGTCGTCATTACTACATGAGGCAAAACTGAATGCAAATAAGAACAATAAGAATGCTCCAAATAATTTCTGTGTTTTCATATCAACAAGGTTTTAAATGATTAATAATATTTATTAAATGCAGAAATAGTTGGAGTACTGCACATTATACTACATCTTTTTTACTATCGAAGCTACTTCTCCCTGATAGAGGCGAGTCACGATCTCATCATCCACCTGCAACTCATCCACATTCTTCACAGCCTTCCCGTCTTTAAGAGTGATGCTATAGCCACGGGCAAGCTGTTTCTCCGGCGAAGCATCCGCCAGGCGCTGTTGCAATAGTTCCAGGCGATGGCGATGGCGGGAGAGAGAAGAGGTTACTGCCTGTCCGATATCTCTCCGGGCAGTGAGCAGTGCCAGTTTTGCATCCGATATCCGGCGATAAGCGGCAGAAGGGATGCGATTTTTATATACAGACAACTTCCGATGTTCTTGTGACAAAAGATTCCGGACGCCTTCCTGCAAACGGGCGGCAAGCACTTCCAGTTCATCGGCAGCAGTGTTCATGCAGTCTATCAGGAACTCGGCGGCAGCGGTAGGAGTCTTGACACGGGTGTGTGCCACGGAGTCGAGCACTGTATCGTCGCGCTCATGGCCGATTCCGGTGATAATAGGCAAGGGAAATTGTGCGCAAGCGGCGGCAAGCAGGTAAGTGTCGAAACCGGAAAGGTCGGAAGTGGCACCACCGCCCCTGATAATGACGACGGCATCAAACTCAGCCAAACGGGCATTTACTTTATCAAGAGCGGAGAGGACGAATTCTTCCACGCGGTCGCCCTGCATCAAAGCGGGAAACAGTTCGGTATAAAAGTAGAATCCACGCGGATTATTCTCCAGCTGATGGCAGAAGTCGCCATAACCGGCTGCTGTAGGCGAAGAAATGACGGCGATGCGCTGCGGTAAGCGGGGCATTTCCAGTTCTTTATTAAGAGTGAGCACGCCTTCTTCTTCGAGTTGGTTCAGTATCTCCCTGCGCCGGCGTGCCATATCTCCCAACGTATAAGTAGGGTCAATGTCCTGCACCGTAAGGCTGAAGCCATAGAGTTCGTGGAAGTTGACGGTAACCTGCACCAAGACCTTGATGCCGGAAACAAATGCCTGCCCCGTAGCTTCCTCAAAATAAGGTTTCAGCAGACGAAACACATTCGACCAGATGGTACCCCGCGCTTTAGCTATCAGGTTATTGCTGCGCGGGTCCTTCTGCACAAATTCCAGATAGCAATGCCCCGTGCTGTTGGTACGTACGTCGCTCAGCTCCGCCTGTACCCAAAACTCATCAGGCAGAGATCGCTCGATGCTGCGGCGCACCAATGCATTCAGCTCATATAGTGATAAAGCATCCACCTACTACTAACTACTAACTACTTACTACTTTCATATTCCTCATATGCCTTCCACATATCGGGTACCCCATATCCGTAGATATTATCGGGGAACTCAGCACGGTCACCCGACTGGCGAACCAGTTCTATCACTTCCTTTGCTGTCAGCTTCGGGCAAGCCTGCCACAAGCAAGCCACCATGCCGCATAGGATGGGTGAGGAGAAAGAAGTTCCGTTTGCTCTTCCCTGGTTGCCATTCGTGCCCATCACATCAGAGCCTAAACCAACGGCAACTACATCGGGCTTTATCCGGCCATCCGCCGTGTTGCCGACAGAAGAGAAAGGTGCCAGCACAGCATTCTTATCAATCGCCCCTACCGTCAGCACATTATCGGCATCTCCCGGGGGCGTAACTTTCTTCCAGGAGTTCGCGCCGGAATTGCCCGCACTGCACACCAGTACCATGCCCTTATCGGCTATGCGCGATGCCTGGCGGGACATCAAGGCATGACGCCCATCCAACTCACGGTATTTATAATTCTTGGATTTATCATCAAAAGCATAATACCCCAGCGAAGTATTGAGCACATCCACACCCACGCTGTCGGCAAACTCTACCGCAGCCGCCCAATAATCCTGCTCTACCAAATGCTCGGAATATTCGTCTTCGCTGCGGAGCAACCAGAAAGAGGCCTCGGGCGCCGTACCGGTCATGATATCAGGCTGATTCATTCCTATACAAGAGAGCACCATCATGCCGTGGCTGCTTTCTGCAAAAATATCCGCCTTCGGATTCACAAAGTCTTTTGTGCCCAGCACGCGAATATTCTTCATGGCAGTAATCCTGTCCGCATTGTGGAATCCGGCATCGATGATGGCAATCGTCATTCCCTGCCCCTTGAAGCCTTCCTGATGCAATTTGTCGCCGTTGCTCATCCGTATCTGGCTGATAGCAAGCCCATAAATGCTGTCCGGGTGCACCACCGGGTTATTCTCCACAGAATCGCGCTGGGTCGACATCGTCGGCTTGTCTCCGGCGGGAGCTATCCATACCTTTTCCGTGGCACGGACAAAAGGCAGTGCAGCAATACGGTCGATCAGCGTAGAGTCGTTGCAGGAAACCGTGACGAAGTTTTCCCACTTCCCCGCAACTACGATGTTCACCCCTTGCCGGCGTATCTCGTCTATATATTTGCGGCATACCGGCAGATCGGTAGAATCTATCGGCAGATTCTGCTTCTGACGACGCGCAATGGCCTTCGCAGACAGAAAAGTCTCCGGTTGCTTGAGTGAATACGTTGTAGCCGCCTTATCCTTAAGGCTTATACGATACTTCAAAGTGTCTTGTTGTGCCTTTGCCCCGACTGCCATCAGAGCAACACCTAAAAGAATAAACAGTTTCTTCATCATTTATTTCTCAATTCTTAATTCTCAATTCTCCAAGTACATTCCTATTCCCCGTTGCGAAGCAATGAACGAGCCGCCCACTACCCGCCTGCCGATGTAGAATACCGCCGATTGCCCCGGAGCAATGGCAGATGCCTCGGTCTGGAAACGTACCAGCAGCCGGCCGTCTTCCAGGCGCTGCACCGTACATGGAATAGGTTTGCTGCGATAGCGGATGCGCACGGTAAGCTCACGGCTCCCGAAAAATTCTTCCTCGTCTACCAGGTTCTCCTGCTCTGCCAGCATACAGGTGGCGAGCAGTTGCCCGGCATCGCCCAGCATCACGGTATTCTTCTGCGGATTGATTTTCAATACATAGGCAGGCTTACCCAAAGCTATTTCCAGCCCTTTGCGCTGCCCGATGGTATAATAAGGAAAGCCTTTGTGTTCGCCCAGCTTCACGCCTTCGGAGTTGACAAACCATCCCGGCCCTACTTCCCGGTCTATCTCGGGGGAATGTTCGCGCAGGAAGTCCCGATAATCTCCCTTGATGAAGCAGACTTCCATGCTTTCCCCCTCTTCTGCCTTGACGGTGTACCCTTTATCGCGCAGATACGTGCGCACCTGTACTTTGGTATAAGTGCCCAAAGGGAAGATGCAACGCCTCAACACGTCCTGTCCCAGCCGCCAAAGGAAATAAGACTGGTCTTTCCGGTCATCGTCTCCGGCAATGATATATATTTTGCCATTCCGCTCTTCGAGCCGCGTGTAGTGTCCCGTTGCTATGTACCGGCACTGCAACCGGTCCGCCCACTCCGTCAGAATGCGGAATTTGAACAGCGGGAGGCGGTAATTACCTCTCCGGAAAACCAACGAAATATAGAAAAAGCTAAAAAACAGGAAGCTATAGAAACCCTGGCGATATTCGTCAATAAAGTTCTGAACGATCACTTTACGAAAGGCTTCACGCTCATCGGCTATGTAGTGTTCAATGCCCATGCTCGCGGCAAGTTGCCTGGCTTCCAGCGGTTCGTCACCCCATACCCACATCGTAAGCCCGACTATTTCATAGCCTTGCTCCTTCAACATCAGGCACGTGGCGGTGCTGTCTATGCCGCCGCTCATGCCTACCAATACTCGCTTTTCGGGTGCATTCATATCAAAAAGTTATCGTTAGCCTGCAAAAATACAAGTTTTCGGGGAGAAGATATAGAAAAAGCAAACCTTTTTAAGAATCTGTTTTGTCTTTTTAGCGAGCTGTCCTGAAAGGGCAGTACAGAACAAATATTCTAAGCCAACGATCCTAACTTGCTATAACAGAAGGGAGAAGTTACCTTCCATGCAAGGAGATCTTAGAATATAAGCTTTATTCTTAGAAATAAAGCTTATATTTATAAGAATAAAGCCTTTATTCCTACGAACAAAGGCTTTATTCCAAGTTTTCCTTACGGACAATATATCTTTGGAAGCAGGAAAGAGTATCTTTCCTCAGGCGCAGCGACGATAATTACCGGGTGACAGGAACCCCCGTTATAATGCCTCGCCCATGCGTGCCGATATAGACACGGCCATACTCCTGCATATCGCCGCAGATATGCAGCACCAGCCCGTATTGGTGGGCATCGTCATTGATGCGTACCCACGAAGCGGCGGCATCGTCGGAACGGAAGAAACCGTACTGGCCGTTGATGACTCCTATTATATATAAGGTAGGATAGTTGCTGCCCGGCTTTGCCTTGCCGAAGCCGAAGGCATAGATGGTGCGGACTTTATCCAAAGCTTTGAAGTCGAAACCCGACTGGGCAGTGGAATGATAAAGCCCGTCGTAAGCGGCAATCCACAAATCCTTCTCAAAACCGGGAGTGGAGTAGATGCGATCTTGCCCCCCGCGCTGGTCGCCCCGGTTCATGGGGGCGGCATTGCCACGGCGCATCATGCGCTTCACGGTCAAATGCAGGCTGTCGGCACGGAAGGTGGCACCGCCGTCCTCGCTGCTATACACCACTTCGTTCACGGCATCTACGGCATAGAAGCGCCGGGGATTGACCTTGTCGGCAATGGTACGGATGTCCCGGGGCAAGCCCTGGCAGAGTTGCCAGGTAGTACCCCGGTCGCGGGTGAGGTAGGCATCCGAACGGTCGGGCGTCCAAATCCAGGAAGCACCGTCGGCAGATACGGCGATATGTCCGTTGCGGGCTTTGTCTACGGGGAGAGAGGCACACTGCGCCCAAGTCTTTCCGCCGTCTTCCGAGTAAGAGATGGTGAGTCCGCCCGGCTGGTGGCCGAACAAGGTACCGACTCTGACTATCAGGTTCTGCTGCAACCAGGCACCGGTCACGCCGTTCGTATTGCCGAAGTGAGGCTTGCCGTGGCTGCCCAGCGGGTCGGGAGCGTTCAGGTCGAAGTGGGTGAAGCCGCCATAATCGCCGATACCGGAAATGAGGCGGGCGCCCTTCTCGGGAGCATAAAGCTCGAGGGGAACGGTTTCTTCGATGCCCTGCGACATGATGCTCCACTTCACCGGTTCCCGACGCTCAACGGCGGAAAGATTGAAGGTCTCCCATCCGCCGAAACCGGTTGTGAAGATGGCGTGCTCTGCGTTGGCAGGGTCTATTTCGATATCGAACATCCAGTGCAGGGGGGCTACCTTTACATAAGGCGCTTTGGAGTAGTCGTACTCATATCCGGTCTTGAAAATCGGTTTCCAGCGCTTGCCGCCGTCGGTGGAGCGGAACATTTCGTCACTGTCATAGCCATGCTTTCCGCCCAGGCTGTGGGTGCTGACAATCATGTGTTTGGGATTATTGACGTCTATGGACACGGCTGCATAACCGAAGCCGGCCTTCTCGCCCGCTTTCAGCTTGACGGGCGAAATATCCGTCCATTTGTTCTTTGCGGGTTCGTATTTCCATACGCCGCCGTCCGCCATCTGGCTCGGTCCGGGGGTGTCGCCGTAGGTCACGACCAACTGCCGGTCGCCGGACAGAATCATGTGGGTGGGGCGGTATTGCGTAGGCTGCCCTTCTACCGGTTGCCAACTGTTTCCGTAATCGTGGCTTACGAAAAGATTGTCCCTATCCATCAGCGAAACAGCTACATAGATGTCGCGCGTGCCGCGTGCATCGCCGCCGCCCTGTGCGTCATACACCACGCTGATGATGCCGCTGCCACGGTTTCCCCAGCTGGCACGGTCGGCGGGGTTGAACGCCTCGGTAACATCGGGGAAGGAAGCCACCCGCGCCCAGCTTTGCCCCTTGTCGGTACTGCGCCACAGGCCGTGCAGGCGGGTTCCCATATAGATGATGTTTCCGTTCTGCGGGTCTACCATCATGCGTTCGCCATTGCCGCGGCCGTTTTCATTGCCGCCCATGGTGAAGGGGATATCTACGCGGGTAAAGGTCTTGCCGCCATCATAAGAATAGAGTATGGCACCGTTGGAACTGCTGGTATAAGTTCCGCACGCCAGATACACATTGTCGGGATTCTGCGGGTCGATGGCAATGCTCTCCACCCCTTGCAGGTTGCTTTCGTCCAGACGAATCCAGTCCAGCAACGGAATCCAGCACCCGGCGGAAGCATCCCAACGGTAAGCCCCGCCCATGTCCGTACGGCAATAGCGCACCTCGGGAGCGGTGGGATGAAAGACGATACCATCTACAAAACCACCCCCTACAATCGGTACACTTTTCCATTCGTAAGGCACAGCCTTTACGGGCTGTATTTCCTGGGCAAGCACAGACACGCCGCCCAACACCAAAGCCATTCCGGCCAAAAGCAAGTGTTTCTTCATAAGCATCAGCATTTTATATTAGTTGTTCTTTTCCGGTATTTTCTCTCAAAGATAGAACTATTTTATTGGATTTCCAGCTTAGGGCGTTTACGCCCAAAGAAGTACACTACTAAGAATCAACTGTTTATAATAGCCCCGCAACAAAACCGAACCGTAAAAGATTAAAACGATACCTATATTTAAAGGGGCACGAATCAGGCCTTTGTAACAGTAATGCAACATATATGACATAAAAGCATAACATATATGACCGACCTTTGCCGCCGGTAAATTAATCGATAAAAAGGAATTATGAAGAAAAACGCGCTGATAATGCTCATTGCATTGCTGCCACTGGCTGTAAATGCCCAAGAGCATCCCTACAGCAACGAGGATGGAAAGATAGTAGATAAAGAGGTACTGGAAGTCAAAGACTACATGCCGGAAATTCACGGAACCATCCGCTCCAAGTACGAGTATCAGACCACAATCGGCGCAGGACGTTTTGAAGTGCGCAACGCCCGCGTCAGCTTCACGGGCAATGTACTGCCCACCGTAGCCTATAAAGCCGAAATCGACCTCTCGGACGAAGGACAAATCAAGATGCTGGATGCCTACACCCGGCTCTTCCCCACCAAAGGGCTGACGCTGACTGCCGGACAGATGCGCGTACCCTTCACCATCGACGCCCACCGCTCACCGCACCAACAATACTTCCCCAACCGCTCGTTCATTGCCAAACAAGTGGGAAACGTGCGTGACGTAGGTTTGACCGTAGGATATACTTTCGACACCGATATGCCCATCACCGTAGAAGGCGGATTCTTCAACGGCTCGGGACTGACCAACCAAAAAGAATGGCACAAAGAAGTGAACTATTCCGCCAAAGCCCAGTTTCTCTTCACCAAAGGACTGAATGTGACACTGAGCCTGCAGAGCATCCAGCCGGAAGAGGTGCGGATGCAGTCGTATGACATCGGCGCCTACTACGAGTCCGGCCGTTTCCACATCGAGGGGGAATACTTGTACAAGCAATACTCCGACAATGCCTTCGGCGACGTGCAAGCCGTAAACGCCTTCGTCAACTACGACCTGCCGCTACGAAAGGTATTCAACCAAATGTCTTTCTTGCTGCGCTACGACATGATGACCGACCAAAGCGACGCCAAAGCCACCAATGAGGCCGGCGAACTGATTATCACCGACTACAAGCGCCAACGCCTGACAGGCGGCATCACTTTCAGCCTCAGCAAGGCTTTCCGCACAGACCTGCGACTGAACTACGAGAAATATTTCTACGCCAAGAACAGTATCGCCAAGGAGTCGGAACAGGACAAGATCGTATTGGAACTGATGGTGCGCTTCTGATTCACCACCGAGAACACAGAGTTCCACAAAGGCTTATCAACCGGTATATTGTTACAAATTATTCTCAAGGAAAAGTATCGTTTTATACGTATTTCCACTAACTTTGCCCCCTCTTTAATTAAGGAAGCAATAGTATGAAAGACGATACAAAAGCCATAATATATGCATGCATAGCCGTGCTTAGCTGGTCTACGGTAGCTACATCCTTCAAGATAGCCTTGACGTACCTCACCCATTATGAAATGCTGCTGATAGCCAGTAGCACCACTTTACTGATATTCACCCTGCTGATGACCTTCCAGAAGAAGTGGAAACTGATAGCCCGGCTCACACCCCGGCAGTGGGGGCTCTTTGCCTTTCTGGGATTACTGAATCCGGTGGCATATTACCTTGTGCTCTTCAAAGCCTACGCACTGTTGCCGGCACAGGTGGCACAACCTATCAACTATGCCTGGCCCATTGTGCTGCTGGTTCTGCTGGCTCTGTTTGCCCACCAGCCCATACCGCCCAAGAAGTACATCGGCATGTTCCTGTCCCTCAGCGGGGTAGCGCTGATTTCCATCGGAAGCGGCAGCATAGGCGACGGCGGCATCTCCCTCTTCGGACTGCTGCTGGCGGCACTGAGTGCCCTGCTCTGGGCATCCTACTGGATTGTAAACAATAAACTGAAAGACAAGATAGACAGCAGCGTCACGCTTTTCATGAGTTTCCTGTTCGGATGTTCTTTGAATGATGTAAATGCATATAGTGCTGTTTATTGTAAATAAAAAAGA
>OGZX01003219.1_pt1 | contig 11535 bp, 12 predicted proteins | sample 1576881 | NCBI WGS metagenome assembly OGZX01 (sample SAMEA3541542, study PRJEB24748) | human gut metagenome | biome: human gut; feature: human-associated habitat; material: faeces | place: China | collected 2012
ACCCGCGACCCTAACCTTGGCAAGGTTATGCTCTACCAACTGAGCTACTTCCGCGTTGTTGCATTGTTTTCGTTTGCGAGTGCAAAGGTAGATGATTTTTTTGTTCCTGCAAATATTTAGATAAAAAAGTTGTGCCTAACCTCGCATTTTTAGTTCAAATTCATCACCACCCATTCTTGACCGCTCGCAGATTTGGGGGTTACCGTATACCTTCTCAATGGATATTTGGAAGCACCATTGGGAGCTCCTGTTCCCAATCCGATTTCATATATTGTTCCGCATTTCGGACATTTAGCATACCCTGTATCGTCTGCAACTATTTTAATGTCTTTTGATACTTCATGAGGACAACATAAATCATAGGCATAAAAGATATCATCATACCCATGAACAAGTAATACGCCTGCAAAGCCAATCCCTTTATGAAAAGTCCCAATTTGTGTTATTTCTTTATAACTCAATAAAGGAACTAAATCTTTGTCTTGGAAACGTAGATCTATTTCAATGTTCACGTATGCATAAGGAATGTCCGATTCCTCAAATTTGGAACACGAAAGAGCCAATAATACAAGTAAGCAGGATAAAAATCGTTTCATCGTTTATTCGGATAACAGCTGTTGTTCAGCTTCGTTTACTCTATTAAACGCGAAACCATCCACAATATTTTGCATCAGGGCGGAAATCTGATCATTACACAGATTACCGATACTTCCTTCATGCGTATGGCTGACTTCCTTAACAGGGGTAAACTTTCCGGCTTCGATGTTCAGGCCGACCTGCTTGTAGGCATCCCGGAAAGGCACGCCTTCGAGTACGAGGCGGTTGACCTCTTCTACGCTGAAAAGAAGTGCGTATTTGTCGTCGTCCAGGATATGCTCGTTCACTTTAACCTCCCGCATCATGTGCGTAACCATACGGAGGCAGTCCTTCAGTTCGTCAAAGGCGGGAAGGAATACTTCCTTTATGATCTGCAGGTCGCGGAAGTAACCCGACGGGAGATTGTTGCTGATCAGCGTGATCTGTTGGGGTAATCCCTGTAGCTTGTTACATTTGGCGCGTGTCAGCTCGAATACGTCCGGATTCTTTTTATGCGGCATGATGCTGGAACCTGTCGTGAACTGGTCCGGCAACTTGATAAAGCCGAAGTTCTGGCTGTTGAACATGCAGGCATCAAAAGCCAGTTTGGACAGTGTGGCAGCAATGCCCGCCATAGCGAAAGCTACGGTGCGTTCCATCTTGCCACGTCCCATCTGTGCATACACAACGTTGTAGTCGAGCGAGTCGAAGCCAAGCAAGTCTGTTGTCATCTGGCGCTTCAGCGGGAAAGAAGATCCGTATCCGGCGGCAGAGCCGAGCGGGTTGCGGTTGCAAACCTTATAGGCTGCCTGCATCAGTTGCAGGTCGTCGGCAAGGCTTTCGGCATAAGCGCCGAACCAAAGTCCGAACGATGACGGCATGGCGATCTGTAAATGCGTATATCCGGGAAGCAGCACATCTTTATACCGGTTACTCTGCGAGATCAACACCTCGAACAGGCCGGATACGAGTTCCACTATTTCCTGTATCTGCGCACGGGTGAAGAGTTTCAGGTCCAGCAATACCTGGTCGTTACGCGACCGGCCGCTATGTATCTTTTTCCCCGTATCACCCAAGCGGCGTGTCAGCATCAATTCCACCTGTGAGTGGACATCTTCCACACCCTCTTCAATGACAAACCGGCCGCTATCGGCAACGGCATAAATATTCTTCAGTTCGGCAAGCAGGACGGTCAGTTCCTCCCGGGTAAGCAGCCCGATGCTTTCCAGCATGGTGATATGAGCCATCGAGCCAAGCACATCGTACTTAGCCAGATAGAGATCCATCTCCCGGTCTTTACCTACCGTAAAGGTATCCACTTCCTGGTCTACCTGAACATTTTTTTCCCAAAGTTTCTGAGCCATTAAAAATACAATTAATAAGGCAGGGATGCCAACAGTGTCGATATCTTATCGACAGCATCCTGCAACGGTTTTGATACCATTGGCTTGATAAACGGATTCAGATCGGCGCGGACGGTCATTTTCATCCGTGTGTCATTCTCTTCCATCTGTTTCAGCTGTATCCAGAGGAACAGGGGGACGGGAGAATTCGTTGTCGTGAACTTAATCGTCTTGTTCGGTTCGCGTTCTACGATCTGGAAGGTTATCTTACCTACGGGTGCGACGTTGAAACTGCAAGAGTCTTTGTCGAACTCGAAATCTTTAATCTTATCTTGAGGTATGCGGTCCTGCACCTTTTCCAGGTTGGAGAGGTCGGACAGCATATTAAAAATACGATCCTCATTAAAGGGGATCGCTTTTACTTCACTAACAAATTCAGTCATTCTGTTTCAATTATACTCCCGGATTCCAGTTAGCCGGGTCTTTGCGCCATTCCTGAAGGATTGCGATTTCGGATTCGTCGATATAATCCGTACGCAAAGCCTCTTCCAGGACTGCGTCGTAGTTACTCAGCGTTGTCAAAGTTACTTTCGCATCTCTGAATGCTTCTACTGCAACAGGGAAGCCATACGTGAAGATTGCAACCATGCCAGCTACATCGCAACCGAAGTTACGAACGGCCTGTACTGCTTTCAAACTGCTGCCGCCTGTAGAAACCAAATCTTCTACAATCACAACCTTTGAACCCGGTTTCAGTTCGCCTTCGATCAGGTTTTCCAACCCATGATCTTTAGGAGTGGAGCGGATGTACACGAACGGCAGGCCCAACAGGTCGGCTACCAATGCTCCTTGAGCGATAGCTCCGGTTGCAACACCGGCGATAGCATCGGCATTTTCGTATTTTTCGCTGATTGTCCGAGCCAGTTCCAACTTGATGAAACTTCTGATTTCCGGATAGGAAAGTGTTTTTCTGTTGTCATTGTAGATTGGTGATTTCCAACCGGATGCCCATGTAAAAGGATTGGCCGGTTGCAGTTTAACCGCCTTAATCTTTAATAATCTCTCTGCTACTAATCTTTCCAGTGTTTTCATACAACCTAATAAATATGTTTATATCAGTCCGCAAAGGTAGATAAAGGGAATGAGATAACCTTGTAGTTCTTGAAAAAAATAAGCCATACATATTGTATAACAGGTTTCCGGCAAGTGCGTGTTTCTCAGGCGATGGTTATCCCTAAAAAACTGATCCGGATGCCGGCTACAGCCTGTATTGCATCGGTACAGGCCGATAGTGTCGAGCCGGTTGTGATCACATCGTCTATCAATAGAATATGTCTGTTTTTCAACGCATCTGCCTCGTTCAGGCGAAAGATGTTTTCTACATTCTCCTGCCGTTCGTACACCTGTTTGCGGGTCTGGCTTTCTGTCTTTTTGATACGGGAAACAGAGGTGGTGTCGACCGGTATTCCGGTGACGGATTGAATGCCTCGTGCAATCCATTCCGACTGATTATAACCTCTTTGTTTCAGTCTTTTCGGGTGAAGGGGGACAGGCATCAGAATGTCAACTGTGTCGAATAATCCGGTTTTTTGATACTTGATAGCGGCCATGCGGCCTAATTGGAATCCTAACTCCTTATTCCCGTGATATTTCAGGGAGTGGATCAGCTTCTGTCCATATCCTCCCTGCTCAAAACGAAGCAGGGCAGTGGCCGCGACAAAAGGGGTTTTCCCTTCGAACAACCGGCAGGCTGCGTTCGTCTCCATATCCATGAAATGCGTATAGGGCAGATTGTTAGAACAATGCAGGCAGATGTGTTCTTCTCCTTTCACCAAAGGTGTCTGGCAGAGCAGGCACAGACGCGGGAAGAAGAGGTTCAGGAGGTCATTCAAAAGAGTCCTCATCATAGTCATTCCCGTTGAAAAGTTGTTTTAGGCAACGGTTTGCATCCCGTCCCTCAAAACCGCGTCCGGCGGCGAAGCGGAGTAGTTTGGTGTAGACATCCCGTTCGTCTTTGCCCCGGGTTGTTTTCTTCTTGCTTTTCAAAAGGGAGGACAGGATGTCTTGATATTCCTGTTCGTCTATGCCGGCCAATGCCTCCGCACGGATATCCGCCGGAATGCCTTTTCTTTGTAGTTCGTAGCTGATCTTGATGCGACCCCATTTGTTGAAGCGCAGTTTATCGTTCACGAAATAGCGGGCGAAACGGCTTTCGTCGATGAAACGCTCTTTCAGCAGGCGGGCGATGATGCGGTCGCTTTCTTCCCCGGTCAACCCCGCCGCTTTGATTTTCTTTTCCACATCCTGGATGCAACGTTCGGCAGCAGAACAATAGGCGGCTGCCCGGTGAAGCATTTCAGGTTCGCTGAGTTGCTTCATTTCCGTGCTTTTACGATCCGGTCTTTGCCGGACAGGTCCTGGATCAGTTCGATGTCTTTATATCCTTCTTCCTCGAGCATTTCGACGACCATCGGACCGCAAGCGGCATTGATCTCGAAATAGAGCCGCCCGTTCCTTCTCAACTTTTTCTTTCCGAAATGGGCAATGTGCCAATAGTACAGCAGCGGATCGTTGTCAGGAACGAAGAGGGCGATATGCGGTTCATAGTCGAGAACATTCCTTTCCATATCTCTTTTTTCCTCTTCCTTAATATAAGGAGGATTGCTGACGATGACATCCAGTATGAACGGAATGTCCATTTCCGCCTTTTCGAGGTCCAGGATATCTGTCTGGATAAAAGTTATCGTAGCGTTGTTGCGTTTGGCATTCCTGCGAGCCGTGTCCAACGCTTCGGTCGAGATATCTGTTGCAATAATGCTGGCTTGCTTCAGGTGTTTGCGCAGTGTGACGGCGATACAGCCGCTACCCGTACCTATATCCAATATTTTAATCTTTTTCCCTTCGTTATCGATGATGACCTGCTCGACCAGTTCTTCCGTTTCCGGGCGTGGTATGAGGACGGACGGGTTTACCTCGAATTGCAGGCTGTAGAAATCAGCCGTGCCTAATATGTACTGTATCGGCTCCATTTCTTTCAGCCGCTCGACGATCTCATGAATCCGGTTCTTTTCGGCTTCGGGCAGTACCTTATCTTTGCAGAATAGAAAATGATGCGGCTGGATATTACTCACCCGCTCCATGATCAGTCGGACCAGGCTGCTGATCTCGGAAGGAGGATATAAATCCTTCAAAGATTCTTTTATATATGCGAGGGTTTCAGTCATATAATTCTATTTTTCTGCAAAAATAAGGATTTAATCGGTACAAACAAAGTTATTTCAAATCAGCCCGAAAAGCGAGTCTTTATTTCCCCTTTATCCCTTTTTTTGTATATTTGCATACGAGCTATGAATATACTCGCCGTACTACTAATAATTGTTCATAAAGATGGAAGATATAATAAATGCGCGTTGCGGTTGGGCCGGAACAGACGAACTATATATAAAATACCATGATGAAGAATGGGGCAGGCTTGTTACCGATGACAAAGCCCTATTTGAGTTTTTAATACTCGAAAGCGCCCAGGCTGGATTAGCCTGGATAACTATCCTCCGGAAACGTGAAGGATACCGGGAAGCTTTTCGTCACTTTGATGTGAAGGAAGTCGCGCAAATGACATCGGAAGACGTAGAACGTTTGATGCAATTTGATGGAATCGTCAAAAACCGGCTCAAAATCAAAAGCGCGATCAGTAACGCTAAATTGTTTATGGCTATTCAGGAAGAGTTCGGTAGCTTCTACAAATATACCTTGTCATTCTTTCCCAGCCAGCAACCTGTTGTTAACAATTTCAAGACTCTGAGCCAGATCCCCGTCACATCTCCCGAGTCGGATGCCATGAGTAAAGATATGAAAAAGCGAGGCTTCAAGTTCTTCGGTTCAACTATCTGTTATGCTTTTTTGCAGGCGGCCGGTTTTGTGAATGATCATTTAGAAGGCTGTTCCTGTAAAGCTATTCAATAATATTATGTGGTAGTGCCCGCCTCATAGTTATGGTTTTGGCAACTCATAACTATGAGGCGGGAAAGTCATAACTATGACTACTGACTCAGGCTCCTCTCATATCCTGTTATTTTGATAGTCGCTATCTATTCTTTATCTTTGTCATCCAATAAAGAGAAAAAGATATGAACCCTTTGGATATTATTGCCAACTATTATCCGGTGGACTCGGAAGTGTACCGGACTTTGGTTATTCATAGTAGAAGCGTGGCCGACAAGGCCTTGGCTATTGCCCGGATGCATCCGGAGATGAATCTCGACCAGACCTTTATAGAGGAAGCGGCGATGCTGCACGATATAGGTATTTTCCGTTGTAACGCTCCCGAGATCGGTTGTCATGGAGAGGCCGAATATATTTGCCACGGCTACCTCGGTGCCGAACTGATGCGGGCGGAAGGCTATCCCCGTCATGCCCGTGTGTGTGAGCGGCATACCGGAACGGGTATTACGCAGGCGATGATCGAAGAACGTAACCTGCCCCTTCCTCATCGCGACTTTATGCCGGAAACCCTGGAAGAGCAATTGATCTGTTTTGCCGATAAGTTCTACAGTAAAACGAAACTGGATAAAGAGAAGTCCGTCGAAAAGGTAAAACAGGGTCTTTCCAAGTATGGGAATGACACTGTTGTGCGGTTTGATAACTGGTGTAAACTCTTTTTAGGGGAATAAAAAGAGATTGGCTCACTAAAAAGTTATACATTTGCCCGCTGTAACACACTGCAAATAACGACGGAATGTTTTTGAAATACAAATGCCTGATTATTTTGTTGTTTTTCCTCACCGGAAACCTGATGACTGAGGCGCAGGAACTTATTGCTCCGACCGACACGGTGTTGGCTGTTGTGGGCGATACGATCGTGCCGGCCGACAGTGTGGCCGTTCTGGATACCGTTCCGAAAAAGCAGACGGGACTGGATGCGCCGGTCTCCTATCAGGCGAAAGACTCGATCATTATGACGGGTAATAACTGGGCCTACCTGTTTGGGGAGAGCAACGTGAAATATCAGCAGATAGAACTGGAATCCGAAAATATCGAGATGAATATGGACAGTAGCCTGGTGTATGCTACTTTCGGCCTTGACTCGATCGGAGAAGAATTCGGTTATCCCCTCTTCAAAGATGGCGACCAGCAATATGAATCCAAGACGATGCGCTATAACTTCGGTACGCGGAAAGGATATATAACGGATGTAATCACGCAGCAGGGCGAAGGGTATGTAACCGCCGGACGTACCAAAAAGATGGATAATGATGTTCTGAATATGGTGGGCGGACGGTATACGACTTGCGACGAACACGATCATCCCCACTTCTATATCCAGATGACCAAGGCGAAAGTCCGTCCGAAAAAGAATATCGTGACCGGACCGGTTTATATGGTGTTTGAGGATGTGCCTCTTTATCCGATCGGTCTGCCGTTCTGTTTCTTCCCGTTCTCCAGTTCTTATTCTTCCGGTATTATCATGCCTACGTTCGGAGATGAAAGTTCGCGCGGTTTTTACCTGCGTGACGGAGGATATTACTTTGCGTTGAGTGATTATATGGACCTGGCGTTGACCGGTGAAATCTATACGAAAGGATCATGGGGGCTGTCGGCACGCTCTTCTTACCGCAAGCGGTATAAGTATTCGGGCAGCTTTAACGCTTCTTATCTGGTTACCCGTCTGGGAGATAAAGGGCTTCCGGATTATAGCCTTTCGAAAGACTTCAAGTTGAACTGGACGCATTCGCAGGACCCGAAAGCCAACCCTTACCGGACGTTTTCGGCCAGCGTGAACTTCGCCACCAGCAGCTACGACCGTAATAACCTGAACAGTTTCTATCCGGGTTCGCAAGGGTTTGCCGATGCGAACCAGAATACGAAAGGTTCCAGTATTAGTCTTACGCAGCGCTTCCCGAATAACCCGTTCAGCCTCTCGGCTACCATGAATGTGAACCAGCGTTCCAAAGACTCGACGATCTCGCTGACGTTGCCCGATATCACGATTACTATGAGCCGTATCTTCCCCTTCAAGCGGAAAAACGCGATTGGCAAGGAACGTTGGTATGAAAAGATCTCCATGAGCTACAACGGTTATCTGCGTAACAGTATCGACACGAAGGAAGACAAGCTGTTTAAGTCGAGCTTGGTAAAGGACTGGCGGAACGCTATGCAGCACCAGATTCCGGTCAGTGCGACCTTTACATTGCTTAAATACCTGAATATATCTCCGTCGCTCAGCTATACCGAACGTTGGTACTCCAACAAGGTGGAAAAGGCTTACGATATGCAGAAGAAGACGGTAGTAGATCGCGATACGACCTACGGTTTCTATCGTGTGTTCGATTATAGCACGTCTGTCTCTGCTTCTACGACCTTGTACGGATTCTATAAGCCGTTGCCGTTTTTAGGGGATAAGGTCCAGATGATACGCCACCGTTTCGAACCTTCCGTCACATTGAGTTATACGCCGGACTTCGGCGCTGCCAAATACGGATTCTGGAAGGACCTCAGTTATGAGGACCAGTATGGCCAGGAACAGCATGTCTCTTACTCGCCTTTTGCAAACGGTATGTTCGGTACGGCTCCGAACGGAAAGTCGGGGAGTGTGAGTTTCCAGTTGGATAACAACATCGAGATGAAGATTAAGTCGGACCGTGATTCGACGGGTGAACGCAAGATTAGCCTGATCGATAAGTTGTCGTTAGGCATGAGCTATAATATGGCGGCCGATTCATTCAAGTGGAGCGACCTCAGTGTGGGGCTGCGTCTTAAGTTCTCCAAGAGTTATACGTTGAATCTGAACGGTACGTTCGATACCTATACATACGGGTATGACGACGCGACAAAGACAGTTCGCCGTCTGGATATCCCGCGCTGGAAAGCCGGTAAAGGTATCGGCCGTTTACGTCAGACGGGAACGAGCTTCTCTTATACCTTTAATAACGATACGTTTGGCAAGCTGTTCGGAAAGAAGGACAGTAAAGATGATTCCAATAACCCGCCTGTCGATCCGAATGCATCGAACGATCCTGAGTTTGAACAAATCTCTCCGGGTGAAGATGGTGAGCAGCAAGGTCAGACCGAAGGCGGCCGTTTGCGCGGTGCAAAGAAAGAGACGGGCGAGTATGATTCGTACGGCTATATGATCAACAAGGTACCTTGGAGCCTTTCATTCAGCTATAGCATGCAGTTACGTTACGGTGATTTCGATCCGGCTAAACTCGAATATAAATATAAGCTGACGCACGCACTGAGCTTTAACGGGAATATCCAACCGACGAAGAACTGGCGCTTTAACTTCAATGCGACGTACGACTTCGATACGCACAAGATTTCCTATATGACTTGTAATATCACCCGCGACCTGCATTGCTGGCAGATGACTGCCAGTTTCGTCCCGGTAGGCCCTTATAAGTCTTATACCTTTAATATCGCTGTAAGTTCGTCCCTGCTGAAAGACCTGAAATGGCGTCAGAGCAGCAACTATCGTGACGGACAGACCTGGAAATAATTTACCATTCTATCGGTGTCTGTCCTGTAGCAATTAGATAGTCGTTTGCTTTGCTGAAATGCTTGTTGCCGAAGAAGCCGCGGTAAGCGGATAGGGGAGACGGGTGTGCCGATTTCAGTACCAGGTTATGGGATGCATCAATGAAAGCTCCTTTCCGCTGGGCATACGATCCCCACAGGATGTAGACGATATGGCTTCGTTCTTCGGCCAGACGGTGGATGACAGCATCCGTAAATTCTTCCCAACCTTTGTTCTGGTGCGAACCGGCCTGATGCGCGCGGACGGTCAGAGTCGCGTTGAGCAGCAGGACACCCTGGTCTGCCCAGCGTAGCAGGTTGCCGGTCTGCGGGACGGGTTTGCCTAAATCGCTTTCAATCTCTTTGAATATATTGACGAGTGACGGAGGGAACGGCGTCCCATCCTGGACGGAGAAACAAAGTCCGTGTGCTTGTCCCGGTTCGTGGTAAGGATCTTGGCCGAGGATGACCACTTTTACCTTGTCGAACGGACAGTGTTCGAACGCGCTAAAGATGCAGGGGCCGGGAGGATAAACGGTTCTTTGGCGGTATTCGTCTTTGACAAATGTAATCAGTTGTCTGAAGTAATCCTTTTCAAACTCTGAACTCAATCGTTGCTTCCAGCTCTGTTCTATCTTAACGTCCATAATGGTAATTGATAATTGAAAATTGATAATTAGATTTCCAGTATGCGAATATCCGAAATAATTTTCAATCTTCAATTATCAATTTTCAATTAAATAAGGTACATGCCGGCAGCACGGGCTTCCCGGCGCATGTCTTCCGGCCATATGCTGGCCTGAATTTCTCCGATATGGGCTTTACGCAGGTAGAACATACACAGGCGGCTTTGCCCGATACCTCCTCCGATGCTGAGTGGTAATTCGCCGTTCAGGAGGCGTTTGTGGAAGTATAATTCTTTCTTCTCTTCGGCACCGCATATCTCCAACTGGCGAAGCAGGGCGGCTTTATCGACACGGATACCCATGGATGAAAGCTCCATCGAGCGGTTCAGTACTTCGTCCCAGACAAGCAGGTCGCCATTCAGTCCGACCTGTCCGTTTTCGGCTACTGTCGACCAGTCGTCGTAGTCCGGAGCACGTCCGTCGTGTTTCTTGCCGTTGCTCAGCTGGCAGCCGATGCCGATGATAAACACGGCTCCGTATTCCTTTGCGATTGCATCTTCCCGTTCTTTCGGGGTGAAGGTCGGGTATTTCTGCAATAGATCTTCGGAGTGGATGAAATGGATATGCTGGGGGAGTGTCGGACGGATTTCCGGAAACATCTCGTAAACCAGGTACTCGGTGCGAACCAGGGCTGCATAGATACGGCGTACGATCTCTTTCAGGAAGTCTACGTTCCGTTCTTCCGCACCCATTACGCGTTCCCAGTCCCACTGGTCTACATACAGGGAATGGAGATTGCCCAGTTCTTCGTCGGAGCGGATTGCATTCATGTCGGTATAGATCCCGTAGCCTTTTTCGATTTGGTAGTCGGCAAGCGTGAGTCGCTTCCATTTGGCAAGCGAATGGACAATTTCTGCTCTGGAATCGTCCAGGTCTTTGATTGGAAACGTAACGGCGCGTTCCGTGCCGTTCAGGTCGTCGTTGATCCCCATCCCTTTTAAGACGAACAATGGAGCGGTGACACGCCGCAACCGTAGTTCGGAAGACAGGTTCTGCTGGAAGAAGTCTTTAATCTTTTTGATACCCATCTCGGTCTGCGATAAGTTCAATAAAGCCTCGTATCCTGCGGGTTTAATTAGATAACTCATATGTTTGTTGTGCTTTGTGTTTGTAAATAATGCGTGGCAAAGATACTAATTAATGGCAAAATAGCAATTGTGCACCTTCTTTTATTTGCAAAATGGAAGTGATTGTCTCTCGTAGGGTTGCAAAATATCAAAAGTAATCTTTTTTTGTCCGTTCATTTGTTTTCCTGCAAGATTATGTCTACTTTTGCGCTGTCTTTGGCTGGGTAGCTTAGCTGAATAGAGCGTCAGATTCCGGTTCTGAAGGTCGTGGGTTTGAATCCCACCCTGGTCACACGAGGGTTTCCGAGTATTCGGGAGCCCTTTTTTATGGGCTTTGCATGTCGTTAGATT
>OGZX01003221.1_pt1 | contig 11528 bp, 20 predicted proteins | sample 1576881 | NCBI WGS metagenome assembly OGZX01 (sample SAMEA3541542, study PRJEB24748) | human gut metagenome | biome: human gut; feature: human-associated habitat; material: faeces | place: China | collected 2012
TGCCGCCGGAGGAACAGGTGCGGACGGTTTCCGTCGAACGGGACGGAGTGGCTGCGGACTGCGGAAACCTGGAACAGATCGGCGAACTGCTTTCCATTCTGGCGGATATGGAACCAACGAACCTGCAGTCCGTGCAGGATTTTCCTCAGGCGGATGAATATACATCCATTCATTTTGAAGATACCGAAGGCCGTGTTTATATGATTTTCTATTACGAAACGGACGGCACGGATTATGTGGAGCAGCCCTACCAGGGGATCTACAAGCCGGCCCCAGCCCTTGGCGGGCTTTTGGACAGCCTGATGGAATCCGGGGAAGCGCCGCTAAATGACAGGATCCCCATGGTTATGGCAGACGGGGCGATGTATTATGACACCGGAAGGGAAAGCACGGTTACGGGCCGCTGCGGCGTCATGGACGGCGAGATCACATCCGCGGTGGAGCGGACGGAAGTGCCGTCTGAAAATAACCAGTCCAATTTCGGCGCCGGATATGGATATCAGTGGGGGCCGGAGGAAGGAACCCTGGAGGTATGCATGGACGGCAAATGGCTGGTATTTGAGCGGCGGTATGCGGACGACAATCGGGTTTATTTTGCGGGAAGATGGCATGATAAAAGCGGACTGTCGGAGGATACCCTCCAGTGGCTTGCGTGGTACAACGGCTTAAGTGAAGAAGAGCAGGCGTGCATCAGTGCCGTCCCGGCGGATCTGCTGGATGAAAGCGGAATTTCCAGGACAGAGGAAACGGATGCGCAGGCGGACTGACCGTTTTTAATCAACATGAATATCAGGATGGGAAACGTAAAAGCGGGGTGGACATGATGAATAGAAAAACAGTGCGTTATGTTGGCACAGCAGTTTTAATGATTTTTATTGCTGCCGGAGCATATCTGATCGGATATAAGACGGCGTATGACCGGATAGAAGATGCGGCAGGAAGTTACGGAACGGAAACGTTCTATGCGGTTATTACCGATATTTCAGATAGTTCCATAGCGGTTCAGGGCATGGAGATCAATGATATTAATTTTAGGGGAAGATTTACCTTTCCCATAATGGAAGAGACCTCTTATCTGTGGCGGGGGACGAGGATCAGCCCCAAAGACCTGGAAGAGGGTGATAATATTTCGATTACCTTTACGGGACTGGTACAGGAAACATCTCCCGCCGGGATCCAGGAAGTCTTGAAGGTGCAGCTGCTGGATGATGATTTTGAGGGCTGATGTCTGTTAAAGAGAGCGGGACTCTATGTGGAATAAACTCAATACATTTTTAAACTGCCAGATTGGGGCTTTTATTGGAGTGCTTTTAGGATGAATAAGAATATGATATATTTCTAATTTGCAAAAGGAGAGAGGGAAAATATAGAATGAAAAAATATCAATGTCCTTGTTGTGGATATTTTACCTACAATGTTCCAGCAAATGAAGATTGCGGATATATTTGTCCCGTTTGTTTTTGGGAGAATGACCCGTTCATTACTTCTGATAATGAGCCAAGCGACTCTAATCATGGAATAACACTAAAAGAAGCAAAATCCAATTTCTCACAATTTGGTGCATGTGAAAAAGAAATGTTATGCCATGTTCGATCACCAAGAGATGATGAAAGGAGCAGTGCTGATGAAATGTCCTAAGTGCGGAAAAGATATGAAATCGGGCTATTTACAGACAACGAAGATTGTCGCATTTAACAAGAGAAAACATAAAATTTCGTTAAATCCTGAATGTGAGGATGATGTCATGATTGCCCGAAAGACATTTACGGGAACAGACTTTCCGGGCTTTATCTGTAAAGAGCGCGGCCTGATTTTGTTTGATTATAAGAATGATACATTTCGTCTCTGAATTTCCATTTACTTGGGAATAAAACGGTTCACAAATTAGACATTCTGGAGGAATCATATGAAAAAGAGAATAGAAATTCTTTGATGGCGGAAGAAAACGGACGGACTTAGGAGACGGATGCGGATTCTATTGACAGTTGGGAATAGTCTAGGAGATGAGGAGATGAAAAAGGCAGCAATATCAATAGCAGTAACTTTTGGAGTGGCATTTTTTTGTTTTTCCCGTGGAAAATTGAACATTACGAGGACGGGGGAACAGTTACTTACAGCAGTCTGACTTATAAAATATGTGTATGGAACAGTCTCAGTGGGAAAAGAGACATATCAGAAATATATTATTTTCCGGAAAACTTCAAGAATCTTACGGAACTAAATGATATGGAAACTCTGGACGAGAAAGAGGAAGCTCATGTGATGGCCGAGGACAGTGATGGATACTATGCCCTTTGCCGGCTGATAGTGGCAACTTATGGATATGTGGAGGAAGAAGACTGTTTTGTCTCCGATTCAGGACCGAGACTGCACAATTTAATCTTCGACGGAGATACGGAGGAACTTCCGGTAATCCGGTGGAGCGAGGATTTTTCTCTGATCATTCCCCATGAAGTGGAGTTGGGCTCCATAACTGTGCTGAATGAAAAGGGGGAAAAGGTGCTGGGCCTCGATTCGGAATCATCGGACGGAAAATATTTTTCCGAACTCCCGGCGGGAACCTACTATGTGGCGGTGGAAATTGACCGAAAGGGAGACTATATAGAAGCCAGGGACGAATATACGTATTCCGTGGAACAATACGCTTTTTGCCTGAAAAAATAACCCGGTTTTCCGGCAGCCGGTCCCAGGAGGAAGAATATGGTTCAGAAGAAAAACAATTATCTAAAATCGATCATCCGCTTTCTCATCCAGATCGGGGTGGTGGCGGCTCTTCTCATGGGATTTTCGATCTTCCACGGGGGAATGTATCTGATTGGTGTGCCGAAAGCGGAGAAAGTGCAGTATGTGACAGTCTCGTATCCGGAGGTGACGGATGGGGAAAAGAAAATCACAGACTGGGAACAGATTCGGCTGGCTGTCCAGCTGACCGGTTTTTTGCGGTATTCTCTGCTGGAGGAGGCAGACAGGGGGGAGAGTCCCATGATCACCATCACCTACTACCGGGAGAATCAGCCCGCCATAACCGTCTCGGCAAACAGGAATACGGTGTGGTGGAAGGGAAAATCCCATGTGATCCGGGATCCGGATATGTTTGTAAATCTGGCGGAGGGAATTTTTTTCTGGAAGACCTGCCGGAATCATGAGGGAAATCAATGAAGCCCTATGGCGGATGAGATTCATTTGAAACGGAGCTGAATCGGCAGGAAGAAGGGCGGTGAATCTCTGCATGAATTATACACAGATGATAAATGATCTGCTGAGTAAATATTCAGACAGACATGGTAGAGTTTTATTAAAAGAAATCGGATATTGAAACATGTACGACTCAGAAAAACGGAGGGAAGTAAGGATGAAAAGAATTGTGGCAATGATGGCAGGCCTTGCCGGAGCGGTGTTTTTGGCTGCGGGGATTATGGTGAAAGTTAAGAGCCAGAGGGCGGTCTCTGTAATAGGCGAGACTATGGTGATTGGAGGGGCGGACGGGCCCACTTCAATCTTTATTGCTGCCAGGGTAAACCATGACGTTCTTGCTCTGCTGCTGATTGCCGGAGCAGTGCTGTTGATTCTGTTTGGCATATGGCTGATAACAAAGAGAAAGGGGAAAGAATAGCCGTATTTTGCTGAGAGGAGAATATAGGAATCGGCAGATTACAATTTTATGGAGGTTAGCGGCTGTGGAAAAATTAACGTTTGGAATTCAGATAATCATAGGGATAATACTTATAATTATTGCAAATGTGCTTTCGTTTGTTTTGCATAATGGTATTTTTTCGAATATTTCATGGGTTATATATGGTTTGCTTTTTATTATAAACCCTGTTTATCCTGAACGGTATGGCAATAATGAGAAAAAAGCTAAATTGGGAGTAAGAATTGCAGGAATCATTTGCATTGCAGTCGGATTGCTTACAAGATTTGCCGTGTAAATTAGAATGAGATTTCTGTCCCCAAAATGGGAGGTGGATAAGGTGTTTGCAGCGATTTGCATTGCAGTCTTTGTGATTTTAATGGCGATTGTCTATTTGGGGGCCAAAAGTGGGAAACTTCAGCATTTTTTTAAAGTTCACCCACTGATACCAAAAGTTCTGGTATTGGGATATATCATCTTTGCCGGATGCTTCGTGTTTCCAATCCGCAGTGAACCATTTCCGCTGGATTTTCAGGGAGTATATTTGCTGGCAGCGAGCTATAGCGTGATCGCTTTAGCTTTTGCGGGAATTTGGGGACTGGACAGGGAGCGGATGGTCTACATAGCGATGTTTGTACTCACTGTCATCGGAATGATCTGTCGGTATCTGCTGGAGTTTGGCGAGGTATCAAATACGTATAATTTTACACTGTTTAATATCGTCAGCTATCTTATAATAATTCCAATAGGGACAACATTTGCTTATCGACTCATGGCAGATGGATTGAAGCGGCGATAACCTTCTATTTGCTGCAGGGGGAAAGAAGCCGGAAATCAGACTTGAAGGGAGTAGGAGTGTATGAACAAAGAAAAAATCAGAAAACTGAATTTATTTCTATATGGTATTGCAATTCCCATAAGTATTTTTGCGTTATATACATTTATCTTTGTTTTTAACAATGGAATAGGCTGGAAAATTGTCTTAACTATTATAGGATTAGGCTGGCTCATATCCGCGGTTTCAGGATTTATAAGAAATTTAAAGAAATAGACGGTGAAGCGTCAGACAGTAGCGTAATCCCCAGCTGGGCGAGGTGAATCATGCATGTAATTTTTGGATATAAAGTGGAAATTGATGAAAAAGCCACAAGGGAATGGTATGACGCAGCTTCCGAATGGGGTTGCAGCTGCGGCTCCTGCCGCAATTTCCTGACATTGGCGTATAAACGGGAACTTCCCGCCCCTGTTTTGGCAGCCCTGGATGATCTGCATATTCCGCCGGAAAAGGCGACCTATGTGTGTGAACTGTATTCGGATTCGAAAGGGTCTTGTTATCAGTTCAGCTACCGCATTGCCGGAACCATTATAGATGGCAATGAGAGGGTATCCGCCAGGAAAAGCTGGGGCGCTGTCTGCTGCTGTCATGATCCCTATCCCTATGGGGCGCCGGATTTTCCCAAACCGCATTTTGATTTGGAATTCAACGTGGTACTGCCGCTTTCGGAGGTGACCTATGAAAAATAAGGAGCCGGTAATTTCGGAAAAGAACCACACAACATATATTGAAGCGATTGAAATTGATCTTTCGTCGGCCACAAATGAAGAATGGAAAACAATCGTGTCCGAAAAATTAAAAAGCGCCGGAAGATTTGAGATCCATTGCTGGAATGAGGAGGAAAAGGAAATAGAAATGGCTCTTCGCTATGGCAGATTAAAGGAAACGGGATGGAGCTATGGGAAGGTGATTGAAGGGAAGGTAACAGAGAAAATGGCGGATTTCCTGCTTTCGCTCCCTAAACCCACGGATACGGAAGTTTATAACAAAATGACGCCATTTTTCAGTATTTTTCTGGAAAATGGCTTTTCATCGGAACATTATGGAACAGAACTGAATCAGCGGGAGAGAGGAAGGTGAGTACGTAAGGTGCAGGATTATACGCAGTTGATTGATGAACTTCTGAAAAAGGAATGCTACATCATTGATTATCTTCCGGAGACTGTAGCGCCTAATGCAGAAGGGCAATTCTGGGATGTTGAATATTACTTACTAAATAGCGGACGAACCGCTTGGATCAGAGACAGGTTTGCGGCTGTAATCTTAAAGATTATGTGTTATTGTCACACTGCGGCCCTATGGAAAGGGTGGATCGACCGTCCGGCTCCAGAGCTGATCGACGGCGTCATAGCCACGATTATGGAAAATCATTCCGGTACTTTAAACTGTGTGTTTCCAGAAGAAAATGCGCTTTTGGTATTTGACTGGGACTGCCTGAATTTATCGGTTTATCATCCATCAGAACGAATGTGTCGACTTCTGGAGCGGATTGCGGACTCGGAGGGATTATTTTGGAGGCGGTCGGAATCATAGCATATTGGAACCAAAAGGTGCGGGAGCAGTGTGGATACCCCCGCATTTTTTGATAACTGCTTATGCGTCCTGCGGAAGTCTTTGAAGAAATTTCACGGGAACTTCTTTTGTCAGCCATACACCATTCGCAGAAAGATAGAAGGCGTAACCGGCCCGCGCCATTCGTCCGGCGGCAACCTGATAGACAACAGGCTTTCCATGCCGTTTTCCTACGGTAATGGCGGTATCCATATCCTTGGAAAGATGGACGTAAAGCCGGCTTTTGGGGATCAGGCCGGTTTCCTCGATAGAGGCCGTATATTTCTCTCCGGTACCGTGCCAAAGGAACTCCGGCGGCATGGCCTGCGTCAGCTCCACATCCACGGGAATGGAGTGGCCCTGGCTGGCCCGGATCAATGTATGGTCATCATTGTAAGCATAGCGCTGTTTGCTGTCGGTGCGGACGATTTCGTCCAGCAGTTCCTTGGAGAAGGCGGGTTCCTTGGTTTCCCTGATCCCCTGGATCAGCGCATTTACGTCGGCCCACCCGTGTTCGTTCAGGGTAATGCCGATGACTTCCGGCTTATGGCGCAGGATCAGGCTGATATAGCGGCTGATGGCAGTCAGATTCACGGTGATCACTTCCTTTCGATTGATTCTATAGGGGTATTCTACCCGGCGATGGATCCAAAATCAAGTATTCCTGTGAAGCATTCCGGTGCTTATGAATCCACAGCGACAGCGACAATTCAACCTGTGGTTCAATGTATTTTGCGCCCATTTATAGTATAATGATGGTATTTACCAGGTTACAGAAAGAGAGTGAGCGCCAAATGAGAAATGTTTGGGACCGGGAGCCTTACCGATGGTACAAATACAAAAAGGACTGGAAGGCAATCGTGAGGCAGTTCCGTCTGGATCTGCGCTGCTGCAGACAAAGGATTACGAAAGGATACTGCGGAAAGGATCTGTGGAGCATCCGGGACTGGTTCCTGGATGTCGTCCCGGATATGCTGGAGGAATATAAGAAATGCCGTCACGGAAGCCCCGGCATACTGGGAGAGAATTACCAAAATGAGGAAGGGTTCCTGGTCAATGATACCTGCCACGGCGAGTGGGATCGGATCCTGGATGAAATGATTTTTCTGTTCCGGGAGGCGGATGAAAGGCAGTGCAGGTGCAAAAATCCATATGAAGAAGAGCATTCCAAGGCATTTTCGCTGTTTATGGACAAATACGGGCTGCTTGGGGAGAAACTGAGGACGCCGGAAGAGCGGAAACGTGACAGCGAGCAAAATGTCATTACCTACCACGGCATGCGCGAACTGCCGGAATATAAAGAACTCTGCAAGAGATATGACGAAGAAGAGAAGAAACTGGAACAATACAGGGAAGAATGCAAGAATAAGGCATTTGACCTGTTTTCAAAATGGTTTTGCAGCTTGTGGGGTTAGAGGATGGCTGAGCAGATTGGAGGCGGCGATAAAATGGCGGTGTATGTTACAGGAGATACTCACGGGGATTTCCGGCAGATTGGAGACTTCTGCTCTGTTATGGGTACAAAGCGGGACGATGTTATGATTGTACTGGGTGATGCGGGATTGAATTACTTTGGCGATGAACGGGACATTGCCAGAAAAACAGGCGTATCCCGCACCCGGATGACCTATCTGATGATACACGGAAACCACGAAATGCGGCCTGCGACAGTGGAGGGGTACAAGCTGGTCCAATGGAACGGCGGAATGGTATATCAGGAAGAACGCTTCCCGAACCTGCTGTTTGCAAAGGATGGGGAGATTTACCAGCTTGGCGGGAAGGATGTGCTGGTCATCGGCGGGGCTTACAGCGTGGACAAGGAATACCGGCTGCGGATGGGGTATCGCTGGTTTCCAGACGAACAGCCTTCCGATGAGATTAAGGAATACGTGGAACAACAACTGAATAAAGCCGGCTGGAAGGTGGATGCGGTACTGTCCCATACCTGCCCCCGCAAATACGAGCCGGTGGAACATTTTATGCCGGGGATTGACCAGTCCAAGGTGGATAAGTCTACGGAAAACTGGCTTGACACGATCGAGGACAGGCTGGATTATAAGGAATGGTACTGCGGGCACTGGCATATCAACAAACAGGCCGATAAGCTGACGTTCCTGTTTCATAATATACGGCTGTTTTGTTAAAATAGGATCCCGGAAAGAGAGATGAGAAAAGAAATGCGTGTCGGGAAAAAGGATACGATGGAATGGTATATTGCTCCCTATTACAACAGCAAAGAGCAGTATCTGTACGGCTATCGGGAGGATTTTTTGGGGCGGACCTATCTTTACAACTTTGGCGAAATTGTAAATGTGAAAGTGACGAAAAAAGAGAAGGAACAGAGGGCGGTGTATTCATGCTGCATTACTACGGCGGACAGGGCATATGACTGCTCATTCTTTTTGATGAGAAGCAGGGCTGCATCCCCGCAGGGACTGGCAATGATCGATTATTGGGATGAGATCCGGGCAGGCTATAAATTGGATATTGATAGCCGGGAAAGCAAGCGGAGAGACTGTTTCGTGGTTGGAGTGGATACGGCGGTGGATACATTTGTCAAGGCAGTTGCCTTGTATCCCGCTGAAGCGGAAAATGTGAAGATTCCGGATGCCCGTGTGGTGCAGGCCGATGGCCACGCGGAGATTACCTATTGGGATAAATACGGAAATGAGCATCGTGTCCGCCTGGCGGCTTCTATGCCCGGATACCTGATGATTCTGGAGGGATTCCGGCAGTATGCTTCCCTTAGTATCAGAAATAACGGCTCGGAGGCGCTTAGCGTGGATTCCGGCCTGCATTACTTTGTGCGGATCGAGCCGGGGCAGGTGTGGGAAATCCGGCCGGAAAATGTCGCGTATAGGAAATAGTGTGGATAGATTGGGATAGCGGGCGACATCCTACTGGCGCGGCTGGCACTTAAAAGCCGATATGGGTTCCAGATAAATGGGTCGAAGTCTCGGCAGAAAGTGACAAAAATTAGTCACTAAGAGAGGCCAACAGCGTTGAGTCATTGTAGTCTCTCTCTAAATTTTAAGATTAAGTTGACGTAATCTCATAAAAAAGTGCTGTACAGCGATTTTATCTTGTATAAACAAAATTACATATTGGGAAATATAAAAATATCCTGAATGATAATGACATAACATTGGAAGAGATCAGCCTTTGGGTGCTTCGAGATTACTGCAGAGGTGGAATTTGCAGAAATACTGCAAAAAAGAAAGATAATATAGTAGAAGCATGGCGTATGAAGAAAATAGAAGCCGTTGCAATATGTGTTTGACAACGACTTCTATGGAATAATGACCGATAATTAACCTACTTATTAAATACTTTTAGATCCTGATAGATGGCAAGAGCGATAAAAACATGAGTTTTCTTAAGATGATAATTATCAATACGGCGAAAAAAAGCCTTACCTGTTTTTTGCCGAAAAGTCTGATTGATGTTGTGATATAACTCTGAAAGACTATTGACTAAATCTGCATAACTGACAAGATCTATAAATGTGAGTGGTAAGGAATCGGAATTCATGTTACAAAGAGTATGGATTTGTGTAACAATGGTTTCCAATTGCATGTAGAGATCAGGATTATCTTTTTGCAATTTATGTAGATGCTCAGATATGTAGTAGTTATGTTGTGATGTCATAGGATAGATACCTCCTCATATAATATAGTAAAGAGGACCGGCCATATTATTGATCTCTATGCCTTGGTCCTCTTCAATTTAGATTATGGATAAGGATGTTTATGAATAGATGAAATTTCAAATATGATTGTTTAAGAATAAAAAAATGATTGACAAAATACAAAAATGGCATTATACTAATAGTATAAAAGTAAATATCGTGTATAACGCCAATAGGCGCAGTAATTGTTAGCATCCTTCAGTGGATGGCAATTACTGTGCCTTTTGTTGTTTTTACGGGGAAAATGGAGGAGAAGTAAATGGGGTTAGGATGAGAAGAATATCAAAAAAGCAGACCGGGATGCAGATCCGGCAGATGATGCTAGAACGGGGGATAACGGTCACGCAGATTCAAAACTGGCTGGAAATCGACTCATGTCAGGCAGTCTACAAGTGGCTGCACGGGGTCAACCTGCCGTCGGTAAGTCATCTGCACGGATTAAGCCAGCTCCTGGGTGTAAAAATCGATGAAATATTGGCTGTTGAGGAGGATGAGTATGATGATGAATGAGAAGGAGAAACTGTATGACACGCTGTTGCAGCTGGGGACGGCCCTGCGGGAGAAACGGGCGCATGCATATGGTGTGGGCTGGGATACGCACCGGAAAAAGGTGGAGGCGGTTTGTGAGGCGGATAAACAGTACATGGACCTGCCGCTGACGGAGGAGCAGAAGGAAGTCATTGAAAGGATGCTGGAGAAACGGATGGAGGCCAATGAGTGTGAGCTGACCCTTACATATGTTGCTGGAATCCTGGATGGGATTTCATATTTGCGAGATGCCGGGTTCCTCGACATGTATGTAGTAGACAGTGAAGAACCCTCTAAAAAGACGGACAAAAAAGATAAGAGAAGCTGCTTTGCGGTGGCGATCATACCGGGCCGGGATGGATGCCTGGCTGCAAAAACACGGCATGGAAAGGAACTGGTGGATTTCGCAGGAAAATGGATGGAAAAGGGAGTAGAAATCTATGTGATCAGCCGGCCGGAGGCGTATGGGGAGTATGGGCCATATACCTTCACGCTCTCGTTAGACATGCTGGATGGTGCGCTGGAGGACTATATGGAAAGGAAAGGGGATTACAAGTCATGATGTTTTTACCGTTTCGAAAAAAATCCAATCGAAAAAGGCACCCCGTAAATGCACCGAGACAGGCCCAGGCCGTGCCCGCGGAGAAGGGATTCAATTTTACGGAAGAGCAGTGGAAAACCATCCGGCGCTGGCAGAGGACTCATAAATGTAAGTTCCGTATGCCGGACGGGAGCCAGTACTTTGGCTGCGCCGGAGGAGGATACGATTACTGCTTCACGCCGACCGGGCTTGGGATGCTGGCAGAAGTCCGGTGTGCCTGCGGCGCAAAGATAGACGTGGATGACTTATAGAATAGGAGGAGAGACTGAAATGCTGGACGATATGTATAAGCTGGCGGGGACCGTAAGGATACCGGAAAATAAGAAGAATGCCTTTAACGAACATGTATTAAAATTACTGTACCTGTGCGGGATCCGGAAAACGGGTGAAATGGAACTGGCCGGGCGGAAGATATCCGTCGTGGAGCCGGCGGCTCCGGACGAAAATGGGATTGTTACATTCGACTACTCCATTTTCGAAAAAATGAAACGCGAGGTGTGTACCTACAACATGCGGACCTGCGAACTGGTAACCCCGGACCGGGGCTACCAGGAATTCGGCATAGCAATGAACCTGGTCATGGTGCTGCTGGAATCCTTTTCGGAAACCCCATGTTACCTTGTACGCGATGGAAAACCGGTGCCGGTAGATGGATACGCCGCCTTAATCAAGGGGCTGCTTGGCATAACCCTTT
>OGZX01003224.1_pt1 | contig 11509 bp, 3 predicted proteins | sample 1576881 | NCBI WGS metagenome assembly OGZX01 (sample SAMEA3541542, study PRJEB24748) | human gut metagenome | biome: human gut; feature: human-associated habitat; material: faeces | place: China | collected 2012
TATCCTCCTGCTTATTGTCTGCTGAATAAGCAAACTGGAATGTTGCTCCTGCATCTAAATAACCTACATTAGCATTAAGTTCATTTGTAACAAATGAATAATAAAGTTCTGGGAAATCCCCAGCTCCAATTGGTTCTGCCTTTGTGTATGTAAGGCTTGAATAATTTGTGTCAGCTTTTACACTGTTTGGAACTACTGTAATTCCTGCAACTACCATTGCTAATGCGCTAACGATAGCTACGGCTTTTTTAAGCTGTTTTTTCATCTCTATTTCTCCTTTCATTGTAAAAAAACATACCCGATTGAATCATCCTATAATATTTTCATTCAATCTTCTGTTGCCAATTTTTGGCTCCACTTAAGTATACCATTTTTTTTTTAAGTGTCAATTTTATATAAAACAATTTTTCCCCTTGTAACGGTTCCAGGCGAATTTTTGTGTATTATGTATGTTTTTTGTTATTATTTTTACGCAAATTGCACTATTCACTGTATATTTTTTATATTTTTTGTATAAAAAATGTTTTTTTTATTAATTTTTATTACATAACAAAGCTAAAAGTCACTCACTATATTGCAAATAGTACAAAAAAATCAAACTGACAATACATCGAGTTTTCTTCCTCGGACAAATATATTGCAGTTTGATTTTTTATTTTAGTAAAATAAGTATTTATTTTTTAATTCTAACTTTCTTTGGCTTGGACCATTTAGCTGCGCCTACAGCTTTTACTCTTACATACAATACCTTTTTCTTTTTAACTTTTGAGCTTGTTATTGAAACTTTTGTTTTCTTCACTGTTTTCTTAACAAGAACTTTTTTAAAATTCTTTGTTGCAGAAATCTGTACTGTATATTTCTTTGCTCCCTTAACCTTTTTGAAACTTATACTAATCTTTTTAGAATTATTCTTTTTACTTGTAGTTATAAGCTTTGTCTTAGCAAGTTTGCCTGTGTTCTTTGATGTTGTTGGCTTAGCTGTTGTTGTAGGCTTTTTGCATGTTGTTGATGGTTTAGTTGTTGTTGTAGGCTTAGTTGTTGTTTCCTGAGTATTCTTAACTTCAATTTCAACCTTCTTACCTACATAAGTTTTGTCGTCTTTTGCAGTGTAGCCTTCAATTGCATAACTATATGTTTTGCCTTCTTTTATATCTGAATCTACATAAGATGTATCTTTCACATTAGCGATTTTTGTCCATTCTTCTGTAGAAGTTGTTCTTCTGTAAACATTGTAACCACTTACTTCTTCTGACTTATTCCATGACAATGTTACATTTTTGCCGTTTGCTTTGCCTGCAAAAGCTTTTACCTTTGCCGGGATTATAGTCATTTTTACATTCTTTGTATTATTAAAGTTTCCAAATCCTGTAAGGATAGCTGTTCCTTCACCTACTTCAACATTATTTTGATATGTTACTGTGTAGTCTACTCCTTCAGTTAATAGGCAATTATAGTTTAGTTCATTGTTAATTAATCTTACAGAATAATTCTTAGCCTCTATTGGCTTTCCTGTATATTCATAAGTCCCTAAAATATTATAAGAAACACACGCATAAATGGCTCTTGGTATTATTCTATATGACATTTCCGCTGTTCCTTTGAAGCCATTTTTCTTAATACCCTTAATTGTGTATGTAGCGTAACCTACATTGACGTCATTTCTAAATGAGATTGTATAATCAACATCTTTTGTTAATTTCTTATTATCATAGTATACATCAATTGTTGGTATTGTTTCTCCACCTGTATAGCTATTAGAGTATCTTAAGCTTAAATTACAGTAAATCTTTGTTATGTCCTTGTATGTGTTTTTGTCTAATTTAGTTTTTCCACATGTACTACATTCAAAGTCATCACCTTCAGGTACTTCTTCTTTCCATGTATGTTCCAAACCTCCATCTGCACACTGTTCCCAGACAGGTACCAGTTCAATGTCTTCTTTTACAACTACGCGTGATTCTTTGTCATAAGTTGTTGTTCCATCAGTCCAGCCTACAAAAATTCTATTAGCTGAATCTGATTTTGGATAGTCCATGTAAACAGTGTCGCCATCTAAAACTTCTGTTGTTTCAATTCCTTTTTCATCCTTGAATGTTACTGTATGACTTTGCTTATCTGTAAAGTTTACAGTAGCATAGTTCATTCTTGTAAGGTTACCATTTGCATCCTTTGCCCATACTGTAACAACGTTCTTTGAATCTTTATTAGTTAATAATTCTGCAGGAATTGTTATTACTACTTCATTGTTCTCAGATTTAACATTATCAATGTATTTTCCGTTAATGTAGTAGTTAAATGAAGTATCAGCCTTGTTATCTGACTTAAACTTCAATGTAACCTTATCTGTATTGGTGCTTACATGAAATGCGTTGTCGCTGTTTGTGCCATTATTTTCTGTCATTGAAACAGTTATATCCTTGCTTACAGGTGCACCAAATGATTTCATTGCTGAGGCGTCTGTTCCAAACTGTTCATTAATCCATGTAAGTCTCTTCTTCATCCACTGTTTTAAAGTTGCAAAATCTCCTTCAAAACCTTTTGAATAGAACCACATACTTTCATTATGTGTCGCTGATGTTTTTAATGTGTCATGCCAGCCGTCAAGTAAGCCTCCATCAGCATAAATATTATTTAAGAAATCTCTATTTTTCATATAAAGTTCTCTTGCTTTTATAACAAAGTAAGGATCTTTTACATACTGTGAGAACCATGTTCTGTCCTTTGCAGTCCAACGTTCAATTCCCTGTGCTCCGAAAGGTGCAACAGAGCCTGAACTGAAATCATAATCCCAAATAGGACCAAAAGTTAAACCGCCATCTATTTCCTTTGTAACGTATGTACTTCTTCCGCCAAATTCATTTACCTGAATTTCAGAAGCAAACCAAAAAGCTACAAGAGAATCGAAATTACATAACTGTGTATAAGATGTTTTTACACCGTCTATGTCAATACAACCGTCTGTGCTATATGTGGCATTTTCAAAATTCTGCATATATGTCTTAATGCCATTAAAGACAGTTTCGTTTGTTTTAATAAATTCCGGATTTTTAAACATAACACACTGTTTCTTGTCTGTATAAAACAAGGATGCCTCATCAGCATTGTTGTCAATTTCCATTAAGAATCCACCGTTAGCGTTTGGAATTTCATAATAGTTATCGATATTGTATGTAACGTCATTGTATGTAACTGTTTTAGTTGTCATCCAGTTAAGGTCTTCTTCCATTTGTGTTGAAAGTGCCTTTTCTTCCTTTTTAGACAAATCATTTTTCTTGGCGATTTTTTCTGCAATTGTTCCTGCAGTGTCTTCCCAGTCATAAGTATCTGCTCTGTCTTTTGATATTTTTACCTGTTCACATAATTGGTAAGTTCCAAGGTTTTTTCCATTAAGAACCACCTCAACCCAAACAGTATCCATGGCTGTTACACCAAATGTTTTACCTATCTTTGATGAAAGCGCATTTCTCATCTGAGTTTCATCTATATAATTGGAAAGTAATAACCAATGTTTATTTTTGCCCATTCCAAATAGGCTTGTTTTCTTATCTAATTTTAATTTATATGCTTTTTTTGGAAACCATCTCCATGTAGAATTTCCATGACCTTTTACTTCTGTAACCCCATCATATTCTACTTTTCCGTCTGTTCCATCTGTTCCTGCATCCTGAATTTTTAAATTAGCATCAATGTAGTCTTCCTTAGATGCAATTTCTGCATTGCCTTCTGTGTTAATGTATACAACAGGCAAACCACTTTTTGTCACATCGTAATCGTCTGTTGATGTGTTTCCTGCCAAATTTTCTTTTGTGTCTTCAGTATTTTTTTCAGCTACTGTACTAACATCGGATCCACTCCCATTTTCAGCATAAGCAGTGTCGAAATTGACACTGCTCATACCTAAAATTAAAGTGCAAACTGTTGTACAAGAAATAATTTTCTTAACTATTTTTCTGTACATTATCTGCTCCTATTCTTATTTGTTTTTAATCTTAACAGGTTTTGACCATTTTCCATAAGATGTATTCTTACCAACTTTTCTAAATGCTCTTACTCTTGCATATAAAGTTTTCTTATTCTTAAACTTCTTAGAAGTTACTTTAATTGTTACTGCGTTCTTATTAGCTTTTACAACTTTCTTTGTACAAGTTACTAACGCTTTCTTGTTGTTATTAGCATTTTTCTTTGTTGTGTAAACTCTTACCTGATATCCATTAGCCTTATTAACCTTCTTAACCATTAATGAGATTTTCTTCTTAGAAACTCTCTTAGCTGATTTCTTAGCAACACTTGCCTTACCAAGTTTCTGTGTTGTAACTACAGTTGTTGGCTTCTTAGTTGTTGGCTTCTGTGTTGTTGGTTTCTGTGTTGTAGTTGCCGGTGTAGTCGGCTTTTCTGTTGTTGTAGTAGGTTCTGTTGTTGCTGGTTCTGTTGTTGTATCAGTTGTAGTTTCAGGCTCTTTTACCATGTAGCCGTTTTCATCAAACTTGTACTTCTTGCCCTTAATTTCTACTTCACCTGTTACATAATTATCACCCCAGTAATATCTTGTACCCTTAACATTTCCATCTGAATCAAGTTCATCTTCAAAAGCACCTACTGTAAGCTTACCGTCTTTAGCAAATGTGTAAGTTCTCTTTGTATTCTTACCTCTTGTTGTGATAATCCACTGACCGCCTGATAACATACGACCCATTTCTTTACCGCTGTTCTGGAAGTAATAGAGATTTCCGTCAATTTCCTGCCACATTAATGCATAGCTACCGCCTGCTGTGTAGTATCTTGTAATTGTAACATCTTTGCCTTTCTTATCCTTAACAACTTCTTCAACAAATGAGCCTCTTACAAACTTACCATTTTCATCAAAAGTATATTCTTTTCCGTCAATTGTATTCTTGCCTGTAACTGCTACTCCGTCTTCTCCTACATAGTAGTTGTCATTGTCATTTGTTTTCCATCTGTTCTTATCAAGATTTCCATTTGCAAAGAACATTGGAAGACCATTGTCTTTATTAGTTGCAATACCTGTATAACCGTCAACTTTTCTTGAGCCATCACACTTCTTACATATTAAATGTCCATCTCCCTGATATACATAATCATGGATTCCATTTACACATTCACCTTTTGACTTTGTATATGTGTCTAATAAATCTCCATCCTGATCATATACATCAACTGTAAATCCTGATGCATTTGCATCAACTGAGAAATAAATTCCGTCGTAGTCTGTGTTTCCAAATTTAGCGAAATCATAACCTCTTACATTTGTTGCAGGGTATGATTTTTCACCTGTTGAACCACATACATAATATACTGTTCCGTTTTCTGTGTCTCTTGTGCCTGCCTTTAATGGATTTGTTCTTGCATAAGCATGATCATGTCCTGAGAACATAAAATCAATACCAGCTTCGTCACATGCTTCTGAAATATACTTATGTACGTTTTCGCAGTCATGTGTTGTTTCATTTGTTCCATAAGGTGGTTGATGTGACACAACAACTTTCCATTTTGCATTGCTCTTTGCTGCATCTTCTACTAACCATTTTGCATCTTCAATTGTCTGATTCTTTGAAGCTGTGTATCCGATAACTGCAACGTATACATTTCCATAAGTTACTGAATAGTGATGTTCACTTTCAATATTGAACATATTCTTTGCAATTGTTGATTCAGGATCACCTGCTAATTCATGGTTACCTGTTACGTGAATCATATCAACACCCTTGAACATATCCCCATCAAAGGCTGTTAAAATATTATCCCAGTAATCGTACTTTGTAGGATCATCTACAAAGTCACCTGTCTGAACACCAAAATCATAGTGTTCTTTTGAAATCATATCTGTAATCTTAGAAATAATTGTTGTATCGTCTGCCTGTGTATCACCAACTAAGAAGAACTTAGTATCTTCATTCTTGTAAGCAGTTGTAAATTCATATTCCTTAGACCATAAATCTCCGTCTCCAACTTTGTATACGTAAGTTGTATCAGCATCTAAATCATTAATTTCTGCTGAATTAGCATAGATAATTTTATTTGATTTTACATCTGAATATCCTGAAAGAGATGTAAGTTTGCACTTGCCTTCAACCTTCTTGAATGCAGCGTCTCCATCTTTTTCATAATCACTCTTCTTTGCGTATAAAACAACAGGTGTGTCTTCACTTACGCCCGGTTTTGAAACCCAAGTGATATTCTTCATAGATGTTGAATCTTTGACAGCATTAACCTTAACAAATGTTGGTGTACCATCTTCATTGCCGGCTGTAGCGTATGTCTGTGCCTTTGTAATAAATGAACGATGTCCATTGTCATCCTGAGCATAAACTGAAATTGCCTGTGCTTCCTGAAACTTAGATGTTGTAATATTTCCTCTTAAATCTGTCTTACCAAGAAGTTCACCATCCTCCTTATAAACAGATACACCTTTCACTCTCTTGCCTGTCTTGCTGTCTTTAACTGACATTGTAATGTCCATTCCTTCAATTAAGTCACTGAAAGAAATTGTGTAGTAATCTCCAATATCTGTATATTCTGTATCCTGTACGAATGTATATGTTTCTTCACCGTCACCTGCTGCAATCTTATATGTTGCGCTAGGAATTGAATATGAGAATTTGCTTCCGTCGCTTACATCTAATGGAATCTTTACAGATAATGTTGCAATCTTATTTGAGTCTTCGTTTGCTGTATCTGCATAAGTTGCAATCTGATTACTTGTTTCACTTGCTTTTTTCTTAGCATAGATTGTTACCTGATTGTCTGCTTTGTTATATTCAGGTTCTTTTGCCTGTTCAAAGCCTTCAGCATAACTTACTGAATAATCAGAATAACCTTTTGCTAATTTAACTGTTGCTGTTAATTCATTAACTTTACTTGCATCACTTGCTGTAAAGTCGATGTTCGCCTCGTCACCAATATTTGCTTCTCCCTGTGAAGTAGCATTAATTGTAACTGTATTGTCATCTTTATTTTTCACTTCAAAAGTCTTTGTCTTTGACGCTTCGTTACCAAACTTGTCTCTGACAGAGAATTTGATAGTATGCTTTCCGTTTGCAAGTTTCTGGTTATTTAATGAGATTTCATCCTTACTTACGTCAGTATGCATACTACCGCCATTTGTAAGATTAACACCATCTAACCATACGTTTGCTGTTGTAAAATCTACACCTGATGTGTATTTGTTTTGTAAGTCTGATGCTCTTGCTGTGAATGTTACATTGTTTGTGTCAAGCACTGCATCATCATTTAATTCAGTTCCGTTGGCTGAAATTGTATCAATACTTGGATTGTCTATATCATCAGTATTCGCTCCATATACGAACTGGATGTTGTCAATATAGATTGCTCCCTTACGGTCGCTCGGCTGAATTTCATTTCCATCCTTGTCGTATTTACCCATACCTGTTCCGTTTACGAACATAAGTCTAATCATATTGTTTCCAAGGAATTTGTATGGTGCCTGATAATCCTTTAAACTGGCTTCTACATATTTCCAACCTGTCCAATCGAAACCACCAAGTTTATGTTCATCCAATTTTGCTTCTTCTGTAAAGTTCAAGTTAAGAACTGTTCCGTTAGCATCATATAGCTGAATTCTCAACCAGAAGTTTGGTATTCCTTCCGGTGCATATACATACATACCAATTCCTGTTGGTGTTCCAGGTATGTCTCCTGATGGATTTTCAAGACCTACGCATGCACCTTCTGTAACAGCTCCACACTGTGAGAAGTCATAGTTTAATTTAAGCGAATGATTACCAAATCTTACAGGCTCACCACTTGCAATATCAACAACTTCTGTAGACTCGTTACCACCTCTGCCATAATTCATTGTCTTAAATCCGGCGTTTGGTTCTTTCTTGTCTGCTGCTGTTGAATACCAGTCTGCTGCAGGAATTACTGTTCCATCTTCCATTGTATGGTCTTCAAAGTCATATACAACTGTTGGCTGTAATCCTACAACAACATTAATTGTTGCCTGGATGTCGCTATCTTTGTACTTACATCTGATAGTTCCATATAAAGTATTTCCGTCTGATGATGTAAATTTATTATCCTTAAATGTACCAATTGATGAATCACTAGGCTGTTTGTTAGCATCTGTTACATTTTCAGTTGTCCAAATAAAATCACCATCTGCATAATTAACCTGTCTGTTGTTCCACTTAACAGTTAAACCTAAATCTGTTTCTTCTTCAAAACCAAGGTTTACTTCATCATTTACGAATGTAATGCTGTCCGGTTTTCTTACTTCAATTGTTGTGCTACCAACAACATTATCTCCTGACTTTAACTGTACTTCTACAGTTCCTTCTGTTCCATTAGAAACAAATTGACCTGTTGTTCCATCAATTTTACCAAAGCTATCATCTTTTAATACAAAAGTTGCTTCTTTAGGTAAATCTGCCTTTCCACCTGCACTGTCAACACCTGTTGCTTCAAACTGTACAGTTGAACCTGGTGTATATACTTCCTCTAAAGGTGAGATTGTTGCATGATCAAATTCACCATCTGCTTTTGCATCTGAATAAATGAATAATGATGAAGAAACCTTTCTTTCTGTTCCATCAGATGGGCTATTCTTTACTTCTAATGAATCTGTTCCTTCTGTTTTTGTTGCAAATGTAGCTGAACCACCACCATCTAAATATAATGCTTCAACACACCCCATAGCTTCCATTTGTTTTGCAGTTTCATAAAGTGACTGACCACATGACTTTGGTGCCTGTCTACCATCCGCTTCATATATGATAACTGAACCGTCTGCCTTAATACCTACTGCACATCTTGGCATTGCATAAGGATCCGCTGCTAATTCTTCTAAAGCTTTTCCATCTTTTACAAGAAAGAATGGTGAACCGATAGCTTCAACTACATCATCTAAAGGTTCATATGCTTCTCTACAATCAGCTGTTCCATCTTTCATTATTGCAAAGTATGGATGATCATTCTGAGTCTGAACAATATCTCCACCCATAACTAATGAACCCCATGGCTGACCTGTTCCCATATCAAAATAGTCACCATTAATTGCTGCTACGATTGTTTTTCCTGTTGCTTTTTCTGCTGCTTTCGCCTGATCTCGAACTGTCTGCATGCCCCATTTACCAGTCTTATCATAGTTCTTATAACCAGCCATCATTCCAACACTAGATGTTTTCAAATCAATTTCTGCCATATAGGCCTGAACCTGATTATTTCCATCCTTATCTACTGTTGTAATGTGTTTCTCTTTAATTCCAGGTGCTATACTATATTCCTTTACAGATGTTAGCACTCTGTCTTCCGGCACTTTAACACTTGCACCGTAAACAGTTATACTGCTCACTACCATTGCTGTTGCAAGCACCACAGATAAAAATTTCTTAACTGCTTTTTTTAACATGTGTTTTCCCTCCTCTTTGTTAAATGTTTTCATTTGTCATTTTCGTATTTTTAGCCCATTTTTATACATTTTTTGGCAAATGATACTTTACGATTATAGCATTGATTCCTATTAATTAATAGGGGCAATTTACGAAAAAAGAGGATAGCATTATGACTATCCTCTTAAAAATGTTTTTATTATTTTAAACTACTTTTTAATTTTAATCTTAACCGGCTTAGACCACTTCTTAGCTCCAACTGCCTTTACTCTAACATATAATTTCTTCTTGCCCTTTAACTTCTTGCTTGAAAGAGTTACTTTTGTTTTCTTAACAGTCTTCTTGTAAAGTACTTTTTTGAACTTCTTACTTGTTGAAACCTGAATGTCATATTTCTTAGCGCCTTTAACTTTCTTAAATGTTAATTTAACCTTTTTTGAGCTAAGTTTCTTTGAAACCTTCTTAGTAACCTTTGTACTCTTAAGAGAAGTTTTCTTTGTTGTTGGCTTAACTGTTGGCTTAGCTGTTGTTGGTTTAACTGTTGGCTTAGCTGTTGTTACCTTAGGTGTTGTTGTTTCATCTGAAGTTGATGTGTCTGGCGTTGATGCATCTGGTGTTGATACATCTGGTGTTGATACATCTGGTGTTGATGCATCTGGTGTTGATGCATCTGCTGATGTCACATTGTTTGATGTTGGATCAACTGATGTCTGTATATCTTCAACCTTCACTAATGTCAACTTAATATTTAATTCTTCATCTGCTGGAGCATATCCTAAATTTAAATAAATATCAGGTTTTTCTGTTTCAGCCTTATATGATATTTCAAGTGAATTTGTACCTTCAGCGAATTTTACATTCTCTGCTTTTTCTCCAACTTTTACTAAACCGTCAAAAGCCTTTGAAGCTGTGTAATCTACTTTTACCTTGTAATCTTTTCCTGCTTCTAAAGGACCAACTGTATTTGTTGAACCAAGAACACGAAGCTGTGTCTGCCAATCTCCACCACCATATTCAGCGAATTTAATATCTACTGTTGCTGAATTGCTGTCTGCTGTTCCTTTATATTTAATGCTCCCTGTTGAAAAAGCACTCCAAGGTGATGTTAATGTCCACTGACCTTTGATAGAAGCATAATAGCCATCTTCTTCCGGCTGCTGTTCTGTTGTTGTAACAATCTCAGTTGCTTCTGTTGTTGTAATACCCTTAAAGTCAATTACACAACCTGTTGGCATACCACTAAGTTCAAATACTAAAGTTTCTGTTTCTCCTGTTGCCTTAAACTGAAGTGTAGTTTCGTTCTCACCTACTTTAATTTCAATGTTTGAATTTACTACGCCTGTAACATCAGTTTTTTCATATAAAATTCCTGCCATAGATGAATTTAATTTTGTTTTAATATCATATGTCTTTCCTGCTGTAAGTCCTGTCAATTTTGTCTTAGCCTGTAAATGCCAAGTACCAGGCTTACCGCATGACTCATCAATCTTTAAGCTTAAGTCATCTAACTTGCTTCCTGCATAACTCATGTTACCTGCAAGACCATCATATGTTCCCGCAAATAATTCTGACCAGTCGCCAACTGCAGCGCCTTTACCATTTGTTAAAGCTGTGTACTCAGAATCTTCATATGCTGAAACTGACTTGTTATTGTACACTGTTACACTTGTAACAATTAATGCTATGGCACAAAAATATGCCATAATTTTTTTGAATCCTTTCTTCATTTGTAACTCCTTTCAAAATTTCCTAATTTTAGTTTTACAAAACCTATGTAAATTTTATCAAACTTTTTGTTGTGTTTAAGGGTGTTATTTTTTAGTGAAGGTGTGTTTTTTTTAAAAAATGTTTTTATGTGAGTATACATCAACAATGAAATATCTTATGTGCGATAGAAATTCTAAAATAATTTCTTATTACACAAAAATAAGGACTATATACTTTATTATTATACTGTACATAGCCCTTATCATTATTATTTTAATAATCTGAAAAACTTATTTATTTAACTTTAATTTTTACAGCCTTTGACCACTTCTTAGCACCAACTGCTTTTACTCTAACGTATAATTTCTTCTTGCCTTTAAATTTCTTGCTTGAAAGAGTAACTTTTGTCTTCTTAACTGTCTTCTTGTAAAGAA
>OGZX01003229.1_pt1 | contig 11495 bp, 9 predicted proteins | sample 1576881 | NCBI WGS metagenome assembly OGZX01 (sample SAMEA3541542, study PRJEB24748) | human gut metagenome | biome: human gut; feature: human-associated habitat; material: faeces | place: China | collected 2012
TCAAATATCCCAGATAATCCAGCATAAGTTCACTGGTGCAATCAGTAAACAGAAATTTTTTTATGGGTATTTTTCGTACATTTGTAATATATTTTCGGAATACGGTGAGTCCATCACGATAAGTTTCTATTGTATGTATGCTCCTTGCTGCCTGACAGGGAAGATAGTGGCTTAAAAAATCATTTGTCTTCGAGAAAAAGAGCTGGCACTCACAGCATAACTGTTGCAGATCCTCCGGCAGATAGACCAGACGGTCATTGCTGCCTTTTGACTGATAGATTTTTAGTACTCCATTTTCCAGGTCGACCATGTCCAGCCGTAGTTTTCTGGCTTCTGATACCCTGAGTCCACAGCAGAAAAGCATACGCTCCATCTGATGTATCTTTACTTTTGAAAGACCGCAGTTTAGCGGTCTTTTTGTTTCCTGATATATTCTGGCAGCTTTGGTGACTATGGAAGAAAATCTTCCAGAAATGAGCGGTCTGTATCATCCATATGTGTCGGTATCTCTGTCAGCAGATACTCAAAGTATTTGTATGGTTTCAGATTATTCAGAAAGAGAATTGAATACATATAGTTTAAAAGTCAGATACCAAATCCGACGAAAAATTAACAGATGACGACATACAAAAATAAAATATGAAAAGTATATTTACAATATTATATATCTATGATATTATATGTATATAAATGTGTATGTTTATTAATTCAGAGAAGGAAGAAACACTGGTGTTGTATATATTATGGAGATTAAAGGGAGGGAAGATTATTATGACGCAGTCATGTATCAGGACGAAGGGGGATTTTTTGTGGATAGAGCAGATAGATATATTGAAAGGATTTAATAAAATGAACTTAATAATAAATTCTATATATTGCATATAAAAAGGTGAAAATGGTATACTGAGTAATAGTTTTATAGATTTATTAATAATACCATTGGGAGATTCTATATGTTTCATTATAACGATGATAATATTCAAATTTTCGAAAAAAAATATTCAATAGAAGAAATTGTGCAATTATATAGGGATGAAAGATTAATTTTTGTTAGAGATTCTAAAGCATATGTACATTCGAATATATATTATAATAATAAAACGACACAATTAATAGAAGCCATAGACATTGGAGTTCCATTTCCGCCGTTATATGTTTCAGAACAACAGAATGGAGATATGGTTGTTTTTGAGAAAGATGATAAGTTGTATAGTTTGATACGTTATATATTGGGATACGATATGATTAATATCAATAATGAATATTATGAGAAAATGACTGATTTCATATCAATGAAGGAAAATTACAGAGTATTGGCTAGCAAAATTTTAAGAACGATAGTTTCTATTGAAGTGATTGATTATAGCACGCCTAAATATTTACATATTTTTGCTGGAAACTTTATTTATAATTGGACATCTCGTCAAGAACATTTTATTAGAGAAGAATTATATAAGGATTATAACATAGATGAATTAGGACAAATTAGTCGTTATCTATATGAAAACACACATAAAGGAATAAAACTCACGGAATATGAAATATTGCAGGCTGCTTCAATATGGGGAATATATAATCATTTGATACAAGTAGATACAAAAGTAAAAGCACAAGAACAGATATTAATAGAAGAAACCATTTTAACAATGTATAAGAATAATATGTATAAGAATGATTACGTTAATAGAGCAAAAGTTGTGGTAGAAAGTGGAATAATTGATTATATTATGAATTATTTTTCAATTAAAAGAATTATATCAAGGTCGAGGAACAGAGAAAGAGCTATAATAGCAGGTTTATGTATGTGTGATAATTCTAATTATGATAGATTGATAGATTGTTTGAAGAATAACAAATTTTTAATGGATATAAGATGTTCAGAGGTTACATTTGAAAACGTAGATAGATGGTTAAGCTACATGTATAGGAGATGATATGGATTATGATTAATAAACTTAATATAAAGGGATTGAAATGTTTTAATGAAGTTGAATTGACATTGAAAAATTTGACATTGTTAGCAGGAAAAAATTCAATGGGAAAATCAACGGTTATTCAAGCTATTATAGCACTTGAACAAGATGGGAATAATCCTTTTAGTGGGAAATATATTAACATTGGAAGAGTATCAGAATTAAAAAATAGGTATGTAGGAAGTTCAGAAATACAAATAACTGTAAATGATAAGTATTCTAAAATTGCAAAAGATGATAACTCTAAAGTGATAATTCAAGGGGTGAAAGAAAAGTTTAATATAAAATATTTGTCAGCTGATAGAATTGGAGTGAGAGATACATATAATAAAGAATTAAGTAATTCTGGAGACATTGGGGTAAAGTGTGAATATGCTTATCAATATTTGGAGAAACATTCTGATGATAAGTGGGAAGAAAACATTATGGTATATGATCCACAATCAAAACTTACATTTGGTGGACAGGTCGATTATTGGCTCAATGAAATAGTTGGATATACTATAAGAGCAGAAGAAATAGATAGAACAGAATTGATTCGAGTTTCTTTTAATGCAAATGGACTTGTGAATAATATAAGACCTAAGAATGTAGGTACGGGAGTAAGTTATATAGCTGAGGTTATTATAGCAGCTTTATCATGTGAGTCAGGTGATATAGTGATAATTGAAAATCCAGAAATTCATCTTCATCCTTCTGGTCAATCAAAATTTGTATCATTTATATCTTTTCTTGCAAAGAATGGAGTTCAGGTAATAGTTGAAACTCATAGTGATCATATTTACAATGCTGTGAGAAAATCTATCTGTAATGATGAAATTAAATGTGATAATGTGAGTGTGTATTTTTTTGAACAATTATCAGACGGCAATACTAACCCTATACTTATTCCAATTGATGATGAGGGAAGAGCACAGCAACAGAGAGATGGTTTTTTCGATCAAACGAAAAAAGATTTACAAGAAATACTGGGGTGGTAGATGGATTTTATACTTAATGACAAATCTTTATGTGGACAGTTCAATTCAGTAAGCTCTTTTTTTGATAGTTTAAAAAATAATGTACGCTGTTTTGAATTAATAAATGATACAGAAGGAAGTAAAATATACAAGACACAAAATTTTTATAAAAATAAAGTTACTTCCAATATTAGACTATGTGATTTGAATAAATATAATGATGATGAACTGGTTTATTTTTTGATACAATTGGATAGAATTGTATATCATGCTCCATATTGGGGGGATGATTTTAAACAGAACTTGAATTCCAAATATATACATGGACAGGAAGATGTTAGTTGTACATGTATAGCAGAGGCTGCAGAGAATAATTTTCCATTATTATCATTCAAATGTGATAAATATACTGATAAAAAATTAGATGTATGTAAGGATAATGAAAAGATAAAAGTTTATTCAATATATACTCCTATGTATTTAACAGATAAATTTTATAAAGAATTGAAACTTAGCAGATTGGATCTGTTAAAAACACAATTTAATAGTACAAGGATAGATTGTTCAATTTTAAATCAGAATTGTGGAATTAATGAATTAGAAGAGAATGAATTTAATTTATTGCTTGGAACTTTAAAAAAATTTGTTAAACATGATTCTTGGGAAAGCATAGCATTAGATGATGGATTGGAGTATAAAAAGTATCATAATAAGGCTAATAATACTGATAATCCTTTTTGGAGGTACAAAGATAAAACTATAATGAAGTTTAGATTTAGTAGTGTAATGAGAGTCTTTGGATATAGAAAAGAAAATCGCTTCAGAGTTATTAGGTTTGAACGAGATCATGATTTAAGTGATAACGGATGAAACTTACATTCTATTAACAATAGATGAGTTTATATAGTAAGTATCAGAGTGTATCTGCATAATAATTATGTGAAAAATTGCTAGAAGAACGTAAGCACTACATAATCCCCTGTAGTGTAATACTTCAATTCCTGACGTAAAATTAGGACAGTTGGAGCATTATACTCTAAGTTCTGATTAGAAACGCAAAAGTTGTAGCATATCACTTCAAACGATTATCAGACTTTTGCATTATTTTACTCCAAATAAATTTGGGTAGCATTTGATTATGAAGAAATCTGAGCGAGACAGATATTGGACTGAACTTATACAGGCCTGCAGAGTAAGCGGGCTGTCGGATTATGAATGGTGCAGGTGGAATAGAAAAGGTCAGGCACTGTTAACAAATTGTTACAACCGCAAAGAATGATTGCAGAAAGTATTGCAGCAGAACAGGACCGTATGATGCGCTCGTCTCAGACTTGTAGCAAGCCATGATGGGGTGCTAAACGTTATCTCAACATGGAGCATTTAAACTCAATAAACATCTCTGATGAGGAGAATATCATAGCAGACTTTTTGTTAAGCTCTGAATATTGATTTATAATGATGTTGTGATGAAGATGACAGATAGCGAATCGGTAAACTGAAAGAGGAAAGAAATAAAGGAAAATGAGGATCAGAAAAGCAGAAGAGAAAGGTATTCCGAGGATCATGGAATTGTTGGGACAGGTATTGGAGATACATGCAGATATACGTCCTGATATTTTTATTCCGGGAATTACAAAATATACTGTCACCGAGTTGGCTGAGCTTTTGAAGCAGGAAGATTTGCAGAAAGCATTGGAAAATTTATATGAATTTATGATTGGATATTAAGAGATAATCTGATTCGACGAAAAAACAACAGATGACGACGCAAAGACTACAGAATACGACAAGTATATTTACACTTCTCTATATATATGATACTGTACGTATATAAATGTGCATGTTTATTAATTTGGAGGAGGAAGTAACGCCGGCATTGTAAATGTATTATGGAGTTTAGTGAGAAGGATTATTATGACGCAGCTATGCGTCAGATTAATGGGGATTCGTTATGTTTAAGTACATATCAGTATCTTAAGAAGAATGAGGAGTGGGCTGGTAGGTATGAGGATTTTCTAAAGGGAAGGAAGTCACTGCCTTTATTGTATGATCCATTTTTTAAGAAGATATTTAATCCGGTTGAGAGAAGAGACAGGCTTTCAGAACTGGTAAGCTGTCTGTTAGGACAAAAGGTTACTGTTCTAGAAGTGTTTCCTAATGAGGATTCACAGTTTCTTGGCGTGATGATTATTATGGATATGGTTGTGCTGATGGCTGACGGAAGTATTGCTAATATTGAGATTCAGAAGATTTCTTATGATTTTCAGGCGGAGAGAATATCGTGTTATTCTGCTGATCTTGTGCTTAGACAGTATAAGATGATTACTGGAAAGAATGAGAAGGGAAAGTTGGAATCTTCAATGAATGGTTCTTCCAAACCGTCTTATAAGGATATGAGGAAGGTTCATACAATTATTTTATTTGAGGACAGTAATAAAAGTCTTATAAGTCAGGTTGATAAGGCACTATATTTTCATGTTGGAAAGACACAATTTAATACTGGAATCAAGATTGAATTATTGCAGGATTTTGTACTGGTAAGCCTTGACACATTTAAAAAATACCGATATTCTGATATTAGAGAAGGGCGTATTAAGATAACGGATTACGATTATGACAGTAGTCAGTATAATGATGAACTTGTATCTGAGAAGATGAAACAGGATAGGTTAAAGTATCTGTCATTGTTCGTAGCCGAGACACCGCAGGAGATAGAAAGGTTGATAGAGATATTTCCTGATCTGGAATCTGTACGCCGGGATATTAATGAATATTTGGAAAGACCTGGGGAGGTGCTCAGTATGTTTTCAGAGGCGTTAAGGATATTGGACAGGAATACGGCAGAGTTGATGGTCGACAGGATGAAGGATGAGATGGAGGCTTTGCAGGTTCAGAATGATGAACTGACAGGCGAGATTGATGAATTGAAGGAACAGAAAGATGAGCTTTCATGGAAGAATAATGAGCTTTTAGGGAAGAATAATGAACTTTCAGTAAAGAATAATGAGTTACAAGCAGAAGTTGAAAAGTTAAAGAAGTTATTAGCAGAACAGAATAAGTAGTAAAAAAGCCGTTACCACAAATATTGTGGCAGCGGCTTTTATCTTTTTAGGTATTAATTAAAGGTCGAATCCAAAGTATCTTACAGCATTGTTGTATGAGATACCTTCAACAATCTTCTTTAATGCCTTCTCATCTGCTGGGTATTCACCATTCTCTACCCATCCACCGATAAGCTCGCACATGATTCTTCTGAAGTACTCATGTCTTGTGTATGAGAGGAAGCTTCTTGAATCTGTAAGCATTCCGATGAAGTTACCAAGAAGACTTAAGTTAGCAAGGCTTGTCATCTGGTTAGTCATACCAACCTTATGATCGTTGAACCACCAAGCTGAACCCTGCTGAATCTTGCCAACAGCCTTAGAATCCTGGAAGCATCCGATAACTGTTCCGATAGCAGCGTTAACTGAAGGGTTAAGAGAGTAAATGATTGTCTTAGGAAGCTCATCTGTAGCATTAAGTGCGTTAAGGAACTGAGCCATCTCAGCAGAGCAGTCATATGTGTTGATGCAGTCAAATCCAGTATCTGGACCTAACTGGTCATAACGGAATCTGTTATTATCACGGATTGTACCATAATGTAACTGCATTACCCAGTTACGCTTGTTGTATTCTTTACCTACAGATACCATGAATGCTGTCTTGAACTTGTTCATCTCTTCTGTAGTGATAGCAGAACCAGAAAATCTCTTAGCAAAGATTGCTTCGATTTCTTCTTCTGTGTATGGCTTGTACATTACATACTCAAGAGCGTGATCAGATACTGAGCATCCCATAGAAGCAAAGAAATCCATACGGTTTCTAAGAGCATCTATTAATGAAGCAAATGAATTAACTTTAATTCCGCTTACATTAGATAATGTCTCAAGGTAATCAAGATATTCTGGCTTTTCAATGTTCATAGCCTTGTCAGGTCTCCATGCAGGAAGTACCTGTACGTCAAATGTCTTATCATCCTTAAGAACCTGATGCCACTCAAGTGAGTCAACAGGATCATCTGTTGTACAAACTAATGTAACATTTGACTGCTTGATAAGGTTACGAACTGACATAGAATCTTCCTGTAGCTTTGCATTACAGAGATTCCATACTTCCTCAGCTGTATCGCCGTTGAGAATACCGTTGTATCCGAAGTATCTCTGAAGTTCAAGGTGGCTCCAGTGATAAAGTGGGTTACCGATAGCCATCTCAAGAGTCTCAGCCCATTTCTGGAACTTCTCGCGGTCAGAAGCATCACCTGTGATGTACTTCTCATCAACACCGTTAGTTCTCATCTGACGCCACTTGTAATGATCGCCACCAAGCCATACCTGTGTGATGTTCTCGAACTTTCTGTCTTCAGCGATTTCCTTAGGGTTGATATGGCAGTGATAGTCAAGTATTGGCATCTTAGCTGCATAATCGTGGAATAAATGCTGAGCTGTTGGAGTTGAAAGTAAAAAGTCTTTGTCCATGAACTGTTTCATGATTCATAATCCTCCTGTGAATTAAAATATTGTTGTGTTGCGTTTTATTATATCAGCGGCGATGATACTGTGATTGTCAGCATCTTCACCGGATAAAACCTTCATTAGCACGCTTACCGCGCATGAGGATAGTTCCTCAACCTTACTGTCAATAGAGGTAAGCTCAGGTTCTGTACATAATGAAAGAACAGAGTTATTGTATCCAATAACCTCTAAATCCTCAGGAATTCTGATTCCGTGAGTATGTGCAAACTTGACAGCACCGGCAGCGATAGAGTCATCAGATGTCATAACGGCATCAAACTTCATACCTTTATCATATAGATATGTAAGATAATCCCTGGCATGAGATATGTTCTTGCCACACAGATGATGGAATTCATCCGGGAGAGTAATACCGGCTTCATTAATTGCTTTAAGATAGCCGCGGTACTTATTCATGCCACTGTATGAAGTACTCGTATATAAATAAACTATATTACGATGTGAATTATTTATCAAGAGTTTTGTTGCATTGTATACAGCTTCTTCATCATTGCACATTACTGAATAAATGTTGGCAGCGTCCAGATAGCCGTTGACCAGCACTATGGGGACATCTTTAGCTGCATTAATAATGTAGTCGTTATTATGCTCACTGGTATTTTCTACAAACTGTGAACCTGCAAGAATAATTCCGTCAACTCTTTTACTCAAAAGAAGCTCGAGATAATTCTTCTTATTATTATAATCTTTACCAGTGCAGCAAAGAATAGAGTCGTAGTTGTATTTGCGAAGCTCCTGTTCAAGATAGTAAACAGCGTTGGCAAGGTATATATCAGATGAATCTATGCACATAATGCCAATTGTCTTCATAGTATTAAGACCTAATCCTCTTGCAAATACATTAGGAGTGTAGTCTAATTCTTTCATTGCATTAATAACTTTGTCTCTTGTCTTTTCAGAAACCCTGGTGTTGCCGTTAAGAACCCTTGAAACTGTTGCTATGGATACACCAGCTTTTTTAGAAACATCATATATATTAATATTCATGTGCGACCTCATCTCTTGACGAATGTAAATGTATCGCTTAACAAAAATTGATAAAAAATGAATAAATGTAAGCGCTTACATATTGATAAATGAATTATACAATGGTATTATTATAAAAACAAGTGTAATGTAAGAATTTTTTAAAAAGCAGAAAAATGTATTGACTTAGAGCATTTTTAAGTATATTTTATTTATGAAAGCGCTTACATGCACTTATTTACATACCATTTACTGGTTAATAATTAGGGACCGTTATCGTAAAACGGATTATTCCCAATGAAAAAAGGAGATTTAAGATGCAGAGATTAAACAAGAGTATTACACATGCAGTTGACAGACCTGTTAAGGTTATGCAGTTCGGTGAGGGTAACTTCCTTAGAGCATTCGTTGATTATATCTTCGATGTAACTAATGAGAAGACAGATTTCAACGGTGGTGTTGTTATCGTTAAGCCTATCGAGTTCGGTACACTTGAGAGATTCCATGATCAGGAATGCCAGTACACACTTCAGTTAAGAGGTTTTGTTGATGGAGAGCCTAAGGAAATCACACGTCAGATTACATCAGTAGTAGATGCAGTTGCAGCTATTGAGGATTATGACAAGTACATTGAGTATGGTACAAGCGAGACTCTTAGATTCATCGTTTCTAATACAACAGAGGCTGGTATCGTATTTGACGAGACAGATAACGATCCTAATGCACGTCCTCCTAAGACATACCCAGGAAAGCTTACACAGCTCCTTTACAAGAGATATCAGAAGTTCAACGGAGCAGCAGATAAGGGACTTATCTTACTTCCATGTGAGCTTATCGCTGATAATGGTATTGAATTAAAGAAGTGCATCATGAAGTTTATCGAGCTTTGGGGACTTGAAGATGGATTCAAGGATTGGGTTAACAATTACTGCTCATTCTGCCCAACACTCGTAGATAGAATTGTTCCAGGATATCCAAGAGAAGACGCAGCTAAGCTTTGCGAGGAATGGGGATATGAGGATCAGCTTATCGACAGAGCTGAAGTATTCGGTCTCTGGGTTGTAGAGAGTGATTCTAATCTTCCACTTGAGCAGCTTGAGAAGGAACTTCCATTCAAGGAAGCTGGACTTAATGTAGTATTTACTAAGGATCATCATCCGTACAAGGAAAGAAAGGTAAGAATCCTTAACGGATCTCATACATCATTTGTATTAGCTTCATTCCTTGCTGGTAATGACAATGTAGAGAATTCTATGAAGGATCCTGTAATCAGAAAGTACATGGAAGAGACACTTTACAATGAAGTTATTCCTACACTTTCACTTTCTAAGGAAGATTGCGAAGAGTTTGCTAAGGCTGTTATTGACAGATTCCTTAACCCATTCGTAGATCATAGATTATTAAGCATTTCACTTAACTCAGTATCTAAGTGGGAAGCTAGATGTTTACCTTCATTCTTAGGATATGTTAACAAGTTTAACAAGCTTCCTAAGTACCTTACATTCTCTATCGCTGCACTTATGAGCTTCTATACATCACAGACAGAAGCTGAGTTTAACGGCGGTATTGTATTAAAGGGTAACAGAAACGGTGAAGAGTACAACATCACAGATGACAAGGCTGTTCTTGATTTCTTCAGAGATAATTCAGGAAAGTCTGCTAAGGAATTCACACATGCTTACTTAAGCAATACTAAGTTCTTTGGTGGCGAGGATCTTTCTAAGGTTCTTAACCTTGAAGAAGTTATTACTGAGTACATCACAGATATCAGAGAAAGAGGTATGAGAGCAGTAGTTAATGATTTAGCTGACTAATTAATAGCTCTTTGAATGATTATAGAGCGGATGTTTTTATATTCATCCGCTCTTATTTAATATAATAATTAAATTGAATTGGAGGATATATGCAGGATTTTATCAAGATTAATAAAGATGATAATGTTGCTGTAGCATTAAAGCCTATTGCTAAAGGCACAACTCTTAATGTTGCAGGAATTGATGTGACAACTGTAGAAGATATTCCACAGGGACACAAGTTTGTAATTAAGGCTATCAAGAATGGTGATCCGGTTATCAAATATGGTTTCAGAATTGGATTTGCACAGGCTGATATTCCGGTTGGAGCATGGGTTCATACTCATAACTTAAAGACTGGTCTTGGCGAATTACTTGAATATACTTATGAACCAGAGGGACATAAGGATGTTGAGCCTACTGAGCCAGCTTATTTCGATGGATATATGAGAGAGAACGGCAAGGTTGGTGTCCGTAACGAAGTATGGATTGTTCCTACAGTTGGATGCGTTAACTCAATTGCAAGAGCAATTGAAGCAACAGCAAGAGCTAACAAGCCAGAAGGAGTAGATGAAGTAGTTGCATTTACTCATCCATATGGATGTTCACAGACAACAGAGGATCAGGAGAATACAAGAAAGATTCTTGCTGATTTAATTAATCATCCTAATGCAGGTGCAGTACTTGTTCTTGGTCTTGGATGTGAGAACAGCCGTATTGAAGTTCTTAAGGATTATATCGGAGAGGTTAATCCAGACAGAGTTAAGTTCCTTCAGGTTCAGGATGTTGAGAACGAGCAGGAAGAAGCAGAGAAGCTTATGAACGAGCTTATGGCTTATGCTGCTACATTTAAGCGTGAAAAGGTTAATGCAAAGGAACTTATCATTGGTATGAAGTGTGGTGGTTCTGATGGATTATCAGGTATCACAGCTAATCCAACAGTTGGTCTTTTCTCAGATATGCTTGTATCTAAGGGTGGTACAACTATTCTTACAGAAGTTCCAGAGATGTTTGGTGCTGAAACAATTCTTATGAATAGATGTGCTAACAAGGAACTTTTCGAGAAGACAGTTCATCTTATTAATGACTTTAAGGAATACTTCATTAAGAATGGTCAGGAGATTTACGAGAATCCTTCTCCAGGAAACAAGGATGGCGGTATTACAACTCTTGAAGACAAGTCTTTAGGATGTACACAGAAGTCAGGAAGCTCATTAGTAAAGGGTGTTCTTG
>OGZX01003230.1_pt1 | contig 11485 bp, 6 predicted proteins | sample 1576881 | NCBI WGS metagenome assembly OGZX01 (sample SAMEA3541542, study PRJEB24748) | human gut metagenome | biome: human gut; feature: human-associated habitat; material: faeces | place: China | collected 2012
CGCCGGTCGGAGTGTATGTCACGCGTTGTTTATTCATTTCCTTATTTTATTTATCCGTAATGTCGTCAATAACGGGGTGCAAAGGTATAAATAAATTTGAAAAGGTGTTTTAAACCTTAAGTATTGACCTTATTTCATAAAAGAAATGTATTATTCGATATAAATAGAGAAAGATAGTGCATTATCCAAAAAGAATGCTTTCCTTTGTATCAACAAACAATAAGAGATTTATTTCGATTTGATTTTTCACATGTATCTCCTCAGTTATCCAGATTGAGTATTTCCACCTCTGATAAAGAACTTCCTTATATTCTGTTGTTGAATTATTAATTTTTTATTTTTATATTTATGAACATGTACATTGGCAACCTTAGCTACAACGTTAGGGAAGCAGATTTGAGAGAAGTTATGGAAGAGTATGGAACTGTTGAATCAGTAAAACTCATCGTAGATCGCGACACAAGAAGATCAAAAGGTTTTGCATTCATCGAAATGCCGGAAACTTCAGAAGCAAAAAGAGCAATCGAAGAATTGAACGGAGCTACATACGAAGGCCGTCCGATGGTTGTTAAAGAAGCACTCCCAAGAAATTAATTCACTGAATTATAAAAACAGTATTGAAAAGGATATCCGGTTTCGGGTATCCTTTTCTTTGTTTACAGACCATAACCTGCCGGCTGGACTCGGAGTAGTATTTTAGGTAATTTCTTTTTTCCTAAAATATTTGTACCTAACTTTGCGAAACATAAATGACAACTGTATGACGTACGAAGAAACGCTACACTATCTATATACCAGCATTCCTGTATTTCAGAATGCCGGACCTTCAGCTTACAAACCCGGACTGGGAACCAGCATCGCGCTGGACGACTATTTAGGTAACCCGCATAAAGCCTATAAAACGATCCACGTCGCGGGAACAAACGGGAAAGGTTCCGTCAGCCATCTGCTGGCAGCTATTTTACGGCAGTCGGGATATAAAGTCGGGCTGTACACCTCCCCGCACCTGATCGATTTCCGCGAACGGATCCGGGTGAACGGGCAAAAGATATCCCAGAAATATGTTATAGATTTTGTAGAACGCCACCGCTCTTTCTTCGAACCTCTCCATCCTTCTTTTTTTGAACTGACATCCAGCATGGCATTCGATTATTTCCGTGCCGAGGAAGTGGACTATGCCGTGATCGAAGTAGGTTTGGGAGGACGGTTAGACAGTACGAATATCATTACTCCTATTCTGAGCATCATTACGAATATCAGCCTGGATCATACTCAGTTCCTGGGCGACACGGTCGAAAAGATTGCCTTCGAGAAAGCCGGTATCATTAAGAAAGACGTTCCTGCACTGATCGGCGAGGCAGACCGCCACAGCGTAGCACAGGTCTTTATGGATGCCGCCGACAAAGCCGGTACACACGTTATTTTTGCACAAGATAAAGAACTGCTGAAAGAATCCTATCTGACGGATACCGGCAAATGGTATCTGGACTCGACGGAATACGGACAATTGTCCGGCCAGTTGGGCGGTGTCGTACAGTTCAGGAATGCAACAACCGTATTGGGAGCTATCGATCTGCTTAAAACATCTGGAGTCAATATACCTGTGGAAGCGATTCGCGAAGGATTTGAACACGTCGTCGAGCTGACAGGCCTAATGGGACGCTGGCAAGTCTTGCAGGCAGACCCGAAAGTCGTATGCGACACCGGACACAACGTTGGTGGCTGGCAATACCTGAGCATCCAACTGGAAGAAGAGATAACGCAACACAAGCAACTCTATATGATCGTCGGCATGGTCAACGACAAAGACATCAACGGTGTACTCGAACTGATGCCGAAGGAAGCATTCTACTTCTTCACCCAGGCATCCGTTCAACGGGCAATGCCTGCGGAAGACTTCGCTGCATTGGCTATTCAGCACGGACTATCGGGTGTCGTATGCGACTCTGTGCCGGAAGCCGTAGAAAAAGCGCTGGCACGTGCCGGACAAGACGATACGATCTTCATCGGTGGCAGTACCTTTGTCGTTGCTGACGCCCTGCCCCTATTCATCAAGGATAATAAATAACTTAATTCATATAAACAAATATCATGACAGAACAAATTCAGAGAAAACTGAGCGAATCGAAGACAGCACGATGGGCTGTACTGGCGCTCGTTGCATTTACAATGCTCTGCGGATACTTCATCACAGATATGATGGCTCCGCTTCAGGACTTATTGCAAACACCGGTCGATGGTGGAGGATTAGGATGGACAGCCAATGAATACGGCAAATTTACCAGCGCCTATGGCTGGTTCAACGTATTCTTCCTTATGCTTATCTTTGGCGGAATGATCCTGGACAAAATGGGCGTACGTTTCACCGGAGTAATGGCAACCAGCATCATGCTTATTGGTGTGTTTATCAAATGGTTTGGCGTATCGCACGATTTCGGCGGCGAAACAGTTTCCATCTTCGGTACGGAATGGGGCTATCCGCTGTTGGTCGCTTCACTTGGTTATGCCTTGTTTGGCGTAGGGGTTGAAATCGCCGGTATTACCGTTTCAAAGATTATTGTCAAATGGTTCAAAGGCAAGGAAATGGCTTTGGCGATGGGACTCGAAATGGCTTGCGCCCGTATAGGTACGGGATTGGCAATCGGTGTGACCCCTCTGTTAAGCCGTGCGTTTGGCAACTCCATCAGTATGCCGATCTTTATCGGGCTGATCCTGCTTTGCATCGGTTTGATTTCCTTCATCGTATTTGTTATCATGGATAAAAAGCGCGATGCTGAAGATGCCGCTGCCGCTACCGGCGACGAAGAGGCAGAAGAGCCGTTCCGCTTCAGCGACATCCTGGACATCGTCACGCTGAAAGGCTTCTGGTATATGGCGCTGCTTTGCGTTTTGTTCTATTCAGCCGTTTTTCCCTTCTTGAAATATGCACCGAACCTGATGATCAACAAGTTCGGCATCGACCCGGAATGGTCGGGCGTTATTCCGGCGTTACTACCTTTCGGAAACATCCTGCTGACTCCGTTCTTCGGTAACCTGTACGACCGCAAAGGGAAAGGTGCGACTATTATGATTATCGGTTCCGTTATGCTGATATTCATCCACTGCATGTTCTCTATCCCGATGTTGAATAACTGGATTGTGGCGCTCTGCCTCATCATCCTGCTGGGTATCGCATTCTCGCTGGTTCCTTCTGCCATGTGGCCTTCCGTTCCGAAGATCATTCCGGAAAACAAGTTAGGAACAGCCTATGCACTTATCTTCTGGGTACAAAATTGGGGGTTGATGGGCGTTCCGTATATGATTGGCCTTGTACTGGACAAATACTGCATTACCGGCATGGTAGACGGGAAGCCGACATACGACTATACCATTCCAATGCTGATATTCACTTGTTTCGGTATCCTGGCGCTCTTCATCTCTCTCCTCTTGAAACGTGAAGACCGCATTAAGGGTTACGGCTTGGAACTTCCGAACATCCAGAAGGATGCAGACATTGTTCTGGCTGAAGAAATGATCGGCGAAGGACAAAGATAACCTGTGAAAGCGGTGTTCTAATAAAGGGATGTGTCAAAAGTCCTATTTATAGCGTCTGTGTCCTGGCGGTCCCGGATCAAGTCCGGGATGACTGCACCCGCCATCTCATCCTAATTGCTGTAAATCAGCTTAGGATGAGGTTGCGGGTCAAGCCCGCAATGACACGCTTTAGCGTTAAAACTTACTTTTGACACATCCTCTAATACCGACTTTTAACCCCTGTCTTTATTTTGTTGTACATACTCACTCGGCGACATACCATACATAGCCTTGAAGCAGGTGGCGAAATAAGCATGCGAGTTAAAGCCGATATTAGCAGAGACTTCCGATACGTTCATATCTGTTTCCAGCAACATCCTGGCAGCTATCTCAAGACGTTTGTTACGGATCAGATCTACCGGAGAAAGATCGGTGATCGCTTTCAGTTTACGATAAAAGTTGGCACGTCCCATTCCGACTCCCCGACATAACAGTTCCACATTCAGTTCCGGATTGGACAGATTCTGTTCGATCACCTCAAAGAGCTTTTGCATGAACCTGTCATCAGCCGAAGTAGTCTCGATGCCTAACGATTCCAACGAAAACTTCTTACCATACAACTCCTTCAGCCGTTCGCGGGAAGCCAGGATGTTACGGATACGATACAAGAGTACCCCCATGTTGAAAGGCTTCACGATATAGTCATCCGCCCCACATTGGAAGCCTTCCTTAATATGCATTACCATAGACTTGGCTGTGATAATAATTACCGGAATATGTCCGGTACGCAGATCCTGCTTGATCTCCGAGCAAAGCTGAAGGCCATCCTTTTTGGGCATCATAATATCACTGATCACCAGATCCGGTAGCGTTTCCACAATCTTGTCGAATGCCTCTGCCCCATTTTCAGCTTCCAATACATCAAAGTAGGGATCCAGACGCTTTTTGATATATTGACGGACATCCTGATTGTCTTCAGCCAATAATAAGGTATAACGCTGACCGGAAACAGCGGGCTGTTCCTGTATATCCGGTATTTCGGATTCGTTTTCCGTCTCTTCCACTTCCCCATACGGGTTCTTTGCAGAAGAGGTCTCTTCTGCAACCTGCTCATAAGCATACGCTTCGCGATCTATAGGAATGAGAACACGGAAAGCCGCACCTTTCGGTTCGTTGTCTTCCACCCAAACGGTTCCCCTATGTAACTTCACGATAGAGAAAACCAGGCTAAGGCCGATACCCGTACCGGTCGTATTCAACTCGCTTTCGTCCGTTCCCTGATAGAATGGAGCAAATATATGGAGCTTATCGGAGTCATCTATTCCCTTTCCCGTATCTTCGACCGAAAGGCATACGTAACGGGAAGAAACAGCGATCTCATTATCCACCCTGCCGGGATAATCTTCCCGCAATCCGGATGCAGGCAGAGATTGCAAACGAATCGTCACTGACTCGCCCGGCACAGTATGCTTAAAGGCATTCGACAGCAAGTTGAAGGCGACCTTTTCCAGCAATGCCCTGTCGAACCAGGCATCGATACGGGATTCGTCGGACTCCAATCGGAAATCGATCTGTTCTTTAGAAGCAATTTGGTTAAAGGCTATATATATTTCCTGTGTAAACAGATACAAATCATTATGGGATACACGCAGTTGCAGGTTACCGCTCTGATTCTTGCGAAGGTCCATCAACTGGTTTACCAACAACAGGAGGCGCTGGGCATTTCCATAAACCAGGCGTAACGTTCTTTTCAGGCCCGGGTTCATATCCACCCGTTGCAAGACTTCTTCCAAAGGGGAAAGGATCAGCATGAGCGGCGTACGCAATTCGTGCGAAAAGTTCGTGAACATGCGTATCTTGGACTGGTGGAACTCTTCCTGCCGTTGTTGCTCTTTTTGCTTTTCGACCAGATCACGCTCTAATTTGCGTTTCATGTGCAGATAATACCAGATCACATAACATACGATAGAGAAAACCAATATATAAAAAAGATATGCATACCACGTCTGCCAGAGCGGAGTCTGGATATGGATCGCCAGCGACCGTCCTTCATCATTCCAGAGTCCGTCATTATTAGAGGCACGGACCCTGAACACATAGTTCCCCGGTTTCAGGTTCGTATAGAAAGCCTCCTTACGTGAACCTGCATCATTCCAGTCCGTATCATAGCCTTCAAGCCTGTAAGCATATTTATTCTGGTTCGGATAGAGATAATTCAAAGCGGCATAGCCGACAGAGAAATTATTCTGGTTGTAACCAAGCTCTATCCTCTCAGTATAATCGAGCGTTTTATTCAACAATTCGGAAGGATCACCAGGGAGAACAGGCTTGTTATTGACAGTAAAAGAGGTCAGGACCACAGGAGGAATAAAGCTGTTCTCTTTCAGCCGTTCCGGATAAAAAGAGATAATGCCGTTGCTGCCGCTAAAAAAAATCCGGTCGTCGGGTAATTTGATACCCCCCTTCAAGCTGAATTCATTTACCGGAATCTCGCTCTTTCCCATATAGTTGATAAACGTATGTGATTCCGGATCGTAAGCAGAAATACCGTTTCCCGTACTGATCCAGAGTTTCCCGTCGTCGCCGGGAATAATGGCATTGATGTTGTCATCACTAAGCCCATCATGGGTAGTCAACCGTTCCACGATCCCGCCCTGCTCATCGAAACGGCAGAATCCTCCGCCAAAAGTACCGATCCAGATACGGCCGTCATTATCTTTCACGATGTTGGAGACATGATCATTATATAATTTCCGTGAGCCTTCCTGGCGGGTATTATAAGTTTTTATCTCTTGTGTATGAGAATCATACAGACTCAACCCCGCTACATGCATCCCGATCAAATAGACTCCATCCCGTATTTCCAGGAAGCTGCGGACACTTGGTAAACGGCCGAAAACACTGTCTGCCGGTGCAATCTTTCCATCAGGGAGGATACGGGTAATCCCTGTATTGTCAGTCGTTCCCACCCATAAAGCCCCGTCACTGCAACGTGCTATCGTATAGATACTGATCTCCCGGTTAAAAGAATAGTAAAGAGAAAATTTCTTCGTCCGGGTATCAAACCGGTAGAGAGTTCCTTTCTGTGTACCGCACCAGACAGTATCTCCTTCGATAAATAGAGATTTGATGATATTCCGGTCGTTCAGCGTATGGGAATGAGATTCCACCAGATAGCGTTCAAAAGTATCTGTTTCCAGATCAAGTGAAAGCAAACCTCTCCCTTCCGACGCAATCCACAAGGTATGGTCCGGTTGATAAGCCATTGTCGCAAAAATACCAAACAGTTTGTCATGGGTATATTGTAAATCATAGAATATAAAGCGGCTGTTCAACGGGTTACTGTAACTGACTCCGCCGGCATAAGTCCCGACCCATAACGTATTTGCATTATCGACAAAAGCAGAAAAGACCGAGAAATGGCTAAGTCCTCCTTTGCGTTCATCGAAATTCGTATAAGTCGTACGGGAACCGTCCAAAGGGTCCAACAGGCTCAAACCGTTGTAAGTACCGACAACCAGCTTGCCGTTATAGGTATTGATCGTACGGACCGAATTATCTCCCAAGCCACCATTCTGAGTCGTATAGTGCGTGACAACATTCGTTTTTACGTCGATCTTGTTCAGTCCGGCCTGCCGGCTTCCTACCCACAGGTTTCCATTCACATTTTCATGAATAGCGGAGATATTATTAGCTGTCAATGAAGAAGATGTCGTATTCTTGAAATAATGCGAAAGGATCTTCTGCATGCCGTCACAAATATAAAGCCCGTTTCTGAATGTTCCGATCAAGAGATTACCGTTATGGTCTTCACTGATGGCCATTATCTGATCAACAGGCAGTCCGCCATCCATATCGGTTAACGTAAACGAACCATCCTCATAATTGTAAAGGAACAACCCTTTGTTCGTCCCCACCCAGAAACGTTTCCGGCTATCGACAAAAAGGCTTGAAATCCATGCCCCGTTAACGGGCGACTGCGAATAAGCCGTCATATCATTGTAAGAAATAATCCTGTTTATGCTTAAATCCAGCCGGTTCAGTCCGTTCATCGTGCCAACCCACAGGTTGCCACGGTCATCTTCCGCCAATGCTGTTACATGATTACTGGACAAGCTCAGCGAATCACCATTGTGATGCTTATAGACAACAAAAGAATTGCCGTCATAACGGTTCAGTCCGTTACGTGTAGCAAACCACATGAAGCCGCTCTTATCCTGATGTATCTTCAGTACGGACAGTTGTGACAAACCGTCTTCCAGCTTCAAAGAAGAAAAAGAAAATGGGGAAATGGCTCCGTTCAGACAGGTACTCAAACAACAGAGGCAAAAAGTTATCAAGTAAGTTTTGTTCATAACGTAAAAGCATTACGCCACAAAGATACGAAAAGGTATTAAATACCAAGTCGTATCGCAAACAGAAAACGTGCGCCATCCTCCGATCCGAACCAAGAGTACTCTGTTGTTACCTTATTAATGATTGTCAACCAGAAACCACCCCCATAGGAAGTGTGCCACTTGTGGGAATGTTCGCCGGGAAACCAGACACGTCCATGGTCGAAACCGGTAAACAGTCCGTATTTCAATGGTGTAAACGGGTTGCGGATCTTCCCCATATCCAACCGGAAATCAGTATGCTGGTAAAAAGACTGTTTCCCGATAAAACGGTTATCCCTGAATCCCCGTAAAGTAATACCGGCAGCCTGATAAAAATCGTATTTATTATTATATAAAAGCTTGACTTCCGCTCCGGTCTCAATTGAGAAACGGTCCGAACAGCGGAACGTGGCGGACAGGTCCAGTTTCGAATACGGGAAATTGCGCCCCGGCTTTTTCAGGTTCATCTTCCACCCTGATGAAGCAGCCAGCTCTAATTTGGGGATAAATGAAGCCGGAGCTATCTCAATCTGATAGGCCGCTTCGACCCCGGCAAACAGATTCATCCGGTATATCGGATGATTGTCCGGAAGTACCAGGCTGATATAGCGGCCTTCCGTATGTTTTGCTTTATACATCTCGAATGAAGCTGACAATGTTAACTGCTGTTTTCGCTTCATTTCCATACGGAAAGAAGGGGTCAGTGAATACTGACGAAGTGTGACACGGTTATATTTCTTCGCCTTCTCTTTAAAACCATCCGAATTATTGCCGTATCCGAAGAAGTTGAAGAAATTACGTGGCGAAGCGATAAAAGCATCGAGGTTAAAACTCTTCCGCTCATCATAAAAAGGGAATGTTCCCTGATACATAAATCCTTGCAAGTAGTTATAACCAATACGGTGACGGAATGTGAAAGGCGATTGTTTGAAACCATACATCGTATAAGTTAAAAAAGCTCCCAAGCTAAAGCCTATATCAGAATCGTAGAATCCCCAGGGAGTGAAATCAAGCTTTTTATACTTCACCTTTTCATAGTCGTAATCGTGAATGGCCGGACTGTCGGAAATGATTTCATGGACGCCGGAGACCGATTCCAGGCGGTCACAGTCTGACGCATACGCATAAATACGAACGCGGCGAGCTTGCTCTATATCATAGGTATTACGCCCCGGTCCGGCAATTAGATAGACGGGGAACTCTTTTGCCGCTTTTCCTCTCACCTCGTACTCGTCGTTGCCATGCAGTCCGTACAGCCAGATTTCTTTAGTGTTCTTGCCGGAATATTTCTTTTGGAAAGAAGGGACAGAGTTTCCTTTCGGGTACATGCAGATCAGCAGGCTGTCATGTCCGAAACGCTCGAGTGTGATCCGGTCGTCTCCGTCCGTTGCCGTCAGGACAGGCGTCCGTTGCAGTTTCCGGTAATAACGGTGTGCCATATAAGGAAGACTGTCCCGACGGACAAGTAGTTTCGCTTTAATAGCATCTGTCTCGACTCCCTGTATTTCAGGCGGGAGAAGCCGGAAAGCCTCATTTATAACCGAATCGGTCAGACTTCTTTGGAGAATCGAGGCTTGCTGGATCCACACCGATTCATCGGCAGGGTCTGTTAATGCCATATCGAGTGTATATCCAAGCGTATTGATCTTTTCAACATCTTTCGGATGACTGCTATAATTTGTAATAAAACCGAGTCCCAGGACTTTCAGCATCTGTTTGAACAGCAAGCCGTCAGTCTTAGTAAAGGCATGATTGCGGTCTATCACGATCGGAGTGAACAATATACTGTCGGCTTCTGCCGAACGTACAGCCCGCCAATTCCAGTTTTCTGGAATCTTATTCCAGTCTCCTATCAACATGTCATACAATCGTTCGGCTATGTATTCCTGCTGATTCACCTGGTAGGATTTACTCTGCCGTATCTGTCCAAGCAGTTGTTCGGTAGAAAAGATATTCTTTTGTGTGGCAGTATCAGGCACATCCCGGAGGCTGATCAGTCTGTCATGGATACTGGTTCCATTGGCAATCGTGTCCTCACTCGTTCCTCCCCGCATATAATAAATGCGGGAATTGTTGAAACTCAGCCCGGCAACCTCCGCCATCCGGTCGGCGGCAAGGAAGGTATAAGGGTTAATAATAGTATAGGCATCTCCAATAAACTCATCGAGATAAGTACCCTTGAATTCTTTCTTACTGTACATCTCGCGAAAGAATTTGGATTCAAGGAAACTGGTAGCACCGCCCAACGGTTTGAGCATATACAACCGGTCGTGCCGGTCGGCCAGAATCAAGGCATGAAAATCAGCCGCCTGCTCCACCCCCTGCACACCTCCTAAAAGCGTATGCATCGTAACAGCTTCAGCCGTAATCGGAATAGTATAGAGTGTCCGGTAGTGTGTGCCCCAGAGCTTGTTATAAAGTTCACTTTTATTCTTCATATCCTGCGGATAAATAGAACGCCTGACGGTATCTTGCACAGCAGCAGACACACGAAATGGGGACAGCAGAACAAGTAGCAGACAAGTAAATACCCCCCGGTAACACCAACATATTTGCTCCATTTTATTCATTGTTATAATAACATTTGACCGGAATCAGTTGTTTACTTCATAAAAACAAATAGATATGGATTTATTAAAAGCACTCCAATGGCGATATGCCGTCAAGAAATTCGATCCGTCGAAAAAGGTGGATCAGGGATTAGTAGACAAAATCATAGAAGCAGCCTGGCTGGCTCCCACCTCATCGGGACTACAGCCGTTTCAGGTAATCGACATTACCAATCAGGAATTAAAGGATAAAATCGTCCCCATCGCATTTGACCAACATCAGGTTGCGGATTGTTCACACCTGTTGGTTTTCGCTGCTTGGGATAACTACACCGCCGAACGGATCGACCGTATCTACCATTATACAATTACGGAAAGAGGTCAGGAGCCGGGACATTATAATGCATACGTCGATCGGCTAAAAGCTATTTACCTGAACCGTCCGGCAGAGGTAAACTTCGAACATGCAGCCCGGCAATCTTATATTGCTTTTGCCTTCTCAATAATGATGGCAGCCGAACTAAAGGTAGACAGTACTCCGATGGAAGGTTTCGACAATGAGGCTCTGGACAATCTGTTGAATCTGCATGAATCGAGATTGCGTAGCGTTACGATGCTGCCGCTTGGCTACCGGGATACAGAAAGTGATTGGCTGGTAGACTTGAAGAAGGTGCGCCACCCGATGGAGGAGTTCCTGATCGAGATTAAATAAAAGAACGCTCCCTGTTTCAGTGTCAAGCGCGAGAACAGGGAACATTTCTTTAAAAGACAGCATCAGTGTCACCACACATGCTGCCATGTCCTTTAAGTATCTCTTTCTTATATGCAATAATTACTATGTGATTTATAAATTGTGTTGTTGCTTCTTTACGGTCATCGTAAAAAAACGGGAGGATTAGAGTTCTCCCGGGCTCACCCGATAATCATTGGGGATAAATAAATTCATTATTTTGCAGTTTTGAATCAATAAATGATGATTTATGAGTGTGCTCATATCGACCGTTGGTAACTCCTTCCCCTCTTGAGAGGGGGCAGGGGGTGTGTGAA
>OGZX01003235.1_pt1 | contig 11472 bp, 5 predicted proteins | sample 1576881 | NCBI WGS metagenome assembly OGZX01 (sample SAMEA3541542, study PRJEB24748) | human gut metagenome | biome: human gut; feature: human-associated habitat; material: faeces | place: China | collected 2012
AACAGCATTGGGTATTGCAAAGAAAGAAAAATCACTGACTTACTCCACACAGGTGGTAAACGGTGATGAACTGGCACGTGTGAAAGATGCCAATATGATGAATTCATTGGCAGGTAAGACAGCCGGTGTACAGATCAACAAGAGTTCATCCGGTTTGGGTGGTTCTTCCAAGGTCATCATCCGTGGTAACCGTTCGGTAAGTGGCTCCAACCAGCCGCTCTACGTGATAGACGGTGTGCCCTTCGGCTCTTCTGCCAACGAAAATACTTCTACTACCATCGGTGGTAACAACGATAGTGGTAACTATGACCGTGGTGACGGTATCTCCAATCTGAATCCCGACGACATCGAAAGCATGAACATCCTGAAAGGTCCTGCCGCTGCTGCCCTGTACGGTAGCTCGGCTGCCAACGGTGTAGTCATTATCACCACTAAGAAAGGTAAAGAAGGACGTGCCAGTATCACGTTCAACTCCAGCACAACTTTTGACCAGGCTGCATACGGTATTCCCGAATTCCAAAACCACTACACGGGTCCGTCAACCAGCTGGGGAGGCAAAATAAACGGTAGTCCCGACTATGTGGACGACTTCTTTAAAACAGGTGTTACCACCATCAATTCGCTGGCTCTGAGTATGGGTTCACAAGCCATGCAGACCTACTTCTCCTACGCCAACACTTACGGCGAAGGTGTAGTGGAAGGCAACCACCTGGTAAAGCACAACTTCAACTTCCGCGAAACAGCCAACTTCTTCAACAATAAATTGACGGTGGATGCCAATGTCAATGCCATGTATCAAAGAGGAAATAACCGTACTACTTCGGGCGGTTACTATATGAACCCGTTGATCGGTCTCTACCATTTCCCGCGCGGTGGTGTGGAAGGCGGCAAGGACTTCAACTATTACAAGGAGAACTACCAGGTGATGAATGCCGGTCGTAACCTCATGGAGCAGAACTGGTATAAGACGGATGGTACCGACATGGAGCAGAATCCCTACTGGCTGATCAATAAGATTCCTAACGAAGATACCCGTTACCGCACGTTGCTGAACTTGAGCGTGAAGTATAAATTCAACGACTTGTTCAGTATCCAGGCTCGTGGTAGCGCCGACTACGTGGTAGATAAGAACAACACGCGTATGTATGCAGGTACCAGCACTGTATTATGCGGTATGAATGCTGCGGGTACCGGTAGTAACGGCCGTTATATATATGGTGAGTCAAGCGAGCTTTCTACTTACGGAGACGTGCTGTTTACCTATCAGCAACAGTTCGAAAACTTCAGTGTGAATGCTTCGGTAGGTGCCAGTATCAACGACTATACCGGCAACGGCACAGGATTCGACTCCTATCCCGGTGCGCTCTCTGTTCCCAATGTCTTCTCCATGCAGAATATGACCCTGAACAAAGGTTCTTTGACTGACTGGAAGACTCACACACAGAGTCAGAGTGTATTCTTCACCGGTCAGGTAGGTTTCAAAGATCAAATCTATGTGGATGTGACTGCCCGTAACGACTGGACTTCTACTTTGGCATTCACCAAGTATAAGAACAAAGGTTTCTTCTATCCGTCCATAGGTCTCACTTGGTTGTTGAACGAAACGTTGAAGTTACCGTCTTGGATTAACTTGGGTAAGATTCGCGGTGCATGGTCACAGGTAGGTAGTGGCTTGGGATCTTATACTTCCAATCCGCTTAACTCCATCACCAAGAGTGGGAGTATCAGCTTCAACACTACAGCCCCGTTCGATGATTTGAAGCCTGAAAAGACTACTTCCATTGAATTCGGTACAGAATGGCGTTTCTTTAACAGCCGTTTGGAATTCGACTTCACTTACTATAAGACAAATACTAAAAACCAGCTCTTCAATTTGCGGGCTCCTTCCGGTTCAGAATGGAATTCTTTCTATGTAAATGCCGGTAATATCCAGAATACGGGTGTTGAAATCATGCTGAATGCTACACCGGTGATAACAAATAACTTCCGTTGGAAGACAGGCATGAACTTTGCCACCAATAAGAATGAGGCCATTGAATTGGAAGATAGACTGGGTGGTTATTTCTCATTCAGTGGGGGTGAAAGTAATAATGTATGGAATCGTTTGGAAGTGGGTGGATCGTTCGGTGATATCTATGGTACAACGTTCGTCCGTGACGAGAATGGCAAGATTAAGTTTGAGGACGGTATGCCTTTGGTTGACAAATCCAATCCTAAGAAGTTAGGTAATTCCAACCCTGATTTCAACCTTGGATGGAATAACACCATTACTTGGAAGAACTTCTCACTCTACTTCCTGATTGACGGACGCTTTGGCGGAAAGGTGATGTCATTGACAGAGGCCGACCTTGACCAACAAGGTGTAAGTGCTGTAAGTGGTGCGGCACGTGACCGCGGTTATGTGAATCTGGAAGGAACTAAAGTTGACGATGTAAAGGGATTCTATGATTTGGTAGGCGGTCGTGCCGGTGTAACGGAGTATTATATGTATAGTGCTACCAACATCCGTCTGCGTGAGCTCTCTATCTCTTACTCTTTGCCGAAATCGCTGTTGGCAAAAACAGGATTTATCAAAGATATGCAGCTTTCATTGATTGGACGTAACTTGTTCTTCTTCAAGAACAATGCTCCGTATGACCCGGACGGTATGCTTTCTACCAGCAATCGTTTGCAGGGTGTGGATGTGTTCGGTATGCCGACCAACCGTTCGTTTGGTTTCAATTTGAAGGTTAACTTTTAAACAGTAGATACGATTATGAAGAATATATTAAAATTGACAATAACTGCCCTGTTGGCAACTTCCGTGTTTTCGGCTTGTACAGGAGCATTTGAAGATATGAATACGAACCCGAAAGGTGTGAGTGACGAGGAACTGAAGCAAGACAACAATTATGTAGGTATGCACTATCCCTCCATGATGCAGTCCATTTATTACAACAAGAATGCCGGTGCCAATGTATGGGAGTATCAGGTTATTCAAAATCTGAATGCCGATATGTGGTCGGGTTACTTTAGTTCGGCTACGGCTTTCGCCGGCAATGTGAACAATATCACGTATGCCATGAATGCCGGATGGAACGACAACTGCTGGGACTATGCTTATAATTCAGTAATGTCGGAGAGCTTGAAGATCACGCGCAAATGCGAAAAGGATATGGAGACATATGCGCACTTCGAGGCTATCAATACCATCTGCCGTGTCATAGCCATGTCCAGAACTACCGACCAATACGGTTGTATTATCTATTCACACTATGGTGAATCGAATACGGGCGGTAAGTATGATTCCGGCCAGGATGCTTACAAGAAGTTCTTTGAGGAACTGAAAGAGGCTGCCGACCAGTTGCGTGCTGCGAAAGAGAAAACGGTGGCTTCGTTCGCTGCGTTCGATTATGCTTATGGCGGTGACTTGAACAAGTGGGCAAAGTTGTGCAACACCATCCGTCTGCGTCTTGCCATGCGCATTGTGAAATATGATGAAGCTTGGGCAAAGAGTGAAGCGGAAGCTGCCATGGCAGATAGCAATGGTCTGATTGAAACCAATGACGCCAACTTTGGCATTGCTGGCAATGGCTACGTCAATCCGGTTTACGGTATTGCTTTCAACTACCAAGATGGCGTGTTGAGTGCCAATGTTCCTTCTATCTTGAGTGGAATGAAAGATCCTCGTCTTGAAAAATGTGCGACGAAAAATGTTGATGGTGAAATCTTCGGTATTCGTAATGGTATTGATGGATTGCAAGAAGAACACCGTAAATCCTATTTGCCTATCGTAAGTCGTCCTAATGTGGGTGAGACCTCTCCTGCTACTCTGGCTACCGCTGCCGAAACCATTTTGCTGGAAGCTGAAGCTGCTTTGCGTGGTTGGAATGTGAACGGTAAGGGAACTGCCAAAGATTTGTATGAAAAGGGGGTACAAACATCCTTCGAACAGTGGGGTGCCTCTATCGGCGATTACTTGAGCAGTACGACAACTGCTGCAGCTTATGTGGACCCTGTTATTCCAGCTGCCAGTATCGAAGGTCAAAGCAAGGTGACTGCCAAGTGGGACGAATCACTGAGCAACGAAGAGAAATTTGCCAAGATTGCTACGCAACGCTGGATTGCCATCTTCCCCGAAGGCATGAATGGATGGGCGGAAGTACGCCGTACCGGTTATCCCAAACTGATTCCGGTAATGGTGAACTATAGCCAAGGCGAGATAGATACCAACCTGGGCCCCCGCCGTCTTCCTTTCACCATCAGTGAAAAGGACAACAATCCGGAAGGTTATGCTGAGGCTGTGAAATTGTTGGGTGGACCGGACAATGCTGGTACCCGTGTATTCTGGGATGTTGACAAACCTAATATTTAGTCATTGATTGGAAACACATTAACATAACACGAGGGTGTATCAAGAATATGCTTTATATTTACATACAGAATATAAAGAGGATCGTCCTGATACACCCTTTTAATCTTTTTATCTTATGAAACATATCATAAAACCACTCTTCTTACTGTCCGGTTTACTCTGTGCTCCGGCAGTTATGCTCCAAGCCCAAGTAGACCCCCAACTGAAAGCCGACGTCATCAGCACAGGCTACGTACACAGCCCCCTGCCGCTTGACGAAACGAAAGCATACGAAACCTTCGGGCTGACGAAGAAAGTATTGGAAAACGTGATGCTGTGCGATATGGAAGACTTCTCCAAGTGGTCGCACAAAGGCATCGGTCAAATAAGCCAGACTGCTGAGCGAAGTAAATCCGGCACACACAGCCTACGCCTCGAAGCACCCACCCATCCCGACAAGATACTCGGCTGGGGATTGGGACGCGGCACCTGCATGGCTTCCTACGATGTAGGCGGCGCCAACTGGGAAGACTACAACCGCCTGAAATTCTACATCTACCCCACTTGCGAAGGCGCCCGCAGCATCTACCTCAACCTCTACGTAGAGAATGACGGCGAAATCAAAGTGCCCGACATCTACGGACGTGAAGGTTACCACGAAATCAATCTGAAGAACAACCAATGGAACGAATGCTTCGTCGAGATGTCCGGTCTGGCACGCGACAAGGTTACCAAAATCTCATTCGCCATCGAAGTCTTCGGCAAAGAACGCACTATGGGCGATTCACTGCGTTTCGACGTAGATGCCGTAGAACTTCAGAAGGTGGAGAATCCGGAGACGGTGAAAGGCTGGATGCCTGCCCAGAACCGCATCATCTTCTCTACTACCGGCTATAGCCTGGAAAGCCCCAAGACAGCCATCGTCAATGTAGAGAAGCACAACGGGCAGTTCCAACTGAAAGATGCCGATACACAGGCCATCGTCTTTACCGGTCCCGTCAGGAAAGAAAAGACCGGGCTGGGAGAGTTCGAGACAATCGACTTCTCCGACTATAAGACGCAAGGAAGATACGTCATCCAGGTGGGCAACGTCACTACCTGGCCTTTCTATATCCACAAGGACGTGTGGGATGACTCTGCCTGGCGCATGGTCAACTTCCTCTTCTGCGAGCGTTGCGGCTACCCCGTTCCCGGAAAGCACGGCGCTTGCCACACCGACCTGCATGCTACCTACAACGGTCACATCATCCCCATCAACGGTGGTTGGCACGATGCTGCCGATATGTCACAGCAGACTTTGCAGACAGGCGAGATTGCCTACTCCCTGCTCTCCATGGCAGCCCGTGCCAAAGAGAAAGGCAGCACAGACCTCTACAACCGCCTCATGGAAGAGGCCCTGTGGGGAATGGACTACGTCATGAAAACCCGCCTGGGCGATGGCTACCGTGCCCAGACCTGGGGCACCAACCTGTGGACCGACGGCAAGGTAGGCACCGATGATGATTCCGGTCGCCGCGAACTGCTGGTTCATAACGGAGCGTTGGAGAACTTCCTGCTTGCAGGCATCGAAGCCTACGCCTCTATGATGGTAGACAAGGATGCCGCCCTGAAAGGTAACCTGAAGAAGATTGCCAAAGAAGACTTCGGCTATGCCATGAAGCGCTTCAACGAACTGGGCTTTGCCGAACTGATAAAGAAGGGCGGGGGACATGCCGCCATGGCATCCGAGAGCCAATACCACGCCAATATCTCCTGGGCTGCCAGCATGCTCTACAAGCTGACGGGCGAACAGCAGTACGCCGACGAAGCCGTGAAAGCCATCCGCTACACCTTGCAGTGCCAACGCACCGAGCCGCTGAAGGACAAGAACAAGACCTGCGGTTTCTTCTACCGCGACCTGGCAAAGAAGTCCATCGTACATTATACCCACCAGTCCCGCGACTATGCCTATATGGAAGCGCTTGCCGCCCTTTGCGAAACGCAACCGCAGCATGCCGAATATCCCCAGTGGATTCGTTCCATGAAGCTCTATGGCGGCTATCTGAAGAACATCATGCAGTACGTCCATCCCTACGGAATGGTGCCGAGCGGCATATACCACAAGGACGAGGTGAAGGATTCCGTGAACTTCTATGCCGTTCAGGTAGGCATCCGCAGTGGAGCCGAGAAGGACTATAAAGAGCAACTGGAGAACGCCATCCGTCTTGATAAGGAGCATTACCTGCGCATCTTCCCCGTTTGGTTCTCATTCAAGGGAAACATCGCCGTGCACCTGTCCACCGGCAAGGCAGCAGCCATCTGCGCCCGAGTGCTGGACGACAAACAGCTGAAGGACATTGCCGAAGAACAACTCTTCTGGGTAGTGGGTCGGAATCCTTTCGGACAGTCCATGATCTACGGAGAGGGCAGCAACTATACGCAGCTCTACACCGCTCTGCCGGGCGAAACGGTAGGCGAGATACCCGTAGGTATGCAGTCTTACTTCAATGAAGACGCTCCCTACTGGCCGCAGTTCAACACGGCTACCTATAAGGAAGTATGGGGCTCGTCGGCTGCGCGCTGGTTAATGTTGATTTCCGAATTCTAAAAGAGAGGAGAGACTATAATGAGTGATAAAACAATTTATTCGCGCCGTAACCTGGCGATAGATATGCTACGGGCACTGACCATGTTCACCATGATCTTTGTCAACGATTTCTGGAAAGTGCACGATGTACCCCACTGGTTGGAGCATGCCACCTTCGGCGAGGATTTCATGGGACTGGCGGATATCGTCTTTCCCGGCTTCCTCTTTGCCGTGGGTATGTCCATCCCTTATGCCATCGAAGGCAGGTATTCCAAAGGCTATTCGGCGGAATCTACCCTGGGGCATATCCTTTCGCGCACATTCGCCTTGCTGGTGATGGGTGCGTTTATTACCAACTCGGAGTACCGCCTCTCTGCTGAGGTGTGCTATCCTATCGGTGTCTATTGGTTTATTATGGCGGTAGGATTCCTCGGTGTATGGAACCAGTACCCGCGTACGGCATCCAAGACGCAGAAGAACATCTTCCTTGCGTGCAAGATTGTCGGCGTGCTGGCGCTGCTCTTCCTGGCGTTCACCTTCCGCAATCCGCAGGGTGGTGTCTTCGGCTTCTCCGGGGGCATCCTGGGAGCCATCGGCTGGACGTACCTGGTGTGTGCCGTCACCTACCTGCTGGCTCGCGACCGCATCAACTATCTGTTGCCCATCTGGGTGCTCTTCATCCTGATTTGCCTGCTGACTACCCCGCTGCGCGAGTCGTTCGGCGGTACTCCCATCCTCGACTTCCCCGAGCGTAACTTCCTCAGCGGCCTGCTGGGCACGTTGCACATCGGCAATGGAGCACTGGTGTCGTTCACTATGGGCGGTGTCCTGCTTTCCGTGTTCAGTGCCCGTTACATCGGCAAGAGCGATACATGGAAGCTGGGTACATCGTGGATGGTGGCTGTGGCGCTTCTGCTGGTCGGCATCCTTTCGCACCAATTCTATATTGTGGCCAAGATAGGCGGTACGCCCCCCTGGGTATTCTACGTCATTGCCATTTCGGTGGCTGTCTACGGCACGTTGACCTACCTGGTCAGCCGCGGAGTGACGGGCTGGTTCAACCTGATAAAGCCTGCCGGTACCGCCACGCTTACCACTTACCTGATACCTTACGTCTTTTACGGCTTTGCCGATGTTACGGGCTACGTCCTTCCCGACTGGTTCACGCATGGCTTCATGGGGCTTGTCAACTGCATCTGCTTTGCCTTTGTAGTGATAGGCGTCACCTGGGTATTGGAAAAACTGCATATCAAACTTAAAATATAACATATCATGAAGAAGACATTTTTACCGGCATTTTTGCTGTTGTTCCTATCGTTGGGCATGTTCTCGTGCCAGCAAAACAAAGAGAATACCACCAAAGAATATCCTATGTTCTGGACGTGGCTGGACTATCGTCCCGGCATGAACTTCGATTCCATCTGCCAGGTGATGAACGACATCGGCATGGACGGCATCATGCTCAATGCACCTACTCCCGATGATTACCGGACAGCAATCCCCATCGCCCACAAGCACGGCATCGAAGTCTATGCCTGGCTGTGGACCATGAACCTGGAACACGACCGTGACAAGATTCTGAAGGAACACCCCGAATGGTTCAGTGTGAACCGCAACGGAAAGAGCCTTGCCGATACCACCGCCTACGTGGGCTACTATAAGTTCCTCTGCCCCGCCTTGCCCGAAGTGCGCGAGTTCATCAAGGAAAAGATCAAGGCCTACTGCGAAGTGGAAGGACTGAACGGTATTGCCATCGACTATCACCGCTTTGTCGATGTAGTGCTCCCCACTACCTTGTGGCCCCACTACGGCATCGTACAGGATCGCGAATATGCAGCCTGGGACTACGGTTACCATCCCGCTATGATTCAGAAGTTCAAGGAACAATACGGTTACGACCCCCGCGAACAGGAAGACCCCTCGCTCGATGTGAAGTGGCGTCAGTTCCGTTGCGACCAGATCTCGGAAGTGGCCAATATGATTGCCGAAGTCGTTCACTCCTATGACAAGACGATGGCAGCCTCTCCGTTCCCCACTCCTAAGATGGCATCGCGTATGGTGCGCCAGGACTGGAGCAAGTGGAACCTCGACATCGTGTTCCCGATGGTTTACCATACTTTCTATACGGGCGACGTCAGCTTCATCTCCGACTGTACCATCGAGAATGCCCGCGATAAGAACGACATGACCACCCTCTATTGCGGTATGACCGCTACCGACGGCCCTGAAATGTTCCAGTGCATGGATGCTGCCCTGAACAACGGTGCACAAGGTATTGCCGTATTCACCATCTCCGGTCTGCGTTCTCCCGAGGTGAGAAAGCAGTTCCGGGCTTACACGGATAGCGTGCGTGCGGTGCGTGCAGCCAATGGCGGTGTCATCAAGGCAACTTATCCTACAGTAGCCGAGATAGACCCCTTCAAGCACGAAGGCATCATGAAACTGATGGAAGCGCGTATGCAGCAAATCATAGCCACGGCTGCCGGCAAGGAAGAGCTTGCCCCCCTGGCATTGGGCGAGTACAAGCTGGTCGATTCCTACGATGCCACCCGTTGCTATCAGGTAGTGGACGATAATAGCAAGACCACCTTCGATGTCACCTTCTATCTCTATGGCGATGTAGTCTCCGGCTGGGATGTTGCTGCGGCGGACAAGGCCTCAACCAAGAAATAGTAAAACCGTTTTATGATGATAAGAGAATCTATGAATAAGCTCTTTCTGCTCCTTGTCTGCCTGGCAGCAGGCAGCCTGGCTTACAGCAATGCCCAGGAAGCGAAGAGCCTGTCCGTAAAGAAAATTGTGTGTACAGCTTCACCGCAAGGTGAGGCTGTGCCTTCTTTGCTGGATGCCAATCACATCGAGTTCCGGCCCATCGACGTAGTCAACTGGAAAGACCATCCGTATAAACCCGAAGTCAGCTTCCGCATCGCCCACACCGGCCGGGAGATACTGCTCCACTATAAGGTGAAGGAAGCGAGCGTGCGCGCCGTAGCTGCCGGTGACAACGGCAACGTATGGGAAGACTCCTGCGTCGAGTTCTTCGTCTCTCCCGATGGCAACGACAACTACTATAACTTCGAGTGCAACTGTGCCGCCAAACTGCTGATTCAAGGCGGACTCGTGAACCGGCGCCGCCCTATGGCAGCCCCCGAAGTGCTGGCAATGGTGAAGCGTTGGAGCTCCCTGGGCAATGAACCTTTCGACGAGAGAGTAGGCGAATGTAGTTGGGAACTGACAATGGTCATCCCCGTCTCCGCCTTCTTCAATCATTCCATCGATTCGTTGGACGGAAAAACCATGAAGGGGAACTTCTACAAATGCGGCGACAAGCTGCAGACTCCGCACTTCCTCTCCTGGAGTCCCATCGAGTCCGAGCAACCTATGTTTCACTGTCCCACTTTCTTTGGAACGCTGTCGTTCGAGTGAGGCTATCCTAATTCTCCTCCTCCTGGGAGGAGGAGTACCCGTAGGGGGAGGTGGTAGGATAAAGAATTACCCGAAAATTGAACTCATAAGAAATACTTGTGAGTTCGCTACTGTCAACTTATGCCTTTTTTTTCTACCTTTGCGGTTCGAAACAGTAATGAGTACATTAATAAAACTGTAACTTGACCTATGATTACCGCAGAACAACTGAAAGATATCAAGGAACGTTCCGAAGCGTTGAACCGCTATCTGGATATTGAGGGAAAGAAGATACAAGTAGAAGAAGAGCAGCTTCGCACCCAGGCTCCCGGCTTCTGGGACGACCAGAAGGCCGCCGAAGCCCAGATGAAGAAAGTGAAAGGCTTGCAGCAATGGATTTCCGGCTACAATGAAGTCAAGACATTGGCGGATGAAGTGCAGCTGGCGTTCGACTTCTACAAGGACGAGCTGGTGACCGAGGAAGAAGTTGACGAGGCCTACGCCAAAGCATCCGTTGCCGTCGAAGCGCTCGAACTGAAGAACATGCTCCGCGAGGAAGCCGACCAGATGGACTGCGTCCTGAAGATCAACTCCGGCGCCGGTGGCACCGAGAGCCAGGACTGGGCAAGCATGCTGATGCGTATGTACCTGCGCTATGCCGAGACCCACGGTTACAAGGCCACCATTGCCAACTTGCAGGAAGGCGACGAAGCAGGCATCAAGACCTGTACCATCGAAATCTCCGGCGACTATGCTTACGGCTATCTCAAGGGAGAGAACGGTGTACACCGCCTGGTGCGCGTGTCTCCCTACAATGCCCAGGGCAAGCGCATGACGTCTTTTGCATCCGTCTTCGTCACTCCGCTGGTAGACGATACCATCGAGGTGAACATCAACGTTGCCAATATCTCCTGGGATACCTTCCGTTCCAGCGGTGCCGGTGGTCAGAACGTCAACAAGGTAGAATCCGGCGTACGCCTGCGCTACCAGTTCAAGGACCCCTATACCGGCGAGGAAGAAGAAATCCTTATCGAGAACACCGAGACGCGCGACCAGCCCAAGAACCGCGAGAATGCCATGCGCCAGTTGCGTTCCATCTTATACGACAAAGAGCTTCAGCACCGCATGGCGGAACAGGCCAAAGTGGAAGCCGGCAAGAAGAAAATCG
>OGZX01003236.1_pt1 | contig 11471 bp, 7 predicted proteins | sample 1576881 | NCBI WGS metagenome assembly OGZX01 (sample SAMEA3541542, study PRJEB24748) | human gut metagenome | biome: human gut; feature: human-associated habitat; material: faeces | place: China | collected 2012
GACCTTCTACCATCTGTTTGCCATACCCAAGCCTGCCGACGACAAATCCGTCCTGGCACCGGGTACAGCCAGCGCAAAGGCTATCTTCAAGGAATTCGGACGTACCTTTGCCACCTACTTCACCAAACCCGGAGTGCTGCTTGCCATCGCCTTCATGCTGCTCTACCGCTTGCCCGAAGCATTCCTCATCAAGATGTGTATGCCCTTCCTGGTGGCAAGCAAAGAAGCCGGCGGCCTGGGACTTTCCACTGCCGAAGTGGGCATTGTATATGGCACTATCGGAGTGATATTCCTCACCGTAGGCGGTATCCTCGGCGGATTGTTCGCATCGCGCATCGGACTGAAGAAATCTATCTGGTGGATGGCGGCATGTATGACGCTGCCCTGCCTGACGTTCGTCTACCTGGCTATCTTCCAGCCAGCCAACCTGTTTGCCATCTCAACAGCCATTGCCATCGAGCAATTCGGTTACGGTTTCGGCTTCACTGCCTATATGCTCTATATGATGTACTTCTCCGAAGGCGAGTTCAAGACTTCCCACTATGCCATCTGTACCGCTTTCATGGCACTGAGCATGATGATTCCGGGTATGTTTGCAGGCTACATTCAAGAAGCGATCGGCTACACCAACTTCTTCTGGATGGTAATAGTGTGCTGTGCAGCCACGGTTGTTGTCACCGTCTTTGCAGACAGGAAGATAGACCCGGAATATGGGAAAAAGTGATAATGTGATAGAGTGATAATGTGATAAAGTGATAAAGACTTATGATGAAGAAGATATTTATGGTTTGCGTCCTCTTCGCCCTTTGCGGAGCGATCAGCGCACAGAAGATAAGAATCAAGACCGGCATCGAGGTGCTGAAGGAACAGAACTTCAAGTGCCTGGAAGGTAAACGCGTAGGGCTGATAACCAACCCTACCGGAGTGGATAATAATATGAAATCTACCATCGACATCCTGCACGAAGCACCCAACGTGAATCTGGTAGCCCTCTACGGCCCGGAGCACGGCGTACGAGGCGATGTACACGCAGGCGACCATGTGACGGACATCAAAGATACCTCTACCGGACTGCCCGTTTACTCCCTCTACGGCAGTACGCGCAAAGCTACGCCGGAGATGCTGAAGGATGTGGATGTGCTGGTTTATGATATTCAGGACATCGGTTGCCGCTCCTTCACCTACATCAGCACGATGGGACTGGCTATGGAAGCCGCTGCCGAGAACGGCAAAGAATTCATCGTACTGGACCGTCCCAACCCCGTAGGCGGACTGAAGGTGGAAGGCAACCTGGTGGAAGATGATTGCATTTCCTTTGTCAGCCAGTTTAAAATTCCGTATCTTTACGGACTCACTTGCGGTGAGCTGGCATTGATGCTGAACGGCGAGAAGATGCTGACTGACGGCGCGCAGTGCAACCTGCACGTGGTGAAGATGAAAGGCTGGAAGCGCAAGATGGACTATACGCAGACCGGATTGCAATGGGTGCCCTCGTCCCCGCACATTCCGCACTCGCATTCGGCATACTTCTACCCCGTCAGTGGCATTCTGGGCGAATTCGGTTATATGTCCATCGGCGTGGGCTACACCATTCCCTTCCAGATGTTTGCCGCCCCCTGGGTGGAAGCCGAACGTCTTGCCAAGAACCTGAACGACCTGCATGTGCCGGGCGTTGTTTTCCGCCCGATATACCTGAAGCCGTTCTACAGCGTAGGCAAGGGCGAACTGCTGCAAGGCGTGCAAGTGCACCTGATGGATTACAGCAAAGCACCTCTGAGCGACATCCAGTTCCTGGTGATGCAGGAAGTGGCAGCGCTCTACCCCGACCGTGCCGTGTTTGACCATGCCGACAAGGGACGCTTCAATATGTTCGATAAAGTATGCGGTTCAAAGCAGATACGCGAACGTTTCGCGAAACGCAACCGTTGGGAAGATATACGCGACTATTGGTACAAGGATGTTGAGGACTTCCGCAAGTTGTCAAAACAGTATTATTTGTACAAATAGTGTGACAGAGTGAGCTATATGGCTGATAAAGGTCTGAGTTGAGGGTATCTCACTCGTTACCTTAGGGTACCTTAGTCGTTACTTCAGGGTGCCTCAGTCGTTACCTTAGGGTCTGTTCGTTTCATCCCCCACCACAGTATATTCTGAATGGGGGTGTGCAATAAATAGAGGAGAATTACAATATGATAAAAAGTAGTTACATGGCCTTCCTGCAAGAAGCAAGCCGACTTATTCCGCAGGAAAGGATTTACACCGACGAGCTTCGCCGGCTGGCTTGGGGTACGGATGCCGGTTTCTACCGCCTGATACCTCAGATAGTAGTACGCGCAAAGGACGAAGAAGAAGTTTCCGGGCTGCTCCGGCTTGCCGACCGTCATGGGTTGCCCGTCACCTTCCGCGCAGCAGGCACCAGCCTGTCCGGTCAGGCCATCAGTGACTCTATCCTTATTGTAGCCGGAAAGAACTGGGAAAAGTACAGCATTTCGCCCGATCACGAACAAATCACCCTTCAGCCCGGCATCATCGGCCAGCGTGTGAACGAGTTGCTCGCCCCCTTCGGACGCAAGTTCGCCCCCGACCCTGCCAGCGTGAAGAGCGCCATGGTGGGCGGCATCGTGATGAACAACGCTTCGGGCATGAACTGCGGCACGCACGCCAACAGCGACAAAGTGCTCCTCTCCGCCCGCATCATCCTGGCGGACGGTACGGTGCTGGATACCGGCAACCCCGTCAGCCGTGCCTCTTTCGAAGTAACGCACCGCGACTTCATCCGCCGCATCTGCCAGCTACGCGATGAAATCCGTGCCGACCAGGAACTAACTGCGCGCATCAACTATAAGTACTCCATCAAGAATGTTACCGGGCTCAATCTGCTGCCCTTCGTCCGCTTCGACGACCCGTTCGAGATTATAGCCCACTCCATGGTAGGCTCCGAGGGAACACTCGCTTTCCTCGCCGAAGTCACCATGAAGACGGAATACGACTACCCCTGCAAAGCAAGCGCCATGCTCTACTTCAAGAGCATCCGGGACGCAAGCCGCGCGGTAGTTGCCATGAAAGAGCTGGAGTCCGCTCCATCTGCCTCATCCGCGTCCGAGAAGTTAGTGAAGGGCGCCGAGATGCTGGACTACAAGAGCCTCTCATCGGTCGATGACCCTATATATATAAAGTATAAACAGGAAGTAAGCGATGCATCCGGCCTCACCGCCGTGCTCACCGAAACCAAAGCCCGCACCCCGGAAGAGTTGCAGCAGCATATCGCCGCCATCGAAGCCTGCCTGACCGCCTTCGAGACGTACATCCCCGTGCGCTTCACCGACCGCCCGGAAGAATATTCCAAGTACTGGGCGATCCGCTCCGGCATCTTCCCCTCTGTGGGCGGCACACGTCGGCCGGGTACCACGTGCCTCATCGAGGACATCGCCTTCCACATCGAAGACCTGCCCGAAGCCACCGCCGAGTTGCAACAACTCATTGCCCGCCACGGCTACGACGATGCCTGCATCTATGGCCATGCGCTCGAAGGGAATTATCACTTCATCATCAACCAGTCCTTCAGCACCCAAGCCGAGGTGAAGCGCTACGAAGATCTGATGAACGACATCAAGACCCTGGTTGTAGACAAGTACGACGGTTCTCTGAAAGCCGAACACGGCACCGGTCGCAACATGGCTCCCTTCGTCCGCTACGAATGGGGCGACGCTGCTTACGAGAAGATGAAAGCCGTCAAGGACTTGTTCGACCCGAAAGGATTGTTGAACCCTGGGGTGATATTTAATGACGACCCGAAATGCCATATCAAGAACTTCAAGCCGCTGCCTTTGATAGGTGATAGTGGAGAGTTGATAGTTGATAGAGAAAGAGACCATAGCGCAGCCAACCACCAACGATCAACTATCTACTCTCAAGTGAACAAGTGTATCGAATGCGGCTTCTGCGAGGTAAACTGCCTCTCTTGCGGCTTCACCCTGTCATCGCGCCAGCGCATTGTGTTGCAACGTGAAATATCCCGCCTAAAGCAAAGCGGCGAAGACCCCGAACGCCTCGCCCTGTTGCAAAAGCAATACCGTTACCAGGGTAATCAGACTTGTGCCGGAGACGGCCTTTGCTCCACCTCGTGCCCGATGGACATCAATACCGGCGACCTCACCCACATCATCCGCCAGGAACTACTGCCCCCGGGCAGCCTCGGGTATAAGGTAGGTGACTTTGCCGCCAACCACTTCGCCGGCATCAAAAGTGCCCTGCGCCCCGTACTGAGTTTAGCCAACTTCGGGCACTCTGTTCTGGGTACCAAAGCCATGAGCAGCATCACCAGGGGTATGCACAACGCTCTTGGTATTCCGCTGTGGACGCCGGCGATGCCGAAGAGTTATAAGTTACAGGATGACAAGCTACAAGCTACAAGTACTATGCAGCATGATAGCGCAGCACTTGTAGCTCGTAACTCCGTAGCTCGTAACTCCAAAGTCGTTTACTTCCCCAGTTGCATCAACCAGACCATGGGACTGCCCAAGAAGTCCCCCGTTGAGCAACCCTTAGTAAACAAAATGCTCACCCTGCTCCAGAAAGCCGGTTATGAAGTCATCTTCCCCAAGAACATGGACAAGCTCTGTTGCGGCACCATCTGGGAAAGCAAAGGCATGCTGGACATTGCCGACCGCAAAACCGCCGAACTGGAAGCCGCCCTCTGGGAAGCCAGCGAGCAAGGCAAGTACCCCGTCCTCTGCGACCAAAGCCCCTGCCTGCACCGTATGCACGAGTGCATCAAGAAGATGAAGCTCTACGAGCCCGTCGAGTTCATCTACACCTTCCTGCGCGACAAGTTGGAATTCACCCCAACCGACCGCCCCGTAGCCGTACACATCACCTGCTCCATGCGGAAGATGGGACTGGCAGACACGCTCGTCTCCCTCGCCCGCCTCTGTTCCAACAAGGTCATCGTACCCGAGGAAGTAGGCTGCTGCGGCTTTGCCGGCGACCGGGGATTCACCTATCCCGAACTGAACTCCTACGCCCTGCGCAAACTCCGCCCGCAGATAGAAGCTGCCGGAGTAAGCATCGGTTACAGCAACAGCCGCACCTGTGAAATAGGATTGACCACCAACTCCGGCATCCCTTACGTGTCCATCGCCTACCTGGTAGACGAATGCACCGTTGCCAGGAAAAAAACCACAACAAATCATTAATAACTTAACACACATATTACAATGAACAATCCGAAAATGAACAAACGAATTCTGGCACTCGACATCCTTCGCGGTGTCACCATCGCCGGTATGATTATGGTAAACAATCCCGGAAGTTGGGGACATATCTATGCTCCCCTCCGCCATGCAGAATGGAACGGTCTGACCCCCACCGACCTTGTATTCCCTTTCTTCATGTTCATCATGGGTATCTCCACGTACATATCCCTGAAGAAATATAACTTCGAGTTCAGCCACGCAGCCGCCATGAAGATACTGAGACGTACCATCGTCATCTTCCTTATCGGGCTTGCCATCGGCTGGTTCTCACGCTTCTGCAGTTATTGGGCATACGCCCCAAGCGACCTCAGCTTCGGCGAAAACCTGTGGGCATCCGTCTGGACGTTCGACCGTATGCGCATTCTGGGCGTTATGCAGCGCCTCGCCCTGTGCTACGGAGCTACTTCCATCATCGCCCTGACCATGAAGCACAAGCATATACCCTACCTTATTGCTTCCCTGTTGGTAGGTTATTTCATCCTGCTGCTGTGTGGCAACGGCTTTGCCTACAACGACACCAACATCGTTTCCATCGTAGACCGTGCCATCCTTACCCCCGCACACATGTACAAGGACAACGGCATCGACCCCGAAGGATTGCTTAGTACCATCCCTGCCATTGCGCATGTACTGCTCGGCTTCTGCGTAGGAAAACTGATGCTGGACGGCAACAAGTCGGAAGACCGCGCCAGTTTCCTCAACTCCCAGCTCATCACGCTGTTCCTGGTGGGCGTCATCCTTACGTTCTCCGGTTTCTTGCTGAGCTACGGATGCCCCATCAACAAAAAGATATGGTCGCCCACCTTTGTGCTTACCACTTGCGGACTGGCTTCCAGCTTCCTGGCATTGCTCATCTGGATTATCGATGTGAAAGGCTATAAGAAGTGGAGCATGTTCTTCGAGGCATTCGGTGTGAACCCGCTATTCATGTACGTACTGGGCGGTGTGCTCGGCATCCTGTTCGGAGCAGTTCGCTTCCCGTGGGCGGACGGAAGCATCAGCATACACGGATTCCTGTATAACATAATTATGATGCCGATATTCGGTGAAACCGGCGGCTCGCTGGCCTACGCCCTGTTGTTCATCGCCATCAACTGGTGTATCGGCTACCAACTGTACAAACGGAAAATATACATCAAGATATAATGATAACTAATCACTAAAGATATGATTCTAATAGCAGACAGTGGCTCTACAAAGACCGATTGGTGCGTTGTAGAGAATGGAGTACTCCTCCAACAGATATTTACGAAAGGCACAAACCCTTTCTTTCAGTCGGAAGAAGAAATCAGCAATGAAATAGCGACAGCACTATTGCCACAGTTGAAGACAAACGAACTGGATGCCGTATACTTTTATGGTGCGGGATGCGGTTTCCCCGACAAGATTGCTATGGTGCACCGTGCCATCACCCGACACATCAAGGTGAAAGGTGAGGTGGAAGTGAACACCGACATGCTGGCTGCCGCCCGCGGCCTCTGCGGACATGCCCCCGGCATTGCCTGCATCATGGGCACCGGCTCCAATTCGTGCTACTACGACGGGAAAGACATCGTCACCAACGTTTCGCCCCTGGGCTTCATCCTGGGAGACGAAGGTAGCGGCGCCTGCCTGGGCAAGCTCCTGGTGGGTGATATCCTCAAGAACCAGATGACGCCCGAACTGAAAGAGAAGTTTCTCCAACAGTTTGGTCTGACTCCCCCGGAAATCATCGACCGCGTCTATCGCCAGCCGTTCCCCAACCGTTTCCTGGCAAGCCTGTCCCCCTTCCTGGCACAGAACCTGCACGAACCTTGTGTACGCGCACTGGTGCTCGGCAGTTTCAAGGCATTCCTCAAACGCAACGTCATGCAGTACGATTATCAGCACAGCAAGGTGCACTTTATCGGCTCCGTGGCTTTCCATTACAAAGAGGTTCTGGCAGAGGCGGCACAAGAGATGGGTATACAGTTGGGCAATATCATCAAGAGCCCGATGGAAGGATTAATTAAGTATCACGCATAAAACTCATAAACATGGCATTCATTAAAATATCAGAGCAACCCTCGCTCTACAACGACCTGGAAAAGAAGTCTGTCCGCGAAATACTGGAAGACATCAACACCGAAGACCAGAAAGTGGCACTGGCGGTGAAGGAAGCAATTCCTCAAATAGAGAAACTGGTAACCCAAATTGTACCCCGCATGAAGCAAGGCGGACGCATCTTCTATATGGGCGCCGGCACCAGCGGACGCCTCGGCGTGCTCGACGCTTCGGAGATACCGCCCACTTTCGGCATGCCGCCTACGCTGATTATCGGTCTGATAGCCGGCGGTGACACCGCCCTGCGCAATCCGGTGGAGAACGCAGAGGACGATACACAACGCGGTTGGGAAGAACTGATGGAACGGAACATAACGGACAAAGATACCGTCATCGGCATCGCTGCTTCCGGCACCACTCCTTATGTTATCGGTGCCATGCACGAAGCCCGCGAGCACGGCATCCTGACCGGCTGTATCACCAGCAACCCGGACTCTCCGATGGCTGCGGAAGCCGATGTTGCCATCGAAATGATTGTAGGCCCGGAATACGTTACCGGTAGTTCGCGCATGAAGTCGGGCACAGGACAGAAGATGATTCTGAACATGATAACCACCTCTGTCATGATACAGCTGGGACGCGTGAAGGGCAACAAGATGGTAAATATGCAGCTCAGCAACAAGAAGTTGGTAGACCGCGGCACCCGCATGATTGTCGAAGAACTCGGACTGGATTACGGCAAGGCGAAAGCCCTGCTGCTGATGCACGGTTCGGTGAAGAAGGCGGTGGATGCTTATAGGGCAAAGCCGGAAAAATAACTAAAAACATTCTATATGAGAACACTACACCTTTTCCTCTTTCTCCTTCTGGGCGCGCAACTTGCCTCCGCGCAATCCTTGCAGCGTGTAGCCCCCGAACAAGTGGGAATGGACTCCCGCAAACTGATGTATGCCGACGAAGCCATCGAAACAGCTATCGCCAATAAAGACATCCCCGGCGCCGTGCTCGCCGTAGTGCGCAACGGCAAGATGGCTTACCTGAAAGCCTACGGAAACAAACGCATCTACCCCAATACGGAGCCGATGACCGTAAATACCATCTTCGACATGGCATCGTGCAGCAAATCCATGTCCACCGCCGTCTGCGCCATGATACTGGCAGAACGCGGCAAGATACGTATGCTCGACCCCGTCAGCCTCTACATCCCCAACTTCAAGAGTTGGGAAAGCGAAGACGGCAAAGACAAGAAAACCATCCGCATCGCCGACCTGATGACTCATACTTCCGGTCTGCCCCCTTACGGCCCCACCGCCGAACTGGAGAAGCAATACGGCTCCCCCAATCCCGACGGCCTGATGGAATACATCGCCACCTGTCCGCGCGACTTCAAGCCGCAAACCGACTTCCAGTACAGTTGTCTCAACTTCATCACCCTGCAACACATCATCGAAACCGTCAGCGGACAGTCCCTGCGTGACTTTGCCCGTGAGAACATTTTCGATGTGCTGGGTATGGACCACACCGACTACCTGCCCTGCCAGCGCAATAAGGACGGCAAATGGATAAACACCGCAGATGCCCACTGGGCAAGCCTCACCGAAGGCGACTGGCACAGCCTCATTGCCCCCACCGAAAAGCAACCCGACGGTCAGGTGCTCTGCGGACAAGTACACGACCCACTCGCCCGCATCATGAACGGCGGCATCAGCGGCAACGCCGGCGTATTCTCCTGTGCAGAAGACATCGCCCTGCTCTGTGCTGCCTTGCAGAACGGCGGTGAATGGAATGGCCACCGCATCCTCAGCTCCCTCGGCGTGAAGGCCATGCGCACTGTGCCCCGCGCCACTGCCAGCCTGGGACGTACCCTCGGCTGGGATAACTTTACCGCCTACGCCTCGAACAATGGCGACTTCTTCAGTCCCAACACTTACAGCCATACCGGCTATACGGGTACATCCATTGTCATTGACCCGGACAACGACACTTCCGTCATCTTCCTCATCAACGCCGTGCATCCCGAAGACGGTCACAGTACCGTCCGCCTGCGTTCCCTGGTTGCCAATGCCGTAGCTGCTTCTATCTATCCCACCCCACGCGTTTACACCGAGCACTACTACAAGCGCTTCGTGCAGTTCATGGATGAACCTGCCATTACAAGCAAAGACATCGTGATGCTGGGCAATAGTCTCACGGAAGGCGGTGGCGACTGGTCTGCCCGCCTCGGCAAGAAGAACATCCGCAACCGCGGCATCATCGGCGACGAGGTAATGGGCATCTACGACCGCCTGCACCAGATACTTCCCGGACATCCGGCGAAGCTCTTCCTTCTTTCCGGCGTCAACGATGTCTCCCACGACCTGACAGCAGACAGCATTGTCAGCATGATACGCATGACCGTGGAACGCATTCAGCGCGAGTCTCCCGACACGAAGCTCTATCTGCAAAGCCTGCTCCCCTTCAACGAGAGTTTCAACCGCTACAAGAAGCTCACCGGAAAGACGGATATGATTCCCGAAATCAATGCCAAACTGGAAGCATTGGCGAAAGAACATAAAATCACATACATCAACCTCTTCCCCCTCTTCACCGAGAAGGGTAACAACGTACTGCGCCGCGAACTGACAACCGACGGGCTGCATCTGAATGAAGAAGGATACAAGATTTGGGTAAAGGAGTTGAAGAAGAAAATCTAAAGAAAGCGATTCATATAGATATAAAGAAAGGGTGGTGAAGATTTATTCTTCGCCACCCTTTCTTTATATCTTATATAGCTGCGCTTATTCCACAATACGATCCAGCAGAATGTCGAATGTCAAGGCACTATACCCCAAGATCCTACCATAGTTATCTCCGGTAGCACCGTATCCCGACTGCCAGGGAATATACAGCATCCAGCGCTCACCGGTACGCATATATTGCAACGGCCATGTCCAGCCGGGAATAACGCCTGTCACTGAGAAAGTAGTAGGAGAATTAAACTCGGTTACATTCTTTTGCGGCGGAATGGGAATATTGCGGTCTGTGGCACTATACCCTTCAAAGTTTCCATCAAACTTATCGCCGATAATGATGGTACCATAATAATAGGCACTGACGGTAGAATGATATCCCGAAAAGAGCGGGCGTTCACCGGTTTCGTTCTTAACAAGCTTCTTGCAATATACATATTGGGCACCTTTATCACCACTTGTCGACGGTATCTGTATGGCATACAGTTTTCCTAACTCCATCGCATCAGCGCCCTCCGGAGTAGACACATAGTTCTCGCCCGTCAACGCCTTTATAGAATCGGCGAAGGCCTCGTTGCGTTCTCGCCAGTTATCATACTTTCCTACCTCTTCCACTTCATCGCAAGACACGAAAGCGCCTACCAGAAACAGCAGGAAAGGCAAAAACAAAAGGGATGATCTTTTCATTCAATTCAATTATTATAGTATTTACTTTTATCAACCGGGCTATGCTCTGAATGACAGGACATAGCCAGGTTTGTATATTATTGCAGCGTCTTCAGCACCGATGTAATGCTTACACGGTCTGCAATGATATTATTCAGTTCGGAGATAGCTACACGCTCCTGTTGCATCGTGTCACGATTACGCAGTGTCACGCAGTTATCTTCCAGTGTCTGATGGTCTACGGTTACGCAGAACGGAGTACCGATGGCATCCTGACGGCGGTAACGCTTACCGATAGAATCCTTTTCATCGTACTGGCAGTGGAAGTGGAACTTCAAGTTGTCGATGATTTCGCGAGCCTTTTCAGGCAGACCGTCTTTCTTTACCAACGGCATCACAGCCAATTTCACCGGAGCCAGCGCAGCAGGCAACTTCAGGACAACGCGGCTTTCACCGTTCTCCAACTGCTCTTCGCAGTACGAAGCCGACATGATGCTGAGGAACATACGGTCTACACCGATACTTGTCTCGATGACGTACGGAGTGTAGCTTTCGTTGGTTTCCGGATCGAAGTACTTGATGTTCTTGCCGGAGAACTTCTCGTGCTGGGACAAGTCGAAGTTCGTACGGCTATGGATACCTTCCACTTCCTTGAAGCCGAAGGGCATCAGGAATTCGATGTCGGTAGCGGCATTGGCATAGTGAGCCAACTTATCGTGGTCGTGGAAACGGTAATGGTCGTCACCGAATCCCAGTGCTTTGTGCCATTTCAGGCGGGTTTCCTTCCCGGTCTTGAACC
>OGZX01003242.1_pt1 | contig 11451 bp, 8 predicted proteins | sample 1576881 | NCBI WGS metagenome assembly OGZX01 (sample SAMEA3541542, study PRJEB24748) | human gut metagenome | biome: human gut; feature: human-associated habitat; material: faeces | place: China | collected 2012
TTATGGTTCAATATAAAACCTGTTCCGCTGCGATCCCGCGTCGAAGCGCGGGAACGGGATAGTCCAAAACTGGCAAATTGTGAACTCTTCCGTTTTAATGCCTCATAGTTATGATTTTCCTGAACCATAACTATGAGGCACAAAAAGCATACCTTATCAATTGAATTCCTTACCGAACTTCATCTGGACATCGGCTACATATTGTTTGATCCGCTGTTCGTCTTCTTTTTTACAGATCAGAAGGACATTTCCTGATTCGGCCACGATGCAGTCATTGAGTCCTTGTATGACGGCAAGGCGTTTAGGATTGTCGAGTGCAATGATATTGCCGCTACTTTCGTATAACATCGCCTCACTTTTAAGAAGCGCATTGTTTTGTTCGTCTCTCTGAGCGAGGTCAAACAGTGACCCCCATGTCCCGAGATCGGCCCAGCCGAAGTCGACACACAGCATGTAGACATTATCCGCTTTTTCCATAATGCCATAATCAATGGAGATATTCAGGCAGTAAGGGAAGTTCTCCGCAATGAAACCCCGTTCTTCTGCGGTGTTGAACTTCTCTTTTCCCAGATCGAAACGGAGGGAGATATCCGGAAGGAATTTTGAGAATGCTTCCAGTATGGAGTTGACATTCCAGACGAAAAGGCCGGAGTTCCAGAAAAACTCGCCGCTCTCCATAAAGACTTTAGCCAGTTCGATGTTAGGCTTTTCTGTGAATGTCTTTACTTTGGTAAATTCGCCCAGCATGACGTCGCTGCTCTGGATGTATCCGTAGCCTGTTTCGGGACGACTTGGCCGGATACCTAATGTAACCAAGGCGTTATTGTCTTTTACGAAGTCGAGACTCTTTTGTACGTCTTTCAGGAAGACGTCTTCTTTCAGTATCAAATGGTCGGAAGGAGCAACGACAATATTAGCGTTCGGGTTACAAGCCTTGATATGATATGCCGCATAAGCCACACAAGGCGCCGTGTTACGACGTGCCGGTTCCAACAGAATCTGTCTTTCTTCCAGTTCCGGCAGTTGCTCTTTTACAAGTGATGCGTATTGTTCATTTGTGACGATATAAATATTTTCGACCGGAATAATTTTAGAGAAACGATCGAATGTCATCTGCAGTAGCGACCGGCCTGTGCCGAAAAAGTCAAGAAATTGTTTCGGGTAACTTTCTCTGCTGAAAGGCCAGAAGCGGCTACCAATCCCGCCGCCCATGATAACACAATAATTATCTTTCATGATGATTCAGGTTGTTTTTTAGTTTACTCTTACAAAGTTAACGAAATATTCCGGTATTTAGTCTGCCTTCAGATACTAAGAAGATATAAAATGAAAAAAAAGCAACAAACCCTTGCAGGTTTAAAAATAATGCCTACCTTTGCAACGCATTTCAGAAATGAATGCCCAGATGGCGGAATTGGTAGACGCGCTGGTCTCAAACACCAGTGGATTCACTTCCATGCCGGTTCGATCCCGGCTCTGGGTACCGTGAAGTTAAAAAGCTTAATTGAGTAATCGATTAAGCTTTTTTTGTATACAGATTGATTTCCCCTGAAGTTATGAATAAACAAAAAGTGGCTTTGGTTCTTTCGACCGGTGGAGCGCGTGGAATAGCCCATATTGGTGTGATTGAAGAATTGGAAAGGCAGGGATATGAAATATCGTCGATAGCCGGGTGCTCGATGGGCGCTCTGGTTGGGGCGGCCTATGCCACGGGTAATTTGCAGAAATGCAAAGAGGCTTTGTGTGAACTCGATTTACGCCGGATATGGAGGCTGCTGGATATTAGCTTTTCGAAGAAAGGCTTTCTGAAGGGAGATAAGATATTGAAAGAGTTGGAAAGGATTATGCCGGACTTGAATATCGAAGATTTATCGCTCCCTTATACGGCTGTTGCGACAAATCTGCTGACAGACAGCGAGGTTGTCTTTGAACAAGGCAGTCTCTATGAAGCTGTCCGGGCATCCATTTCGTTGCCTCTGGTTTTTAAGCCTGTTGAGAAAGAGGGCATGCTCCTGGTAGACGGTGGAATCAGCAATCCTTTACCTTTGTCGCGGGTGAAACGTACGGAAGGCGATTTATTGGTAGCTGTCATTGCTGGGGCTCCTGAAGAAAGGACTTCCGGTAATCCCAGGCTGCTTAAAAATAATAAATACTCTCTTCTGATAGAATCTCTGACCACTCTTGTGCAGCGGCTGATCGGGTGCTCCGTGTCGGCCTGGCAGCCGGATATTGTGATACGTGTGCCGGGAAGGAAATACAGTCTGTTGCAATTCAATAAAGCCGTCGGAATGATAGAAGAAGGTGCGGAAGCAACCCGAAGAGCATTACAGAAAGTAGAAGAATTGAAAAAGTAAATAAATATCTAATATCATGATGATGCAGAGTCAGAATCCGGCCATTCGCCAATCGGGACATGTCGTTTGGCTCGATGTAGTACGTTTTGTTGCCATGTTTACCGTGGTTTGTTGCCATTGCGCGGACCCGTTTAATTTCTATCCGGGCGAGCCGCCTGCCAATATCGAACAGATCAAATTCTGGGGAGCTGCCTATGGATCCTTTCTTCGCCCTTGCGTGCCCCTGTTTGTGATGATTACCGGAGCTTTGCTGTTGCCGGTTCGTGGCGATACGTCGGTTTTCTACAAGAAAAGAATCAGCCGTGTCTTCTGGCCCTTCCTGATCTGGTCGGTTATTTATAACCTTTTTCCCTGGATAACGGGATTGCTCGGCTTTTCTCCGGATGTGATCCTGAACTTTTTTCCTTATTCGGGCGAGGAGGTCACCCGTCAGTCGTTGGCTGTTTCCCTGAAATATATTGCTGAGATTCCGCAGAATTTCTCAATCGTGGATGTGCACATGTGGTATATTTATTTGCTGATCGGCCTCTATCTTTATATGCCTATTTTTTCTGCCTGGGTGGAGAAAGCTTCTGAGCGAGCCAAGCTGTGGTTCCTGATTGCCTGGGGCGTGACGACGTTACTGCCTTACTACTATCAGTTTGTTTCGCCTTATATCTGGGGCGGTTGTTCCTGGAACTCCTTTAATATGTTGTATTATTTTGCCGGATTCAACGGGTATCTGTTGTTGGGACATTATCTGCGTAATCGTGATTGGGAGTTGGGCCGGATTCTGGCATTCGGCATCCCGATGTTTCTGGTTGGTTATGCCGTGACCTTCTTTGGCTTCCGGTATGTTACGGCATTGCCGGAATACAGCGAAGAGTTGCTGGAGCTGTTCTTCACTTATTGCTCCCTGAATGTCGTGATGATGACTATCCCGCTTTTCCTGCTCGCCAAGAAAGTGAAAGTGCGTTCCGAAAGGGTGAAAAGCCTGCTGGCAAACCTGACAACTTGCGGGTTCGGCATCTATATGATACATTATTTCTTCACCGGTCCAGGTGTTGTGCTGATGCGTGATTTGGGTGTGCCGGTAGCTTTGCAGATACCGGCAGCAGCTGTTGTCGCGTTCAGCGTTTCATGGCTGATTGTGTATGCGATTAACCGGTTGATGGGCAAAAGGGCCCGTTATATCGTCGGGTAATAGATGGCTTATTGATATTTTATGTCCTAAAGTTTTGTCGTTGGGAATAAATCAATACCTTTGTCGCTCTTATTAACTTTGATTTTCATAGGTTTTTTGTATAATTAATCTTGGATAAAAGGGACGACATGAATTTGTTACATCGTTATAGTCGCTTTTTGTTAACCTGCTTAGTGGCATTGGTATCGTTAACAACAGTCTTTGCTTCTCCCGCGACAAAGCAGTCGGATTATGTTCTCATCATAAATTCTTATACCGAATCAACTCCCTGGAGCCGGGTTTTTACAACTCCTGTCTATGAGCGTATGATTACGGATAATGACAGCATTAATGCTTATACCGAGCATATGGATGTGATGCTGATGAAAACGGAGGAAGATGTAAATGCCTTTATAGATGAATTATCCGGAAAATATAAGGAGAAACCTCCTGTAATGATTGTCCTTTTAGGGAACAGTTCGTATGTCTTGCTGCGGGATGAACTGGCGCGGCGTTGGGGAAATGAAATACCGCTTCTGTTCTGCGTCGAAAAAGATTATATCTGTCCGAGCAGTTATTATCTGTCGAAGCAGGCTTGTCCGGTTGATGAGAGGATACAACTTGGGGATATTGTCAAAAGTCGTAAGAATCTGACCGTTGTATATGTCCCGGAATATATTAGTGAGACGATCTCCTTAATGAAACGGTGTCTTCCGGATATGAACCGTCTGTTGTTCCTTGTAGATAAACGATATATCAGCGCCCAGAACCAAAGTACATTGGAGAACGTGATGCAGGCATTTCCTGAAGTGAAGCTGGAAACACTGACTGCCGGAGAAATGCAGACGGATGAGTTGATCAATGTTTTGCAGAGTTCGGGCCCCAATACCGGAATCCTCTATTATTCATGGACATTGATGAAGACGCGGGGGAGGAATACAATGTTGAGCTCTGATACCTATCGGATGTTAAGTTCCTGCACCAATCTTCCGATATTTACACTGAACGATATGGATATAGTGGAAAATGGCATGATTGGCGGTTACTATTATCCGGCAGCCAAGATATCTTCCCTTTTGTTCAAGACAATAGACGAACTGTTAAAAGGTAAAATATATGATGTGGTCATCATGCCGGACGGCCCTTATCCGGTATTGAATTACCAGGTCCTCGACAGATTGAATATCCCATTGGAGGCTTGCCCGCCCGATACGGTTTTTTATATGAAGCCTCCTACGTTCTGGGAGCAATACGGTACATACGTTTATGCAGGTGGGACTGTATTAATCTTCCTGTTGTTGATCCTTGTTTTCAGAATCTTAAGTTTAAGTGCGAAACGGCAGTTTCAGGAAAAGGAACTGAAACTGATGAGCAGCTATAGCCGTCTGGTCAAAAACATGCCGATTTGCTACATGAAGCAACGCGTGATATTTGGTCCTGACGGTACTCCTGTCGACTATATAATAAAGGATATAAATCCGGAGTTTGAAATGCGATTAGGAACGAATGCGCTTTTTGTCGGAAAGAAAGGTTCAGAGTTACCAAATCAGCAGTTGGGGCAATATCTGAATGTGTGCAATCTGGTCCTGGGGCAGAATAAGAAAGTGAGTACGCAGTATTATATCGAGTCGGCAGACCGTTATTTCAGCGTGATGATTATTTCAGCCAGCGAACAGGATTGTGTGGATCTTTTCATGGTCGATACAAGCGAGCTATTCAAGGCACAGCAATTGTTGCGCACTGTTAATAAGAAATTGTCGATGTCCCTGGACGTTGCAAACGTTATTCCCTGGAAATGGGATCTGGAGAAAAAGACAATCCTTTGCGATGTAAGCCGGGAAGCCAATTTAAGCGCTTCCGACTTGTTTGATGAAAATCAATTGAGCGTACCGGAGGCTGATTATTTCTCTAAAATATTCAAGAGCGACCGGAAGAAAGTGAGAGAGGCTTATCAGTCATTGATAGCCGGGACTATTGATAAGGTAAGAGAAGAGTACCGTGTTTACAACCCCGAAAAAGGCGTGCATGGCTTCGATTGGGTGGAAGCGCGTGCGACCATAGATAAGAGGGATGAAGAGGGGCACCCTCTTTCGTTGATCGGTTCTTCCCTGATTATAACCGATCGTAAAGCCATAGAGCGGGAATTGATCGATGCAAAGAACAAAGCGGAAGAATCTAACCGCCTGAAATCGGCATTCCTGGCTAATATGAGCCATGAGATCCGTACTCCTCTTAATGCAATTGTCGGTTTCTCCAATGTCTTGGCGACAACGGACGAACAGGACGAAAAAGAAGAATATATAAGTATTATAGAGAATAATAATGCACTTCTTCTCCAGTTGATAAGCGATATTCTGGACCTCTCGAAGATTGAAGCCGGAACATTGGAGTTTATCTATTCGGATGTCGATATCAACAATCTGTTGTATGAATTTGAACGGATGATGCAGCCTCGTGCGGCGAAAGATGTGAAAGTGCAGTTTGAGCAACGGGCCGAAGAATGTTATGTCTCTGTTCCAAAGAATCGTTTGATGCAGGTTTTGACCAACCTGACGACAAATGCGATTAAGTTTACGACGGAAGGTAGTATCCGCTTTGGCTATACCCGGGAACGTGATAATTTATTGCGATTCTATGTGACGGATACCGGTTGTGGAATTGCAGAAGATATGCAGGCAAAGATATTCGAGCGTTTTGTCAAATTGAACGCTTTTGCCCAGGGGACGGGTCTTGGCCTCTCTATCTGCCAGATGATTATCAGCCACCTGGGAGGCGAACTCGGGGTGGAATCGAAGGAAGGAAAAGGAACGACATTCTGGTTTACCTTCCCTTGTTCTCCTGCCAACAAGCCGGAAAGGCAGCACCACCAATTTGAGAAGAAAAAGGTAGAGAAAGACAGGCTAACCGTTTTGATTGCCGAGGATAATGTCGGTAACTTTAAATTATTCGAATCGATTCTGAAACATGAATATACATTACTCCATGCGTGGAACGGGAAGGAGGCTGTCGAACTATTTAAAGAATTCGGGCCTCATATTATCCTGATGGATATCAATATGCCGGAAATGAATGGTTATGAGGCAACTGCCGAAATCCGCAAAATCTCGGCAGAGGTCCCAATCATCGCTGTGACAGCTTATGCTTTCGCTTCGGACGAGCAGCGGATTATGAATGGGGGCTTCGACGCCTACACAGCCAAACCTCTTAACGCGTCGGCATTGAAACAGCAGATGGGAGATTTGTTGAGCAAACGACTGTTTTTTGTTTAATACTTTTGGGGTGCCGGTGAGTTTGTAAATGTCGTGAATTTATTTGAAGAGCTGTTCATTTACAAAGTCTTTGCCCTTGGGATACGAAAAAAAACTGTACTTTTGCGGATAAGAGTTATAAGAGTAGAATGATAAAGTCTGGCGGTAAACCTATAATTTGCGGAATATTCATATATTTAATGTTTTTCCTCCTTTTGTCTTCCTATATGCAGGCAAGTACGACAAAGGCGGTTAGTTCGAGAATACTGGTCATCAGTTCTTATTCTCCGATTAAGGAAGATGGAAACCGGGTGATTTCGTCTTTCATTACTCAAATGAAAACGAATACTGATGTGAAGATCTCCGTCGAATATATGGATTCTGAATCGTCTTCTTCTTTTGGGGACTGGGCCGAGTGGATGCGACAGTTGTTCGAGGCATATCAGATACGGCCCAAGGTCGTTGTCCTGATGGGGAATGAGGCCTGGTCGGCTTATCGGCTCACCTGTCCTGACGAGTGGCGCGATACCCCTGTCGTTCTGGGATGTGTGAAAGGCTCTTTTATCGATTATGAACGTTTGGATGATTTGTGTCTGCTCACTGTCGGAGACATGCAGCGGATAGAAGATTCCTTCGGCAGTTTTAAGGTGACAGGATATGCTTATAAGGACTATCTGTCCGAAAATTTCAGTTTGGTTAAAAGGCTCCAGCCTCAGGTGAAGCATATCGCTTTTTGTTATGACAACCGCTATAATATATCCTTTTTCGAAGACTACCTGAAAACTCTTTGCGAGCAGACCGATTCGCTCGATTTCTGTTATCTGGATGGCAACAGGTTGTCTACGACCCAATTGCTCGACTCTATTTCCCGGATGGACGATACCTACGCGCTGTTGACGGCAGGTTGGTATACCGATGCCCTCCAATATCCCCATGCTCATTCGAAGCTCCATAATGAATTGCCGCATTATTCTTCGATACCGCTTTTCCAAACGCTTGACCAGGGAATGATAAACATGAATTACATCGGTGGCTATTACATCTTGGGAGAAGAAATGGGGAAAGATATAGCCTCTCTTACCTATAGTGTTCTGACTAAAGGGATAGATGGCAGCCCGTCCTTCCAGTATACTCCTGCGCAGCCCCGTTATTATATCAATTATCCGACATTCGTGGAGGCTGGCTTTGATATTTCTTTGCTGCCGGAGGATGTCGTGTTTTATAATAAAGCACCGACTTTGTGGGAGGAACACTCGCTAAAAATCGTACTTCTCGTCTGTTCAATAATCCTGATGCTTGTTATTTTCGTTGTAATCCTGCAATATAGGAAACGAAAGGAAGAGGCCTACAAAACGGCTAATGCCAGAATGTTCGAACTTCTAAGCCGGATGCCGGACATGGCGACAATCTACGACTCGGAACTGAATATTGTGGATATTGTCAATCCGCAGGAACATGTTTTACACGGAAACGATATCAAAAAGATGGTCGGGCGTAATTTGTTTGAGATCAGTGAAGAATATACAAGGTTCGCTGATATGATGAACTGCATTATTAGTAATGTGAAAGCTACGATAGAGACCGGCGAGGTAAGAGTCTTTAATTACGAATATGTAAAAGATAATGAAACCAAATACACCAAAGCGCGTGTCGTCCCTTTCGGGGAAGATTCCGTCATTTGTTTTACCCACGATGTGACTCCCTATGTCGTTGCGGAAAAGGAGATATTGCAGTTAAAGACTTTTTTGCAGTCGATTATGGATAACCTGCCTGTCGGCCTGTTTATCAAAGATGTAGATAACCATTTCCGTTATCGGTTCTACAACAATAAAGTCTCTGAATTTTATGAAGAAGACTTTGGCATCATGTTAGGTAAGAACGACTTTGAAGCCAATGACCCGGAGGCGGAACATTTCATGGAAGAGGACCTGAAAGTCTTGGAAAGCGATGAACCGATTACATTCAACCGGGTGTTCTATGATCATAAAACCGGAGCCCCTAAACGTTGGGGAGTTACTACGAAGACACGTCTCAAAGACCAGGAAGGTAAGCTGTATATTGTCGCAACGACAGTCGATACAACGGAAATCCGTAAGAATGAGCAGGAACTGAAAGAAAACAAGCTGAAGCTGGACTTTACGTTGAAGGCGGCCCAGATCATTTCATGGGAATATAACGTCGATGCCCGGAGCTTTTATTCTCCGGATTCCACCATTTTTGATGGAACGATAATTCCCCTGGAAGATTATCTCTCTTTTGTCCATCCTGACGACCGGATTCTATTGAGCCAGGGCTTGGAAGATCTTGCCGGCGGGAAAATACCGGTGATGGATGTACAGATTCGTACGACTGTACCTGCTTTGGGAAACCGCTGGTTTGAAATGCATGCCGGACCGTGGCAGGACGAGGACGGAAGAATCCATAAACTGATAGGCCTGCGTTGCGATATTACAGATCTGAAAATGACAAACGAACTGATCCGCTTGCGCAATAAGGCCGAGGAGGCTAACCGCCTGAAGAGCGCGTTCCTGGCCAATATGAGCCATGAGATACGAACTCCGCTCAATGCAATTGTTGGTTTCTCCAACCTGATAGCGGCGGCAGAAGATAAAGAGGAGATAGATGAGTATATCAAAATCGTGGAGACGAACAACGAACTTCTTCTCCAATTGATTAGCGATATTCTCGACTTGTCCAAGATCGAAGCCGGGCAGTTGGATTTTAATTATACGGATGTCGACCTGTCGGAAGTCTTCGGTAATTTGTATCAGGTTTATAAATGCCGGGTGAAAGAAGGGGTCGAGCTTGTTTGCCGGCAACCTCATCCCGGTTATGTGATCCATTCGGAAAAAAACAGGTTGACGCAGGTCGTTTCCAATTTCCTGAGCAACGCCTGTAAATACACCTCGGAAGGCTCCATAATCATGGGGTATGAGGCACAGGGCGAAGTCCTTCGTTTTTATGTAACAGATACGGGTAAAGGAATTTCTGAGGAAAATATACCACATGTATTTGAACGATTTGCTAAATTTGACAGCTTTGTACAGGGAACGGGGCTGGGACTTTCCATCTGCCAGTCGATTGTTCAATGCCTGGGTGGCGAAATCGGTGCTGAATCGGTATTGGGTCAGGGATCTACTTTCTGGTTTACGATCCCGTATGAACCGGCAAGCAAATAAATGAGTATAAAAACAAATAACAATAGAATGGAAAAAGTAAAGAAATCGTTGGTAAAGAAAGAGTATCTTATTCCTTTTATATTAGTCACTTCACTGTTTTTCTTATGGGGTTTCGCACATGCCATACTGGATGTATTGAATAAACATTTTCAGGAAGCGCTTGTCATGACAAAAGCCCACTCCGCCCTGATCCAGGCAACGATGTACACCGGCTATTTTACGATGGCGATCCCTGCCGGTCTTTTTATTAATAAATACGGCTACCGCCAGGGCGTCGTGTTCGGGCTGATCCTCTATGGCATCGGTTCGCTGCTTTTCATCCCGAGTGAACAGCTGATGTCGTTCAACTTCTTCCTCTTTTCCCTGTTCGTGATCGGTTGCGGGTTGACCTTCCTCGAGACGGCAGCCAATCCCTACGTGACGGAATTGGGGGATCGCGAGACGGCCGCCAGCCGTTTGAACCTCGCGCAATCTTTTAACGGTTTGGGATGTATCTGTGCTCCGGTAATCGGCGGTATGCTACTGTTCTCCGGCAATGGGGAGGCTAATATCGCATTGCCCTATACCGTGATGGGAGTCGTCGTGCTGGCTGTCGCCCTTGTCTTTTTCCGTATCCGCCTGCCGGAGATCAGCCATGACGATTGCGAAGAAACAGCCGTCGAAGCGAAAGCCGGGTTAGGGGGATTATGGAAACACCGTTGTTTTACGTGGGGAGTGATGGCATTGTTCTGCTACGAAATTGCCGAGATATCCATTAATAGCTTCTTTATCAATTATGTAACGGATGATGGCTGGATGGATGCACACGATGCTGCCATTGTCCTTTCTTTCGGCGGGTTGGGGTTGTTTATGGTCGGACGCGTTATCGGTAGCTGGATTATGAGTTATATCCGGGCGGAGAAGGTGTTGTTCGTCTGTGCAATCTTTACCGTTCTGGGAGCCCTGCTGATTACGTTGGACTTGGGTGTCCTGTCGAAAGGAGCATTGTTTGCCTGCTATGTGTTCGAAGCTATCATGTTCCCCACCATCTTTGCCATCTCGCTGAAAGGCTTGGGCGATTACACGAAACGAGCCTCCTCCTTCCTGATGATGTCACCGATAGGAGGAGCGGTCGGCCCGCTGCTGATGGGTTATGTGGCGGATGTCTCGACAATGGCCTTTTCCTTTATTGTCCCGTTGTTCGGATATGCGGTCGTACTGATCTATTCTTATATGGTGATGACGAAGAAGATACGCTGAGTTCACTAACGGACGGACAACAGCCTTATAAATGCACGGACCGAACGGCATTACCAGGTGGTCTTCTATCAGGTGTTCAAACAGATGGGGCAGTTCTGCGACGCCGAAGTGCGCAGTGCCTGGGGGACTTATTGTATAAAACGCATTTTTCAGGTTGAAAAGAGGTCCTAATCCAAACAAATGTCAATCCGCTTTTTTGACCTCAAAAAGGGACTTTTTCTTATGATCCGGAACCTTATCGCCATGAAGAGGGACTTTATCGCTCTGAT
>OGZX01003247.1_pt1 | contig 11442 bp, 9 predicted proteins | sample 1576881 | NCBI WGS metagenome assembly OGZX01 (sample SAMEA3541542, study PRJEB24748) | human gut metagenome | biome: human gut; feature: human-associated habitat; material: faeces | place: China | collected 2012
AGACAGCCGTATTGTCTTTATATTCGATGAATGCCATCGTTCGCAGTTTGGCGATAATCACAAGGCCATAAAGGAATTCTTTCCCCAAGCTCAACTCTTTGGTTTTACCGGGACTCCTATTTTTGACAAGAATGCGACCTATACAAAAGTCGATGGAGACACGGCGTCATATAAAACGACAGATGATATTTTTGAAAAGCAACTACATGCATATACCATAACCAATGCTATCGAAGATAAGAATGTACTTCGTTTCCATGTAGATTATTTCAAACCAGATGATAATAGTCCACGCAGAGCTGATGGCAGCATCAAGAAACAGGCCATTGTGGAGACTATTCTGTCTAAGCATGATGCAGCTACCAACCAAAGACGCTTCAATGCCATTCTTGCGACGTCATCCATCAATGATGCTATCAAATATTACCAATTGTTCAAACAGATACAGGAACAACAAAAGTTAGACGATAGCTCATTCGAACCTTTGAATGTAGCTTGTGCATTTTCCCCACCAGCTGAAGGGAATCCTGATATCAAGCAGATTCAAGAAGACCTGCAACAGGAAAAGATAGACAACGAACAGGAACCCGAGAGGAAGAAACAGGCTTTAAAAGTAATCATTGATGATTATAACAGGCAATATGGTACCAATCATGTAATTGAAGAGTTTGATTCTTACTATCAGGATATCCAACAGCGTATTAAAGACCAGAAATACAGCAATAAAGATTATCCGCATGCAAACAAAATAGATATCACCATTGTAGTCGATATGTTGTTGACTGGATTCGACTCGAAGTTCCTCAACACGTTGTATGTAGATAAAAAACTTATTTATCACCATTTGATACAAGCTTTTTCGCGTACAAACCGCATATTGAACGACACGAAACCATACGGGAATATTTTGGATTTCCGTGGTCAACAAGGTGCTGTAGATGAAGCCATCGCTCTGTTCTCTGGCAACGATAAAGATGTGGCCAGGCAGATATGGCTGGTGGAACCAGCGTCAAGTATCCAGAAAAAATACAACGAAGCTGTAGCTGGATTACGCAACTTTATGCAGTCGTACAATCTTGAATTCAATGCTTCCGAAGTAGCTAATTTAAAGGGAGATGAAGCCAAGATAGGCTTTATCAATCATTTCAAGGCTGTACAACGCTATAAAACACAGTTGGATCAGTATGTTGACACAACAGATGTTTCAGATACGTCTGTTGTTTCCGAGCCTCAATCAGAGTACGGCTTTACAGACGATGATCTTCTTGCCTTCCGAGGAGCCTATCTGAACTTGGCTTATAGTCTGAAGAAAAAACGGGAAAAAACTTCAGAACCCGTTTCTCCTGAGATTGAGGATTTGGATTTTGAGTTTGTATTGTTTGCTTCTGCCATGATTGACTACGACTATATCATGGATCTTATCGCCAAACAATATGGCGGTACCGGCGTCAAGATAAAACTGACGCACGAACAGCTGGTGAATCTTGTTTTATCGAATTCTAATCTGATGGACGAGCGTGATGATATCATTGCTTATATCAACAGCTTGGAAGAGGTGAACGGCAAAACGGAGCAGGAAATCAAAGAAGGCTACAATCGTTTTAAAGCTGAAAGATATGCGAATGAGATAGATTCGATTGCCCGTAAATACGAAATCACCACAGAATCATTAAATGATTTTATCAATGAAATCCTGGATCGGAAGATTTTTGATGCTGAAAAGTTGAATGATTTGCTTGCTCCTCTCAACTTAGGATGGAAAGCACGTTCTAAAGTTGAATCGGATTTGATGGCGGATCTGATACCGTTATTAAAACGGAAAGCGGAAGGAGAAGAGATATCGGGATTATCAGCTTATGAAAAATAAGGATATGGAAAAAAATAATGAAATAAAGACGGTAGTCCCTGCTTTGAGATTTCCGGAGTTCCAAAATACAGAAGGTTGGAAAGAATATAAACTGAAAAGTCTCTGTGAAATAGGGAATGGTAAAGACTATAAACATTTAGGTAGTGGGAATATCCCAGTTTATGGTTCTGGTGGGTATATGACCTCTGTTGATGATTTTCTATATGATGGAGAAAGCGTTTGTATAGGAAGAAAGGGTACTATTGACAAGCCAATATTCCTTACAGGTAAATTTTGGACTGTTGATACATTATTCTATACGCATTCTTTCCACAATTGTTTACCTAAATATTTATACCAAATATTTCAGCAAATAAATTGGTATAAATATAATGAAGCAGGAGGAGTTCCAAGTTTGTCTAAAACTACAATAGGAGAAATTAATGTTTTTGTTCCTGTTGGAGAAAAAGGAGAATTGAAAGAACAACAAAAAATAGTTGATTGTATTTTTTCTCTTGATGAATTGATTGAAGTAACTGCCCAAAAAGTTGGAACTTTGAAAGAACATAAAAAGGGATTGATGCAGCGATTATTTCCTGCGGAAGGAAAGAATGTTCCTGATTTGAGATTCCCGGAATTTCAAGGGCAAGCAACAGAATGGCAAAGTACTCTTTTGGGCGCAGTTGTAGATTATGAAAATGGTAGAGCCCATGAAAATGAAATTGATGATGAAGGCGATTTTATCGTCGTGAATTCTAAATTTATTTCTACAGATGGCGAAGTTGTTAAGCGAACCAATACGCCATACTGCTTAGCTGATAAGGAGGATATTTTGATGGTTTTAAGTGATGTTCCAAACGGTCGTGCCATAGCAAAATGTTTTTTTGTTGACCTATCAGGAGTATATACTGTTAACCAACGAATATGCAGATTGCGTTCTAAGAACGTAAATAGTAAATTATTGTTCTATCTGATCAATCGAAATCCCTATTTTCTATCATTTGATGATGGGGTCAAACAAACTAACCTAAAAAAAAGCGAAGTACTTGAATGTCCTTTGATGATACCTTCTTCACCAATAGAGCAACAAAAGATAGCCGATCTTCTTTCGTCAATAGATGATTTGATAATAGCAACAGAGCAAAGAATTAAATCATTAGAAAAACATAAGAAGGGATTGATGCAACAATTGTTTCCCAAGATTTAAATTAAAATAATATGAAAAAAATAGTACAACAAATTTATAATGCAGAAGAAAACATTATCTTGATTTATGCATTTAATGCTACAGGTAAAACTAGACTTTCTGTAGCATACAAAGATTTAACCAAGGAAAAAAATGATGGTAAACATGTAGGAGTGTACTATAATGCTTATAGTGAAGATCTTTTTGTATGGGATAATGACGAAGAACATGACAATAAAAATATATGTCTCAATATTGTTAAAAGTAGCTTAAATAAGTATCACGCAAACTTAAACGAAGATTTAATTCTAGAAAAACTGGCTCCCTATAAACCTAAATATAAATTCTTTCTGAATCCATTGGAAAAGGATAATCCGGAAGCCGGTTTTGGATCTGTGTCATTTTTTCTTGAAAATGACATGGTCGAAACTCCCATAAAAATTTCTCGAGGAGAAGAACGTATTTTCATATGGTGTTTCTTTTTAGCTCTTTTTGAAGTTGAAGGATTAGCTGATATACAAAATAAACATTTCTTTATAGACGATCCTGTATCAAGTCTTGATGATAATAATATTTTTATAACAGCATATTTATTACTTGAACTATTAAAAAAATTTAGCAACTCGCGTAAAATTATTATTACCACGCATCACATGGGCATTTTCTCTATACTACAAGATTGGCTAAGAAAAGGTGATAATTCAAACTTATTTAAAGCTATAAAATGGAAAGAGGCAGAGAAAGTATTAGAAAATGATCAAAGAGTTATTGTAAAAGAAAAACAAGAAGTCAATAAATATTTAATACGTTTCCTTGAAATTAAAGATGGTGAATATAACCTTGTTGGTGATAAGCGTGGTATCCATTTATACCATTTGTTACTATTAAAAATGTTACAAGAGGCAAAAGATAAAAACGAATTAAGTACATATCATTTTGTTTTATTACGACAGATTCTTGAATGTATGTCTTCTTTCTTGGGTAGTGCCCGATTTAGTTCAGTTTTAGATATTATATATCCAGAAGAAACAGATGACATAATTAGTTTTAAGACAGATGTTATAAATGCTATCTCACATAATAAAATATATACGCAGAAAATTGCGTTGTTAAATGAAGATAATAAAGAATTATTATCTAAGACTTTACAAAGATTAATTGATTATTTCCATTTTTCGATATAAAATTATGACAGCAATAGAACAACATAAATTAGGGAAAGCCCTTTGGGCAATAGCAGATAAACTACGTGGCTCCATGATGGCTGATGATTTTCGCGACTATATGCTCTCATTTATCTTCCTACGCTATCTTTCGGAGCAATATGAAGAGGCTGTGAAAAAGGAGTTGGGAAGCGATTATCCGGAAACGCCCCAAAAGGAGAGTATGACTAAGTTGAAAGCCAATACTCCTCTTCAAATATGGTATGACGAAAATTCCAATGACATAACTGAGTTCGAGCAGCAAATGCGCCGTAAAGCCCATTATGTGATACTACCCAAATACTTGTGGGGAAATATTGTAGAATTGGCGCGTACACAAGACAAAGAATTGCTTGACACTTTGGAAAAAGGGTTTAAGTATATCGAGGAACAATCATTCGATAGTTCATTCCGTGGATTGTTCTCGGAAATCAATCTGCACTCCGACAAACTGGGCAAGACATACGATGAAAGAAATACCATGCTTTGCAAGGTTGTTACGGAAATAGCCAAAGGTATTTCGGAGTTTTCTTCCTCAACAGATTCATTAGGCGACGCTTATGAGTATCTGATTGGTGAGTTTGCAGCCAATTCTGGACAAAAAGCCGGTGAGTTTTATACCCCGCAAATGATATCTTCTATTCTTTCCAAGATTGTGTCATTGGACAGCCAAGACCCAACAACAGGACAAAAGACAAAGATTGACCGAGTACTTGATTTTGCATGTGGTTCCGGCTCTTTGCTCTTGAATGTTCGCCACGAAATGGGAAAGCATGGAATCGGCAAAATTTATGGGCAGGAAAAAAACATTACTACCTATAACTTGGCCCGTATGAACATGTTGCTGCACGGAGTCAAGAATACTGAATTTGAGATACATCATGGAGACTCTTTATTGAATGATTGGGATATCTTAAACGAAATGAACCCGGCAAAAAAAATGCAGTTTGATGCAATTGTTGCCAACCCTCCTTTCAGTTATCGCTGGGAGCCGACAGAAGAAATGGGGAAAGATTTCCGTTTCAAGAACTATGGCCTTGCACCCAAATCAGCGGCCGATTTTGCTTTTCTGCTTCACGGCTTCCACTTTTTGCGTGAAGATGGAACAATGGCTATCATCTTGCCTCATGGTGTTTTGTTCAGAGGCGGTAAAGAAGAACTGATTCGTAAAAAACTTTTAAATGATGGTAATATTGATGCGGTTATCGGTTTACCTTCTAATCTATTTTATTCAACAGGTATTCCTGTATGCATCTTGGTGCTGAAAAAATGCAAGAAGAATGACGATGTTCTCTTCATTAACGCAAGTGAATACTTTGAGAAGGGAAAAAGGCAGAACACATTGCGTGATTCTGACGTAAATAGGATTGTGGAAACATACCAATACAGAAAAGATATCGAACGATACTCACGCCGCGTGTCCATGTGCGAAATCAAAGACAATGATTACAATCTGAATATCTCTCGTTATGTAAGTACAACCAAAGATGAGGTACCAGTTGATTTAGAAGAAGTGCATACGCAGCTTGTTGCCATAGACAATAAAATAGAGGATGCTCGGAACAGGCATAATGCATTCTTAAAAGAATTGGGATTGGATTTAATTTGATTTATCTATTTGATTATGGAAAATTTAATTAAAGACGCACAGCAATATATTCTTCAGAAGCCGCAAAGCAAAAAAGATGTGTTTATGGCTCTCTGTTGTTTGAATTTATTAAATGCTGCCATAAAAAAGAAGGAGTATAAAAAATCTTTAAGTTACGGTTTCATCAAACCACGTGTCTCTAAATTGCTTACTTTTTGTATTTCACATATAAATGAAGACTATGTGGACGAACTATATTATGCTCCACAAGAGCATTGCGTATATATACGTTGTTATGGTATTCAGTTTAGTTTCCACAATATTATAGAAACTAATGAAATAAAAGATTTCATGAGTTCTACGAAAAATGTGCCTGTTAATTGGGATGGAATCAGATTGCAACCTATTGCTGATAAATTGTTTATGTTAGCAAAAGAACTTTTAACTGGCAAAATGAATACTAATCAAATAACAGAACGATTTAAATACATTATCGAACTCGCATAATCATGGGCAAAACAGTAACAACATACTTAATTGATGGAGATCCGAAAGGAACACAATATTCATTCATCAGCAATAAGATTTGCCAGATGTTTGTCGTTCCACGTTCCAACCTCTCTTATTTGAACACACAAGAGAAGTTGCAGAAACCTGCGTTTTATATATTGTTAGGTGAGGACGAATCAACCAAACCACAGGCATATATTGGCGAAACGGAGAACTTCAAGGAACGTGTAAAAGACCACGACAGTAAAAAGGCATTTTGGCAAAAGGCTCTCATATTTGTATCAAAAGATGCTGATATGACTAAAGTTGATGTACAATATTTGGAACATAAAGCAATAGCCGAAGCCAAGAAAGCAAATACTTTCGTTTTAAGCGATAATAAACAAATCCCGAAAGCACCTAATCTGCCGGAGCATCAGCAAGACTCAATGGATGAGTTTTTTGAAGATGTGAAATTCTTAGCTTCGTTTATAGGTTGCAATATCTTTGAAATTTCACAGCCTAAAGTAGAACATCTGTTCTATACTAAAGGCAGGGGATGCGATGCAAAAGGTTTCTACAGTTCTGATGGATTTACCGTTTTAAAAGGAAGCGTTGTCGCCAAAACGATGGTTCCGTCATTCAATTGGAAGGGAAAACGGGAAAAGATGATTCAAGATTATACCGCCAATGAAAACGGAATATTGGTATTGACATCGGATAAAACCTTTTCAAGTCCAAGTACTGCTGCAGATTTCTGTATTGGCAGTAGCAATAATGGCTGGTTAGTTTGGAAAGACAAAGATGGCAATACTTTGGATTCCGTTTACAGAAAGCAATTAGATTAAAAATCATCATGTTCTATTTTATAAGATATGACAAAAATATCCATCAGATTCTATAATGACCGTGAGGTGCGGGCAGTTTGGGATGAGGAACATTCCAAATGGTGGTTTTCTGTGCTTGATGTTGTTGGGGTACTAAACGACCAAGATGATTATCAGAAGAACAGGAACTATTGGAAGTATCTGAAGACTAAACTAAAGAAAGAAAATAACGAACTGGTTAGTGACACTAACCAGTTGAAATTATCAGCACCCGATGGCAAAAGAAGATTGACGGATGTGCTTGATAATGATGGCGTAATTCAACTTGCAAAGAATTTTCCAAATACCAAGGCGATGCGTTTTGTGGAATGGTTTACAAATAGTGACGAAACCATAGACGGCAAGAGTAAATCCAAAGCATACGCCCTGTTTGAAAGCAGTCTGATAAACAATATCGAAGTGGGAACGATCAAAGGTCTGCAACAGATTCATGCTTACCTTTTTGGCGGATTGTATGATTTTGCAGGACAGATTCGTAATGTAAATATCGCAAAGGGAGGATTCCAATTCGCTATGGCACAATATCTTCCTCAAACACTTGAATCTATAGAGAAGATGCCGGAGGATTCGTTTGAACAAATCATTGACAAGTATGTGGAGATGAATATCGCTCATCCGTTCCGTGAGGGCAATGGGCGTTCAACTCGCATCTGGCTTGATCTGATTCTGAAAAAGCGTCTGCAAAAATGCATTGATTGGAGTCTTGTCAATAAGAATGCTTATCTTCAAGCGATGCAAACGAGTGTTGCCAATACCACAAAAATCAAGGAGCTTCTCCAAACGGCTTTGACTGACAAAATCAATGACCGCGAAACCTTCATGAAAGGTATTGACTATTCGTATTACTATGAACAGGAGGAGTAAGAAGTATGGAAATAATCAATCTGCTTGAATTCACAAAGCGTAGCGAATTAAGAAATTGGCTGATGGAAAACCACGGTCACGAGAAATCGTGCTGGGTTGTAACTTCACGCTCCAAGCGGTCGACATACGAATGTATTCCTTACATTGATGTAGTTGAAGAAGCCTTGTGCTTCGGGTGGATTGATTCAACTGTCAAGAAATTGCCTGACGGACGACTTGCACAGCGTTTATCTCCTCGTAAAAAAGGAAACCACTGGACAGAACTGAATAAGGAACGCTGCATTGCTCTTGAAGACAGAGGCCTTATGACCGATGCCGGGCGACTGGCATTTGAGAAGGCTTATCCATATCAAATTGTTTCCACAGGCTCTCCTATGGAGAAAAAAATCAGGAAACACGATATGGATTTAAGGCCTGATTTGTATAAATAGCATGGGATGTCATAGAATTTATGATAAAGCGATGTCGGATAATAACAACTAATCAATTATGTCAAAAGCAAAGCTAAAGAAACACCTGCTATCACTTACTAAAGAACAGATAACTGACATCGTGCTTGAATTATACGATGCTCGTAAAGAGGCAAAAGACTATCTGGAGTTTTATCTGGAACCAAATTGTGATGCAGAGTTGGAGAAATGCAAGAAAGCGATTCAAAATGAGTTCTTTCCGACTCGTGGATTCTCAGAAAAGCCCTCATTCGCCAAATGCCGAAAGGTTATCTCTGATTTTCAGAAGCTAAAGCCTGAACCCGCTTTTGTGGCTGATTTGATGTTGTTTTATATCGAACAAGGGTGTGAATACACGATAGAGTTTGGAGATATGTGGGAACAGTTTTATACCACCTTAGAGGGAAATTTCGACAAGGCTATGCGCTTTATCTTCCTCCACGGCCTGTTAGCCAACTATTACGAGCGAATAGAAAAACTCATTGATAGCGTATCGGATTGTGGCTGGGGATTCTACGACACGCTGGAAGATATTTACTCAGAATATCGGTAGCGACTTCAACTCGCCTACTCTATTCCAAACAAAAACTGCTGATAAAAAAAGTATTGCAAACCGCAGAAATCCGAAGAAAAACACTACCTTTGTGTTCAACAAGCGTTCTGTAACATCCATGCGGAAATACCCTATCACTCAATACATTGTATCTGATAGCGGACATTCCACAAATGGGCTAAAAAGAGGCGGTACAACACATATATGCAAAGCAATGAAACACAACGATTTGCATTTGTCCCTACATTCTGTGTACTTGTAAAAACAGAGGTTGTACCGATTAAAATGAATAGTCACTGATAATCAGTGATGTAAATATGCTGTATTGGGAAGTGCATTCTTCCGAAGTAAAATATCCCCGTCAACCTATCATATAATAAATAAAAACCATAATATTTGCATATTATATGATAGGTTATGATTATAACAAAAAAATAAAATGAAACATTTCTCAGAAAAGCCTTTGGCACCTTATAATTTCTCACGCTGCTTCAACGCCCAATGCGCAAAAGCCGACAAGTGTCTTCACCGTCTGGCCGCCCTTCGCGATACTCCTGAATATCCATCCATTCGTATCATCAATCCGCTATGCATCCCCGAAGACAGCAGCCAATGCTCTCACTTCCAGTCGGCGCAAAAGATACATGTCGCATGGGGAATCAGCCACTTGCTCGACGAAGTACCCTACAAAAGCCTTCACCTCTTGAAAAACCTACTGATTTCTCACTTTGGCCGCGGAAAATACTACCGCTTCTATCGGGAAGAATGCTACCTCTTGCCTGAAGACCAGAACTATATCCACCAGGCATTCCGCCAATACAACATTCCAGGGGAACCGGTTTTCGACTCTTACAGCGATGAGTACAAATGGTAGAGGTACAGGGTATCCACCACTTTACATATAACAATTATCTTTCATTTCATCTGCCATCTGCAAGGATTTCACTCCTATCATATTAAGGTGCAAGTCATTACATGATTGCAGATACCCCTTGCAGATGGCTTGCAGATAATATATCTGCAAGAGGACAAAAATGAGCAAATGGTCTGTGAATTCAGGTCTTCCAGTTTACAGAAGTATAGATAACCAATTAGTTCACAATAAAGAACACTTTGTTTCAGTGTATAGAAACTAATAGTTTCCTATATTGAAATAAAGTGTTTATACTTTCAAAACAAACTATTTTGCTTATTAAAACAAACTGTTCAAACTATTGAAATAAACAGTTACACACATTGCAACAAAACCATTTCATTGGGATAAACAGGCCGGATTCCTTGTATTCTGTCAGAAAAACGCCTACCTTAGCAAGCTCGAAAGAGGTCTTTTTCAATCGAAACAACAAGTAAACAACCTAAAAGGGACAAATGATAAAAATCACACAACTAAGAGAAAAAGAGCACAACACTGCACTCACCACCCTCTCCATAGACACATTCGTAGAGAAAATCCGGACAGAAACCCCAAGTAACCCCATTTCCATCTTCAGGGAGCAACTGCGATATACCCTGCCCGGCGAGCGATGCAGCACATCCCGGCAGCTGCCCAAAGTACTTCCCGCCGCCGAATTCAAGAGAGGGAAAGAGGGACGGCAGATGAAGGCATACAATGGAATTGTGGAACTGACCATCGGCCCGTTGTCAGGAAAAGCTGAAATATCCCTGGTGAAACAGCGTGCATGGGAAATGCCGCAAACACGTTGTACGTTCATCGGTTCAAGTGGACAGACGGTAAAAATATGGACTACCTTCACCCGCCCGGACAACAGCTTGCCCCACACCCGTGAAGAAGCTGAACTGTTTCATGCCCATGCCTACCGCCTCGCCGTGAAATACTACCAGCCGCAACTACCTTTCGACATCCTGCCCAAAGAACCACGGATCGACCAGTTTTCACGTCTCTCCTACGACCCGGAAGTACTGTATCGCCCCGATTCCGTGCAGTTCTATCTGCCTCAGCCGTCCGCCATGCCCGACGAGCCCTCCTATCGGGAGACTCTGCAAAGCGAGAAATCCCCTTTGGCGCGTGCCGTTCCCGGCATGAGCAGCAGCGATGCCGCAGGTATGTTGTTCGAGGCATCTTTAAGAAAAGCTCATACAGAGGTTAGCGAAGCGGAAGCCGCAGGCGCTCCTTCGTTCGAAGGATTCGAAGCCGTATTGGTACAGCTTGCCATCAATTGTTTTCAATCGGGTATTCCCGAAGAAGAAGCCGTGCGCCACACCATTTACCATTACTATCTGCGGCGCAAGGAGATACTCATACGGCAGATTTTCCGCAACGTCTATCTGGAAAACAGCCGTCCGGACAAGCCAAGTAAAATCGGCAGCTTCGGCGAAAAAAGCAGCCTCAACAAAGAGCAACAGCTTTCGCTACAGAC